>Ga0307516_10001737_pt1 | contig 29932 bp, 42 predicted proteins | sample 19_EM_MG_FD_203310 | JGI IMG/M metagenome (GOLD analysis project Ga0307516, IMG submission 203310) | Populus trichocarpa ectomycorrhiza microbial communities from riparian zone in the Pacific Northwest, United States - 19_EM | ecosystem: Host-associated > Plants > Roots > Unclassified | place... | reverse complement strand
CGAACCGAGAAATACACCGCTTCAAAGGATGGCGGATCGCAGTGATCTATAAGGGTGACGAATAGGGACTCGAGTTCTCCTGAGAGAGGTTGCCATAAAACGAGGGTATGCGGAGTTTACGAAGACTGGTCGGGTTCATGGATTTTACGGAGGAGGACCTGGTGTCACAGCTCATGGCAACTCACGCCGACAACGGAGACATTGCAGCTACTACTGCCCCACCCCCATGTGCCGTGAAAAGCCCATTCCACCCGTTCTCGCGTGACTGATACTCAGCGTACACATATATACCCTATATTACAAGTTGAACGGCGCTGCGAATACTTCAGAATATGACATCTTCATCCTTGCTGCTCAACAAATCTGTCGCTTCTTTTGAGCCTTCGCTCTCTACCTCTTGTTCGGCCGTTTCGGTTATAGCCGCTTTTGCTGCATCTCTTGCAGCAGTATCCCGTTTCTTCTTTCCCTGTACTTTCTTCAACCTGGGAATGCCTGTGGTTCATGTCGAGTAATAACACGAATCCTTGAACGCACCTAAAGAATTCCTCTCGGTCCATCTCGTCTAGCTCGCTCATGATATATTTGATAGTATTCTCGAGACGCGGGATGATGACGTGCTCGATCGCATTAACTCTTCGGTTTGTTGCGCGGATGACTTCATCTAGGATCGTGAAAGCCGTCTGAAGTGATGCGAGCTCGACAAGGGTCTCGAGTGCGTTGGCGTAGACTTCTTTGGATTTGAGGACTTGTTGTCCTCCACGTCCCAACCCAGTAAGATTGAAGTCTGGTAAGCTATCGTAAGAATGATAGAGAGGAGGATCGTGCCATAAACCCTACCAGATCCAGCTACACGATCGACCTCAAACGCAGGAAGAACGACACCAGAAACGTTCTCCTGCTTTGCTTTGACGCGGAACGTCGCGAGCTTCGCCTGCTCTTGCACCAGATACGAGATATCTCCGGTTGCGTAGGTCACTTCTGCCATCGAGAAGGAAGCCAGTTGCATGACTCGGCCCATCTTCCGTTTGGCCTATAACTCGGCAGCGCTTAGCATGATCTCGAGTGGCCTAAGAGAAGCAAGGCATATATTTACTTCGTCAACTTTCCGTAGGATTGTGCGGAATCGCGTCATGAGGGCATCTCGTTTCTTGGCCAGGAGGGAGTGTCCTGTTTGTGCTCCTTTGAGGCGTAATTTGGTGTTTGTGAGGGCCATGCGCGTGGCGAATACATTTTCTCGGGCGCCTGTCATTGTGGATGGCGTTGACGAATCGGATGACTAAGCACTATGACACTGACAGCGCACTCATCATATACTCGGCCTCTCAAACCGTTAACCGAACTCTTGCGTACTGGGCACCTAAGGCACCTAAGTACCGGGACGACTGCTGGAAATGCCTGCATGGTGATGTCATCCGGTGAATCGTCTTGCACCTTCAACATTGTTCCGCTGCAGTTGAACTTCGCTGGGTACCAGCAGACAGTGTGAATGCACGTCTCGCGGATGTCAAAGCCACTGCTCTTTGCGCCATGAATGGAATAGATATGCGTACAGCTGCCCAGTTACTTTGTTCACCAAATGTCAGTTTGCTAAACCTTTATACTACTCTGCAGCGATGCCCTGCAACACGAAAAACCAACGTCTTCCCCGACTTTCCTCTAGGGGGCATCGACGTCAACGTTGATGCACACCACGACCGTCATCGCGAACGCGCACTGAAAGCTGACAACCTTCAACTGCTGAAAGGCTGTCAAATAAAGCGCCACCTAATCTTAAATGTGCCTTGGAGTCGTGTCTCATATAAGAAGATTCTGGCTATTCCGAATACTGAGCTCTTGTCGCTCACTAACTTCTGTGTTGCTACGACAGATGTCCCGACCTCTTAGCTGGAGACTGTCCTCATTGGCATTCCAAAAGGGGGGAAGAATGCGCAAGACCCTAATAACTAGTCTTCGGGACTGGGCTGAACAATACAACATTCTTCCCCCGACATAAAATAGGTTTCGCTCGGGATACCGAACAAATAACAATTCATTTATGTTACGATGTGCTATTGATCACGTACGAGTTGCGTACGAGCCGCTGGAGAGTCACTGTTCATTGCCTTCGTGGACCTCAAAGATTCCATTGACCTTCCTACACTAGTACTGCCGTGGAGTTGGCGGCCCTTTGTTTGACTGGGTACAACTTCTGCGTTTTCGACCAGAGCCGGGGCCCTGTACATTGTGGGATACTGCATGCACCCATTGATACTGACCATTAATACCACAGGTACACTAAGAGACATGGTAAAAGCGTGATCACAGCGGCAATTGTGTCCCATATATAGTATATTCTGTAGGTCTGAACTAGTACATTCATGAATCATTCAAAATTGTTGACTCCTCAAGATCGAAAGCGGGCAAGTTATTTGTGTAAATGCTCGATCTCTTAATTATCGGACAAAGGTGTAATTACACGCAGATCGAGACGCTACCAGCATAGTCAATGGTCTCTGATCTTCAGCAACATCAACATCTTCAGATCCTACGCCATCAGAGGAATCGACTTGCAGTGAGGCCCCTAGCTGTGACGACTGATGGATTTGAGGGGAAACTGTCATTACTGCAAGTTCAGGATGGCTGGTTTCACCTTTCGCCCGAAGAATACCTCGTCCTCGATGGCACGACCTATGAGGCTATGACTGTGACCATTTATATGTAAACCTCGAGTGCTACCGCTCCGCCTTTGCCGAAAACGTATGTTTTCATGTTCCCCATAAGGATTCATCTTGTTTTTAGTCTTCGGGGTTTTTTCGACCCATGTATCGAGATCTGTGTCCTGAATACCGGGCGAGAGTGGACTTTCCGAGAGAAAAGTCCGACCACTTCCACAGATGATCGGGATCGGTTCATTTGCTGAAAAAAGGTTCGAACGCCTGCCATTGAAAATTGACCCATAGTAAACTTCCGCATCTACTCCGTTTTGTTTCCTAACACTCGATCATCCCTCAGGAGTCAGCAGCGTCACATTCGACCCTCCTGTAGTCGACACCACTGCTGAACAGTCTTCCGGTCCGGTTACGCCATGCCCCTCAACTACATGTGTATCCATTCCCCTCCAGTCCTCGAGTGGTTCATCATCTGATTCTGACCATGCTAACAATCAGGCTATAACTCGTCCCAAGTTCTCATTTCACATTCCCTCACTTGGAAACTTTCTATGAGGATATTGACTTGCCTCTCACTCCCGAACCGCCCAGGCCAGGCCCGTTTCAACCCGCTTGATTCTGGCATCCTCTTCAACACACCGGTTAACCTGTGACCTAGACCTAGCTTCGCAATGCTCAAGACGTCATGCCACCCCGTGCAGGCACTACCGCATACACCCGCGCAGGCACACCAACTTCTCGCACCTCCCGTCCAGAAGGCCTGGCTCCCTCGAGTCCAAACCAGGGAGGATCCATCGCGGCCCGCGCGATGCAGTCCGTGAGATCATTGGCGCTCATGGGAAACTGGGCACAACTCGGGGATCCCAGTGAGGCCGCTTACTGGAATTGGGACGATCCGAATGAAGCCTGCCAACGAAAAGACGAGGGGAAAGGACAGCAAGGGAAATGGAAGGGGAAAGAGGTCAAGGGGAGCAAGAAGGAAAAGTATGACGGTGCACCTCCCGGCACGCATTAGCTCTGCTCTTTCCGATGTAAGACCCTCTTTCTTCCCCCTTAATGACATTTCTCTTATCCCCCCTCCTCCACTAGACCCGTCCGTCTATATATCCGAAGTAGTCGACCAGTCGCCGTCCTTCCCTCTAAACAATGCTCTCGAGAGGGTCCTCCCTACACCCATTACAACAATTTCGGTTATGTATGGTCCTTCAATCCTGGCCCTTTTCCAGTCAAAGAGCATGTCTGTATCACCATCATGGCTGGCATCATCGTCAACGGCGCCTATGTTGCAATCATCCAGCGAGTCTTTTTTTATCGCTGAACCGTCACTGTCAACCACCAGTCCTTGGTCAGTACGTCGTCTGGCCTGCAAGCATAATCTGGCCCAGTGCCTCTCTTCAATACTCTTCATCAGAATTTTGGCAAGAGTGACGCAACCACATTCCTCGCATCACCTGCAGTTTTTTCTGGTATCTGATGCTTGGATATCTCCCCACCGCAATCAGTGTCTTTAATGGGGCTCGTAGGATCGCTCCCAATATGTGGTCATCAATACTTTGTTTGGAGATATTCTGGCACAAAAGGCTGGGACCGATCGTCCTCCGTTGTGACCACATTGACGACGACGTTGCTCCACCCGATCTCTGTGACAGGAACGGGAGTGAGATAGCAGGAGAAAAGGGTAGCTGAGAAGGGAGGTCTGCAAAGGGCAGAGGACACCGTTAAGTGAGGTATTCCGGGGGGATTATGCGAAGCCGGTGGAGACTGGGGGATGGCCGTTGCCCCCGATTGTTACAGTTAAATCGGCGACGTGTGATGGGCATTCTGTAAGGTGGAGATGATGGGTTGGTTCTGTATCAGGAACCTATGGCCATAAGGATGGAGGAGGACGAGACGTCTGTGAAGAACGAGGCGCCGTCCAATATCTGAACAGTTAATTGGACGCGGTCGTCCCAAGTGTTATGAAGAAAATGAAGGTAGGGTTTTTTCACTCTTGTTAACAGGCTTCAGACGCTCATGTTCCACCGTCGACCCAGGGATCCTGGATGCTGCCGCGAATGACCTTGTGCAGCTGATTAGCCATCTGGACTTGGAGGACACACCAGCGACACCTAACATGACCCCGCTCAGGTCCTAACGATCATCAAAAAGAAGAGTGGCAGCCCAGACGGTTATGAAAATGATAGTCCGATCAAGAACAGCATCTTAGCATTTCAGGCAGCCTAGTGGGCGTCCCCACATCAGCAGCATATCCTCAGTCATCTCTCTCCGACTACGCCGATTCCCGCAAAAACTTTGTACCCTCCTGCACTTACATCCGGCCCACCCCCTCAAATCGGCCAGCAAATCACGTCGTGGTCAGTGCTGATGGAGGAGCTGTCCCCTGCCAAGTCACCAAAGTGTCTCTAAGGATGATGTCCAAGAGTCCGCCGTCGACGTTCCGCCTGGCCACAAGCGGACGATGGCCTGCGCCGGAGCTGGGCCTGCACCCGTGTTCATGCCGCTCCGCCCTCACACAAGTTTCCGACTCTCAAGATGGAATTATCGCTGTTTGATGAGTCGATGAATAGCGAGAGTACTGTTTGCGGGCTTGCGCCGAGACCTGTGCTCAAGCGTGCGTCGGTCGTGCCAAGGGACATTAGTGACGAGAGCAACCCCACTATTCCCATCACAGTGGAGACAAGGCGTATGCTTGGCATGGGAGGCAAGTTCGGCGCAGAGGTTTCCTTTGAGCTGGACACTTCAGATCCGGATTCCGATATGCCGGATGCACTCAGTGTCATCTTGTCGAACCAAGCGGAAGGCGAAATCGATATGCTGTCTTTTGTGGGTCAAGCAGAGCCGTCACTTTCTCCTGTCTCTCCACCTCCCTTGCCATTGCCCTCCCCCTCAACTCCACCCGTCCTTGAGCTACCAAGTTTCCATGTCCAGCGGATGAGGAAGAGAAACCAGACGGAGCTTGTGGAGGGGGAGGATACGAAAAAGTCGTTTGACTTTAAGGAAGAGATTCAGAAGTTGAATAAGTCGGGTGCGTCTGATAGAGCAAACTTCGTGGAACAGGTAGAGAGCATGTTCAAGACACTGGCGAAGATTGATTTCCGTGGGTTTGCGCGGACGCGCCGTCGCTCTTGGCACAGCTGGGTGCAGAGGGTAGTCTGTCGGGCTCGAATTCGTCTGGGTTTGAGAGTTTGTCGGGTCGGCATCATGATTGTCGGTATGAAGGAACCGTGCCTGTGACAATTCATCATGACCTCTACCAGAGTTCGACCTATTCTCGGGGTCAGAGACCATGCTTGTAGATGTTGACTATCCTTTCACCTGCCCGACCAAAAGAAAAAAACTCTCCTGGGGTGCGTAGGGTGTCGTAGCATGCAGAAAAGTGACGAGAGCTTCGAGAGTGGTGGAGGCGGAAAAGTACAAGCCAAGAATTCCGAGGAAGCTGAAGAAGCTGTCACAGCCAGTGGCCGCGCATTCTTCTTTTTTTCCAACCGTCCTCTTCCCACCATGCCTTGCCAACGACAGCCCACTTTCAAGGGTATCTATCTCAAGGATCAAGCCGGAAATGATCGTACAACCGTACACAGCTTTCTGGACAATTACTGGTTCGCGGTTCGATTCCGGATGGGACTGATGGGCTACAGGTTGGGCAGTATCCCGATACCCAAATGACGATGGTGCAATTGCTCTGGACCAGCAGTTTATTGATGGGATTGTTTATGGTCAGGTATGTCACCGTATTTGGCCAGGCCCACCCATTGATGACACTTTCAAACTCGCAGGGTTGGGTGGTTGACAATACCCCCATACAGAGTCGTGTTGCAGAGATTGAGGCATTTTTAATCATTACGTTGGTACACGAAATTGGACATCGTATCGTGTGGTGGCTGTCAAATGGAAGGATCGAGGATGGGCCGACTCTGGCAGAGCAAGGCGAAGTTGTCGAGGAAGCAATCTTTGGCCATGTGTTCTTCGCCTGGAACCGTGTGACACCCCAGGCCCAGCCCGTGGCCAACCCGCAATGGAGGTTCTTGGATATTGGCTATGAGGATGGATGGAATATACCCTCATGAGCGTGGAGTATGGGTCCTTGGTGCGTATTATGTACAGCAACTTGGACTCACTGACAAAATTGTTAATTATGTAGCACCTGGAGATGCACAAGAATTTGTCGGTGGATGGGTGAATGGTTTCATGGAGGAGTTAACCCTGCCATTTTTCAAAGAAGAGAGAGAAGAAGCCGAATTTAACTTCGGGGTTGGTGTGTTTCGCCCTTAAATCACAAGAAGAGCATACTATGGAGAGGTTTTGGTACTGCGACTTTCTACGTTTTCCATTTCTACAGTCAGTCATGGAAATACCGTACCGTCTTTCAGATAAGTAATTTACCTTGCCCACCTGATTCTAGGTCAGTGCAAGCGTTATATAACTGCCAGTATATACGTTTACACTAGACCAATTCAGACCAATCTGCAAGACTGTCGGCGTCCGCCTGGGCAATCACGGTCACCTGCCACTGCGGCCACACGCATGACTGTCGCCACCCGTTCCACCTAGGTGAGTGCATGACACCACCGCCGCGGCGTCTCACCCTCTACCCACCTCCGTTCGCCACCTTATTACCTCCCACCCCTCTCGCTTCCCCAGCCGCGAGGACCCTAACAATATGGAAGCGACGCTCCCTGCTGACCCCCGACGCGGTCCATTACCTCGTCGAAGAACTAATGGACCGCGTCTCAGAGACGAACATTGAAGTCGAGTCCTGTGACCAACGCGTCCTCCCCGATGCCAATTATGCCAAGGTACGCCTCCCCTTCACCTCACCCCTCTTCCATGTCATATATGCATGATGGCCTTTCCCACAAGGCTCCTCTTCTAACCTTGGCTCAACACGCTTGCGCTGGATGCCTGACCATCGTTGTCGCGCGTACTTGGCTTCTTCCTCATCTCCTATTTCCGTCCACTCCGCTGGCATTCATCCTTTCTCCTGATAGGCTGGTACCGCATCCGACCCGACCTTATCAATGCATACATCATTGTCGGTATCAACTTGAAGGTGGCACCTCTCGATGAGCTTGTAACCCCTCATATCCCTACATCTCCGGTGTTTCCATCCCGAACTCGCGTCATGTTCTCCCATACCCACAAGGGCCGGCCGGCGCCAACCTTACAACACCCCGCTTCTCGCACGCTTCGTCGGTCCGTCCCAAACCCTGCTGGATCACCGCCTGGCCCTGCGTCTCGTTGACTATGACCAATGACGCCAAGCGCACCGTTGCTTTTGGCTGGTTCGCTGCCCCATTTACAAATCAGTACCGCTTCCCCATTCCATACGTGCTCGCTTGCCTTGAACTTGACCATGCATAACATTAATCTCCCCCCGTATACCCCACACACGCATACCTATCCTTCGCTGGACAGTCTCCGCGCTGCGTTGCGGAGGATCGGGAACAAGATCGTGGATCTGTGTCCCTCGGACCGTTTGGTATTGGTTTCACTGGGTCTGTCGTATATATGCATCCATTCAGAACAAAAAATTGACGCACGCAGGAATGGAAACGTCTCCCAAGGATGTCTTGCAACGTCAATCGCGAGGGTCTGCCTACAAAGTAAAAACCTCTCCTCCTTTGTGAGGTTCTGATCTCATATACAGATGCTTAGGGTGCAAGGCAAGACACTGTCTCTTACAATGGTCAGCAGGAACCGTCCAGATATATCTTGTTCACGCTTCAAAGCTTCACCTTTCACCTGAAGAATACCTCGGCCTCACTCGGAACTAGGTGTTGTGTCCAAACTCACAAGCCCCATGAACGACTAACTACACACAAGCACCCTTATGGGAGTCATTGCGGCTCCTGCAACATACATTATTCCGACCCACGACTGATCCCATACCGGAACTGACCTTGACCCGTACTATCAGCTACCCGAGAACTAATGTAGGGCTCGAATTAGCCGGTACATTATCACTACAAAGTCATATCACTTCGGGCCAGTGGGACAAGATAAAGTCGTGCATGTTGGAGTCGGTAGGTTTACTAGATCGAATCCTGCACACCCGGCCTTAGTAACCGTTTTCCACAGCATGATAGAGTGCATGGTAGGCTTGGTGGTCCATGAGTTGTTGGCAGATTGTGTGCACCAAGCAGAGGATGGGGTTGTCTGTAGGAGCATCTTTTTTGACCTTTCGGCAACCTGTGATATGGATAGCATTACAGTAGGTTGCTGCATGCGGAGCCTGGGAGGGGGTGATTGAACGATTCGTCTTGCACGACCGGTCGACCTGACATCTGAGACATCGATAAAACTTCTCAACACTTTGCGCATGACTCAAAATTGTGTCTGAAAATCTGGAAAGCTCATCGGGAGCCATGACCGTGTAACAGGCAGCAATAGTTCGCCTTTGAATTTGAGCGGCCGCATTGAGACATTCCTCATCTTCGCCTTTCCAGGTTTGCCAATAAATATAAGGTGGATAAAAAAAGCGTGTACAGTGGAACATCGATGAGTAACGGTTGCAGCATAGCATCTCCACACACCGAGAATATCAGGTTATGATACATCTCCGTTGCTTCACAATCTTTCCCCACTTCCCCTTCAAACTCTCCCGCAATGCCAGGTTGAACACGTCATGGACTCCTTTCCCTGTCTTGGCTGAACACTCGGCGTACTTTGCACCAATCTCTCTGGCCACATTGGCGCCTTGCTCTGGGGTTATCGGGGCCTGTCCTTGTGCACCCAACATTCGTCTCGTCTGCTCATCTGTTCGCAGGTCGGTTTTGGTGCCGACAAGGATGAGAGGCGTCCCTTCACAAAAGTGAGCCACTTCGGGGTGCCACTGCAATCGGAGGTCAAATTTCTCGCAGCTGGAAGAGGAGACAGTATTGACCTTGTCTTGAACATTAGCGAGACTTGTAGGAAAGTCGATTGAGAAGACGATGAGGATAACATCGCTCTCTGGATAACTCAGAGGTCGAAGTCGATCGTACTCCTCCTGACCTGCTGTGTCCCATAATGCCAATTCTATTTCTTTTCCATCGAAATTGACTTGGGTAACGTAGTTCTCGAACACGGTGGGTATATAAGCCTGCACATCTCGGGAAGCGACATTTTGTTAGACGCCAGGTGGTAGAACAATGGAAGTCACCTCTGGGAATCGGTTTTCCGCGTATACAATTAGGAGACAGGTCTTGCCGCATCCACCTTGCGTGTCCATGCAAAATGAGCCTTTGAGGGGGGTCCCAAATACAACTGTTGTCTCGCACCATCGCCAACTACGACGAGTTTTCGCTTGAGGTCGGGCCTGCGACCCATCGATGGACTTGCTTGGAAGGATTCCATTGCAGTGTGGTATACAAGGGATGCGTCGTCGACGTGTCGTGCGCCGCCAAAGAGTGGAATTGAATCACGTGGTCTTTTCTGCTCATGCCCACCACCGTCTTCTGGCCCATCGATGTGAAGCAGTCGGGCTTCTGTTATGGCTGGACAACCCCTGCCATCTGCATAATTGGCGTGCTGCAAGTCGAGTCGGTAAGTCACGGTCGCGACCTGCCTGCACCGAAAGAACAGGCCTGATTTCTGCCCAGGAACAGGACGCCGAACTTGCCATACAAAGTTTACGTGATTCGCGTCAATGGAAATCTTTGGCTGCGTTGTGTGGCAGTCACGAACCTGTGCTTATTGGAAGATGTGAATTTAACGCGAAGAAAACGGACAAGGGACCCTCGCTTCCAGACTTGAGGTTATTGACTCTCGTGTGAGCGATATCCACCATCCGATCAACAATAAATCCAAACTCCAGCAGAGATTATCACATAATTTATTATACCCGGCACGAGTCCCGAACCCTACGATTCTATTCCTTGGAAGTTTTGAAGCTGGACCTCTCCGACAGAGTTGTCATGATGGATGGATCAGCATATCTGCAATCTGTCCAGCACGACTTCACCGCACCAAGACGCCACCATGATACCTCAATCTTGAATGATACTATTATCCATCAGGTATGTCTGAGTGCTCCCAATACTTGCTACAAGGCGTCTCATTTTTTTGACAAGTTTAATGCAGCTAAAACCTTGGATAACGTCCACCGGCTTAGCCGACCCAAGGATCCACTATTTAGGCTGAAATTACAGTTCTCCGGCGATTTTTTAGAAGCCTTAATCTCGACGACGTTTCACTTCCTCAATGCTCTCTGCAAGATTTCCCTACTGCCGTCTCTCGCTGTTCCTGTCCTGAAAGAGGTTTCAGTTACGAGTGAGTTCAAGCTTCACTTCTCCAATGGCTTACCGCTGCTAAATCTATTCTAGTTCAACAAATCGACGTCCGAGTCGAACAAATGGATTTTTTGGCCAACGAGATCCAGACGCTTCGCCAACGTAACTCTACACCAATACAATTATATTCCGCTCGTTATACAAAGTCAGTCCGTTCTCAGCTTCCTAAAATAAGTCCCCTTACCCTCTTTTCTCTTTCAGCTTTTTTAATGCCGTATGGTTAATACTGAATGACATGATCATGGGCATTGCGCTGGGGACATTTATCTGTGAAAACCATCTTGAATTATCTCAGATGCTATTTAGGATCATGGAGGTGCGAGGATTTCCCACAAGTACATCAAAAAGGTGACGCCCCCGTAGGGTTTCCTCATCTGCTGGGTTCGATGGACCCTCCACTGGCTAGATTCATGGCCTGCTGGTCTCAAACTCAACACGGAACTCAGCAGATTTTACTCGCACTCTTTCATAGGAGTTGTCGCGGCATGGGGAGGTGTGTACATCTATTCCGCCTCAATGATGGAACCCATCTGAACTCCATGGATAGATTTCCTTTCTCGAGGTGAAGATTATTTTCCCGCCATTATCTACACAATTGGAGGTCTGAGCTGTTGTGGCGGCATCTCCTTTGCCGTTTCTCTGGTTCTCGATATGTTGGCTGTCTTCACATCGCACATCTTCATCTGTTATGCGATCTCAGGCGCGGTATATCAAAAAGTTTTAAGGACGTTTAGTTCTCTATGGAATCTTTTCCGAGGTGCGTAGTCGCCTGCCCTATGATGCATGATCTTCTGCATAACGAAGTCTGCTAGGCAAACGTTACAATGTCTTGCGTAATCGGACAGACTCCTGGGAGTACGACCTCGACCAACTGCTTTTTGGCACGATCCTTTTCACTTTACTGGCTTTTCTTTTCCCTACGGTGCTGGCATACTATGCGCTGTTCGCGATGGTGATGAAGCATCCCTAAATGTTGCCTTCCTATCATAATACTTTTAATCCCTAGATGCGTCTGTGTGTCCTTGTGATCCAAGCAAGCCTGGAAACCTTGCTGGCTTTTGTGAATCACTTTCCACTATTTGCGCTAATGCTTCGTGTTAAGGACCCTTGGCGTCTCCCTGGTAAATCATTGTTCTTCCTTGGGAGATCTTCCTGCCTGAACGCGAGCATTACAGGTGGGGTATACTTTGTACGTGTAAATGTACGGGGATCAAAGTACATTCCGTTAGAAATCAAGGTAATAGTTCTCTCTTTCTGAGTCCACGCATCCAGTGTGCTAATGCATTGTTCCCAGAACCAACACGTACCCCTATCCTCTATCTTCTTTCAATACAGTAAGCACCACTTTCAGAATATTGACGCCTTTTAATAAACTCTTCATTCCAAAACAGTCCAACTTTTATCACGACTTGCTGCTCATTACAACCCTCTTCGACTCCTCCGCTGTGTGTTATACGGTGATTACCTTGCGCCTATTCCTCGATATTCGATACGGTACAACAAGATATTGAATTGTGGCCCTGGGGGTTGAGAGTCACACCTGTTCGTAACTACTTAGAGCAATAAAGATCGGATGTTTTTCCTGCGCAGGATTGACGTTGTGATATCTGTTATTCTTTCTGATGCTGATTGACAGAGACGTGGATGAAAATGTCATAGTAATGTAGGTTCCATGCAAAAATGGCGACGTAATGATATCCTACAGAAGAGATATGCTAGGACGCTGAGTTCCGAGATGTTGATCCAAAATGATACACATCCATCCTAAATCCAATTTCTTCACCTCAGCCTGTCGCAGCAGCACGCACCCCATCCTTCGCCAACCTTCCCGCCGTACCTCCCACCAGCGTCCCCTCCACAGTGCTCAAGTCTGGAGCGTCTCCGCTCCTCCCACCACGCCTTACCACCCTCATCTTCTCCTCCATCCCCAATCCCACCTCTTCCAAGCCCCTCAACACGGGTCTAAACACACTCTCCTCCGTCGGCCCACACACGCCCCTCAACCCCCCAACCTTCCCATCCAGCACATTCAGTGCCGCAATCGCCACCGGCAACCCCACAGTCCTCGCCATGGCCGACGCGGACGGGGTCCCATACGTGATCAACTGTGAAGTGTACACTTGTTCTTCTTGTCCTTGGGCTTGCACCGTCGATGCCTTGGGCCGAGCCACAACCTCATGCGAAAGCACCACCATATCCCTCTCCCCCCTCTGATACTTCAGCCTCTCTGCCAACAACCGCGCAAAGACATCGATCGGCGCCATCGGGTCCTTTGGCAGCGGTGGCATGACGGGGTTGCCTTCATGCGGGTGCTGTTGGTGGCCAGGAACGAGCCCAAGCCACTCCAACGCCTCAAAGAGCTCGTCGTGCTGCTCTCCCGGAACGACCGCCGCAACTGCGCGGCCCACACCGCTGGCGCTGGTGACCTGCATGCCGTGTCGTACCCCCATAGCCTGCGGGACGACAGCCGTCCACTTTTGGGGGTGGATCTTGTGCGTCGTCTCGAGGAGCCCAAGCTGTTTGAAAGCCGACATAAGAGAGACAAAACCTGGGTATCTGCAAGACAAAGCCAAATTGAACAAACGGAAAGGACAATAAAAAACGAAACAGGCGATGCACCTCAAAGTCCCCCTCAAAATCGTTCTCGCGGCTTCGATCCCATACAAACCCCCATAAGCCAAACTGTCCCTGTTCGGTATCCCCTCCAGCTCAAACTCGCTCGTCACGGGCACCCGCTCAAAGTACGATTTGCGGTCCAACAAGTCATTCGCGTCCACATTGACCACCTTTCCGTCCATGTTTTGAATGCAAAAGCAAAAAAAAAAAATAGAAAAATAAAGGGGGAAAACGCACCCGCCCATCCAAAAGATACCGCGCGCCGTTCAGGGCAGCACTCAGCACGCCCCTCGGGCTCCAGCTAAACTTGTACCTCAGAGGCACGCGCTCCACCTCTGGCGCCGGCAATCCACCGCAGAACGATGTGAATGATACGACCTCCTTGCCTTGCGCGCGCAGGCGCGACATCAGGTCGACGGCAGAGCAGTGGTCGATGCCCGGGTCGAGCCCAATTTCGTTGAGAAGCAGGACGTCAGCTTCGATGGCGCTGTTGTATTTGTATGGTTGATGATCCAAGAGGAAGAAGGAAAAAGAGATGAGTCTGGTGGAAACAGAAGGGAGGGAGGGGGAACAGACCGGCTGTTCAGCGCATGCATGGCAGGCGAGATGTACGATGCCGTGACGAGGTGTTTGCGGAGCGAAATGCAGAGTTGGGCAATATCGACGTGAAGTGTTGCGGGGAGTAGACTATCGACGTCGTAAACATCTGGAGCGCGACTACCTGAGGCAAACACACCTAATGACAAGATCAGCCTCGGCCACCAGCCCTGCCACCGCTTCCTTATCCCCGATATCCACAACTCGGCACTGAATATCCGCGTTATTCTTCACAAGTGACTCCATCTCCGCCAGCGAGTTGCTAGCTGTGGAGAAGAGGTCAAGATATGCGTGCACTTGGAAGATGTCGACAAACCAATGAACAGCTGCACATCCCCCCGCTTCGCAATCTCATCCACAGCCGGCCCAGCCACCATGCCGCTTCCAAGCATCAACACCCGTTTCTTCCTCAGCACCCCGCTCTCCATCTCTCTTCTCCCCTCCTCCCTCGGTGCAGCACCACCCACACCAGCAGACGGAGCAAACACACCCTTCTTCTGCCTCTCCCCCTCATAAAACGTATCCACAGCGCTCTGCAGCCAGTGATGCTTCTCCTTCAACCTCCCCCCCTCCACAATCGTCGCGCGCTCCAGCGCCTCATGCATCCCATCGTCCTCCCCTTTCCTCTCACCCATATACTGCCCAACAAGCCTCTCCAAATACGGCAAAAAGACGCCCGAGAAGTGGACCGACGCGTCAAGCGGCAACGACGCCGGGAGGATATCCACCGACATCATGTTCACCGACGGCAGGGACGGCGTCTGGATGGTGTAGGACGGCGAGGAGAGGGTCGTCGCGCGGGTGAGGAACTCGAGGCCACCCTGCGTGTGCCATGGATTCGATTCAATGTCAGGGTCGCATGAATGGGCAAAAAAAGGCAAACCTCGACGTCACAGCTGATATCACCGATATTCGTGAAGCGCGCACCGCCGAGGGCCTGTGCGCGCTGCAACGCGACGGGAAGCTGTTCGTTGGTCACGAGGCGGGGAAAGGCGCTGGACCAGCCTATGCCGTTGATAAGGAGGGTGAGGTAAGGTGCCACCTGGGGTTTGAAACTCTGGGTTACCCTTGTTTTTCTTAGGGGGAAGATGAAAGCATACGTTCTCGGCAAAAGTGGAGCGATAGCACTCGGGGTTTGCATAGTAATGGTCACGGTCATAGGTCGCGCCGTCGAGACGGACAAGGTATTCTTCAGGTTGAGTGTGCACGAGGTATATCTGGATGGTTCCTGGTCAGTCAAACGGCCATTGTAAGAGATAGTGTCTTGCCTTGCGTCGATCAGTGTCTAGGCGTTGGATACGTGATTAGAATTTCGCAAAGGAAGAGAGAATAAAAACCTTTGTTTCCAACAAGTGCGGGCAGGTCCTTGACGCGGATACGCTCTAGGGGTAACTCCTCTAACATTGCAAGACATCCTTGGGAGACGTTTCCGTTCCTGGGTGCGTCAAAATTTTGTCCTAGATGTATGCATGAATGCTGCATACCCAGTTAAACCGATAACAAACGGTCCGAGGGACACGGGGGTTCCTTGGTCCGCGATCCTGTTCCCGATGCTCCGCAACGCAGCGCGGAGACTGTCCAGCGAAGGATGGGTATGCGGACGTGGGGTATACTGGGGGTAGATTGATGTTATGCAGGGTCAAGTTAAAGGCAAGCGAGCACGTACGAGGAATGGGGAAGCGATACCGATTTGTAGATGGGAGTGTGCCATTGCAGACAGAGATTCGAATACTCCTGCGACTGTGGGGCAAGGGGAAACAGTGGTGAGAGGAAGGAGTGGTTTAGGACATACCTCCAGCGAACCAGCCAAAAGCGACGGTGCGCTTGGCATCATTGTTGGTGAGAAGCTCATAGTCAATGAGACGCGGGGGGGCCAGGCAGTGATCCAGCACAGTCTGGGACGGACCAACGAAGCGAGCGAGAAGTGGGGTGTTGTAGGTTTGGCCCTTGTGGGTGTGGGAGAACATGACATGGGTTCGGGATGGAAACACTGGAGATGTAGAGATAGGAGAGGTTACGAGCTCGTCGAGAGGTGTCTCCTTGATGCCGACAATGACGTGTGCATCGTTGAGGTTGGGTCGGATGCGAGCGCCGGCCTGTCAGGGAGGAATGTCAGCTGGGTGGACGGAAATAGGAGACGAGGAGGAAGGAGCTAAGTACGTGATGGCCAGGGGTGAGTATAAGAGGTGGAGGTGAAGGAGACGCGTACCTTGGCATAGTCAGCATCGGGAAAGACGCGTCGGTCGCAGGGCTCGACGTCGACTTGGATGTTCTTCTCTGAGACGAGGTAATGGACCGCGTCGGGGGTCAGCGGGGCGCGTCGCTCCCATATGCGCTTGGGGTCCTCGCGGCTAGGGATGGATTAGGGGGAAGTGGGTGGGGCGAGGGTGGGAACTGACCGGATGCCAACGGTGACGGAGGGGCGGGAGGTGGTAAGGTGGCGAATGGAGGCGGGCGGTCGTCGCTGCATTGTCGGAGGACAACTCTCGGCACACGGAACATGTTATATCTTCCCGAGATCCGACCCGATATCGTTCGGAGATCTCCCAAGTTACCTGCTTGGCGCCAACGGACCTTGCGGTGACCTCACCCCATGGAGCCTCATTGCGAGTCGATTCCTCCAATCTCCGAGTCCGCCAGGCTCTGGGAAGGTGTTGACTGTGATTGTAGCGTAGCGTCGCAATCTGGGCGAAATCCCACCTTGTTCGATAAGGTTGTATCATAGAGTTAAGGACTAAGCGCTAATATCAAATGAAAGCACGATGCACCTGTACGACGTCCACGTGTGCAGTTGTCTTGATATTTCATCCTGACATCCTATCTGGCCGACAACCGCTCGTGAGAGGTCGCTTCACGGTTACCTCTAAGTATTATGGAGAGTAGGGTTTGGCTACCGACGCTTGCCTCACACGCAACTTGCAAGGGACAAATACTGTCATGATATCATAAATACTCTTCCTACTACAAGCCACGGCGTATGATGGTAGGGTATAAGGAGTGGATAGGTATATATATATTGTTGTTTGCAAACGGTCGAGTGGAATTCAGCGGTAATGCATGATGAGGGGATACTTCTTGTTTAATAATGAAACCATGCATGGTGATTCGTGCGTTGGTGATATGCTACAGACTCGAAAAAATGTTTTTGAAGAAATCGAAGAAAAAGTTAGAAAGCAAAAATCCAGCTGCTAAACAATGTAGATAACAGTAAAATAGTGGGATCGAGGCATATGGAAAAGCAAGTAGAAAGAAGGAAAAAAAGAATCTCCATCAATGCACGCCAATGCGAAGTGAGGGTGGCGAAAGTTGTCTACGGGGCCGCGGGGGGACCGGAGGGGCACAAATAACAAAAGACGGGACTGGCAATGGTGTCTCAATACTCTTCTTTCGGCTATGGGCAGGGGTTGAACTGCCAGAGCGTGGCCGGGGGCCGGCGGGAGGGGAAGGCGTCATGACGCTGCTGCGGGGTGTGCGCTCCGGTGTTTGATTGGGTGGCGTAACGTTCAACGAAGGATGGAGGCTGCATGGGTCCGGTATCACCGGAAGCTTACGTATCGAGCCAGGCGTGTCGGAGCCAGACACAGCCTTGATTGGAAGTTTAGGGAGAGGTGTGCGAGTGCAAGGCTGGTGCTGTGTAGAAGTGGAAGGTAGGCAGGGTACGGTGGACATCTTTGGTAGGGAAGAAGGTAAATGGGGAAGAGAAAGCGTGGGTCTGGGGGGCGTCGAAGGCAGGGGAATGCCTAGAGAGCTAGGCCGCCGACCACTACGAGGGGTGTCTGGGTTAAGACCATACAGCTCGAGGATGCTCCACGTAGAAGATGCTGAACCGGCCCCAGTTTGTGGAACACCTGGAGAAAGTGTCTTTTCTTCTCCAAGCTGGAGATGGAGAGGCGGGGGAGGTAGGTTGGTCCGCAGGATGGGTTGACCGGAAAAGTTTTCTTTGGTGGAGACATCGTGGCCGTCATATCGTGACGTCGGGGGTGGCAAGGGCGAGGCAAGAGAGAGAAATTTGTTTCCCGAACGTTCGAAGATGGGCAAGTAGGCGGGCTTCTCGTCCACCGCATGCGCCGATGGGGCCAATGAAGGAAATGGCAGAATCCCCTTGTCCAGCCGTTCGATGGGTGAAAGCCCCAACTTGTCACCCAACGCCTGGTATTTCTCGAGCTCATCTTCGAGCCAAGCCATTGCCTCCCTGGCAGCGTCAGACTCGTCTTTCGGTTCCCCAGCCTCCTCCTCCCAAGACTCGGGGTCGTTGAAGATTTTCTCTGCGAGTGCGCTGCCAGGCATCGTTCCTAAAATCGAGCCAAGGGGGTTGGCTGACATGAGAGGGGACTCCAAGATATCCAGGTCCGGAAAGCGCCTTCTCAGCATGGTGGCGTGGGGAGGAGGGGAGGAGGAGGAGCAGTTTGCAGTGCCAGACTGCGAAGCGAATAGAGTCGGACGAACGAAAGCCCCGCTGGGAATGGTTGAGATATTTGTACTTGGATCTCGGACGCCGTGTAACACCGGCATGGAATTCCTGTGCGCAAGGTGATGGAGTTGAAACCAAGTTGAAAGTTGAAACCTGTCCTTGGATACCGTGCATGCCCAAAAAAGGTATCGAACCAGCCGCTTTAGGAAAGCAGACATGGAAGTTCATGATCATTCCTCGGGGCGCGAAGAGACACGTTCTGGAACTTTGCCGCTCGGCCTCCGTACTGCCCTCGTTCCACCCCCCTCGCTCCATCTCTCTCCCCGTCACTGTGGTACGGTGTGGCGTCAAGCTTAAGGCTGGGGAATGTAAAGTAACCAGCAGCCCTCCCGCGGCCCACCGATTGGTTCTCCAAACTCGAAGCTGTGTGTTTTAAATCGATTCTGTGATATACATACATAGATGATAGATATTACATAGATCTCCGTCATCAACAGAGGCAAAATGTCAACTCACAATGTTCGCACAGCTATTTGATCAAACCGACCCGGAGTAAAATTATTCGCAACAAGTATGACCTCTCTGAGAGTGAGGGAGAGAGAGAAAGAGAGATAAATCTTGTCCTCCAATTCCTGCATCCAGGTGTCTCGAATGCCTATGACTTGCGTGCACCATCACTAATGAGCTTCTTGAAATTGGGCCATGAGTGGAATCCCATCACTAGCGCACATAGATACCAATCGATCTTTGATCAACCCAAAGTTCCTTGGGGATAACCAACGTCTAAAACGTTAACCCAAGTAAATTATAATACAACTTTTTGATGGTTGTTCGCTATTCACAGCTGTCGAGCCCTAGGAAGCGTTGACGACACTTACATATGATGGGGGGTAGTACACAGTCTTCACCTCGTTACCCGCTGTTTTGAAAGTGAACTGGCTGGCGAGCAGTATGATGATGATCTGGGAAGACGAAACGGGAGAGAGGAAAGATCATGTCCTCACGTACCAAAGTTGGGCTCTGAGAACTTATTATCGTGGAGGGCAAGTGGCCGGATTTCAATTGCATCACTAGTTCCCTTTGGGAAAAGGAAGAGAAAATGAGCGGGACTTGGAAGTCATCAATCTGGATAATAACGTTCAGTTTCCATGACATGGAGCATTGTGAAGACTCACCATCCCGGCATTCGACGAATGTATTGATGTAAAAAATAGGTGAGGCCGAGGGAAGATGCGGGTGCAATGATATGAAAATTACGTGCGAAGCAGCCTAGATTATTGGCGTCCGACCCGCGGAGGGCGCGTGAAGCGGAGACTAATGTGCGAGAGCATCAGGTCCACTGTCCAAAGGATCATGCACCTCGTCACCCTTGCCATTCACGACGTGCTCCTCGACCTTCTTGCCCTCGATACCCACGTCCTTGGAGGACTGAGGACCGCGTTTCTTGGAGCGTCTTTCATCCGTGCTCTTCTTGGCTTGCTTTCCATCGCCATCGACTTCCGCCTTTACCTTTCCGCTGCTTCTCTTCTTGGCCTTTGCCTCCGCTTTGCGCAAGAGGAAACCGAGGGCCCTCTGCTCCTTGGCCTTTTTCTCCGCCAACTCGAGGACGCCCTTCACCTTCTCGATCTGCTTTTCGTCATTCCACCAGCCGTGGGTCTTCGGCAGGTCTTCTTTCGAATGAGCATAGATGCACTTGACGACCCCAAACTTGCAAGAGGAGAGGATATAATATATGCAGACATTTCTGCCCCTGAGTAAGTGTTAGCTGTGGACCGGACGAGATCGAAAAGGAAAACGGCGGACAAATTATCACGGACACTTCTCTCATCTGGTGCATGTGAAAACAAGCAATCGGTCCGGCGCACACATCCTTGATGGTTGTAAAAGCGACAAGGGATACCGTTGCCAACGTGATTGCAATCGCTGGAGTCTGATACAGATGCCAGTTCGACTTTATCGTCGTCGTAGCGTGGAAAGTCGAAATCGACATCATGCGAGTTGCCCGCTAGGAGAGTTGGAGAGACGTCGATCTGATGGCCGCCGAGTTTGGTACCGGCTTCAAGGAGTTGCAGGACGACAGAGAGAGACTTTTGGGCATCGGCGTGATCGGGGTCGTGCTTCAAAACGGTTTCCAAGTCTGGAGATGTCAAACGCTGCCCGGATCTTCGACACAAAAAATGTACATACCTATCTTGGCTGCTGGCAGCAGTCTCTCTTCAAGCCTTGCGACTCCACGTGAATAACGCGCTTCAAGCGACTTTGGTTCGAGAGATAACGCCCGCGTAGCAGCATGCGTGGCTTCCACATGACTGTTGAATTGTTAACGTAAACGAAAGAACGAGAGAGGAAGGCGATTCATACAGTCCACACTTGAGGTAGGCAGCAGTAAGCTTCAGATAATATGAAAAATTTGACGGCCATAGCTTCGTTGCGTGTACATAGTTTGTACATGCTGCTGCATAGTCCCCTCCTCGTGCAAGTGCATCGCCCTGCAAAGGCGTAAGGGCATGGACGATGAGAAGAAGGAGGGGCGGCAGACGTACAGCTTTGCTGAGGTCCTCCGCCAAAGTGTGATTCTTCTCCCTGCATTGCATGCGCTTCAGAGCTCGGTCTTCCAGAGACTTCTCCCGCGTTTTCTTCTGCTCCTCCTGAGAGGGTATAATGATCGAGACTTCCTCTGGAATGGGGATTTCATAGGTTTCGGCGGTTGTTTCGCCGCTGCGGGGTATATCCTGAGTCATGACAGACATGTATGAATAGAATATTAGTGAAAGAATAAGTGGATGAAACGAAGTTACTGAACCCTTTGTTACCGTTTGCAAATTGAAATTTCGCGTGAGCCACGTGCATGGGCTGTCGTGGCGCTGACAGTCCTAGTCAAGTCTCGACCAGGGTTCCTGTCAAGCAGCAATCCGTGGACACTGGACCGTCTCATGATCATCACCGAGTCCCAAGCTTCTATTTACGTGTCTCTTACCCAGACTCCACAGCATCGCGTCCTCGTCATGACCGCAATCCTCGGTGCTTCGTCATGACAGTTATGGCACTCGACCCGTTTTTATCCTACTTGTGGTGTTTCAACACCACACAAATCACCGCTGCGTGTCCAATGGGCCTTGCGCTTTCCTCGCTCGGCCTCATTTGGCGATCGAAATCTCGTGACTGATGTGCCTTTCAGGGTGGAGCTACATCTAGCCTCAAATCCTCCCTCCAGGATGGATGAATTCCCCGAGTTAGATACGTACAAATCCATGTGTGGCGGTTGTTCGGGTCCCCAGGTATATCTTATTCAAGACGCCTCATCAGCCCGAAGTTCGAATACCAGCTGCCGGCAGACGCGGTTAGGCGGAGCAATTTCGCAGTCATTTGTGATTCGCCGGGGTTGGTCAGCTGGACGGGGTAGCTTACGAAGGTTAGGGTTGGTCAGAGTTGAGTCTATGTCGCCTTAAGTTTCAACCCAGAGTGTGTACTAAGCCCATTCCGCTCAATACCATCTAGGTTCGTGATCCCCTTTATTGCCTCACACCATGCTGAATTGTCCGGTGGACTCGGGTGTGATGTGGGCTAAATTCCATGCCGTGGACCCTCCAGTCCAGCAAGCCTCGGCTATCCCCTAATAGCCAGAGTAAATCTAAATGCGGACAACCGACATCGGGGGTTTCGCTTCTAACAGCGCCTGCCATCAATGAGGTAATTTTTAGACTGCTTACCCCGTTTCTCTTAAAAGCCTCACCCACTCGCCCTCCTTTCATCACCTTCATTCTTTCCCTCTCACCTCCAAAAATGCAACTCAAGCTCGCTGCCCTCTCGGTTCTCTCCTCTGCACTGCTGGCTGCGGCACAAGACGCCGTACGTTTCCTGGCTCAATGTTTGTCCTTCTGACTACTGACCCCATCGTGAAGGTCGTCCAGGTTGGTGGCACCGCCACGACGCCTAATGGCGCTTACTTCCAGTTCATCCCTCCTTCGATTACTGCCACGAACGGCTCAGTCATCACATTCAAATTCACTGGCACGTAGGTCTTTCTGGGAATAATATGACCTCCTGGACAAACGATATAATGTTCCACTCACAGCCCTGGAAACCATACGGTGACCCAGTCATCCTTCGCCGAACCCTGCACTTCCATCTCTGGTGGTTTCGACTCTGGCTACGTCTTCGTCCCTGGATCCGGTGTCACTGATTTTCCCCAATGGAACTTGACTGTTACAGACGATACCAAGCGTAAGTCGGGCTATCACGTCTTGCCATACCTTCATGATGAGTTTCATTCCAGCCATCTGGTTCTTCTGTAAGCAACTCCTCCCCACACCGCATTGCCCGGCTGGTTAGTAAAGCAATTATGTTTTAAACCTTGTTATTCTGACCGTGTTACCTCATCTCAGGCATGGTGGGTGTGATCAATGCCCCGACCTCCGGCAACACCTTCGAAGCATTCCAGACTGCTGCCAAGGCATACAAAGGGACCATTAACGTATGCTTCATCTTCTTTCAATTTTCGCAGGTGAAAAACATGTGGCTGAACACTTATTACAGCAAGCGGAGGGTGGTTTGGTGGGCTCCGGTGCATCTGCGTCTGTCTTGCCTGGTCCTATCACCGAGGGAGCATCGTACTACACTGCTCCCGCGGCCACCGGCACTGCTCCCGCGTATGGCGCATCCTCGACCTCCAGCGGTAGCAGTTCCACTAGCACCCCGAAGAGCGGAGCTCTGGCTCTCAGTGCAAGTTCGATGTTGTTGAGCATGTCTGGGGCTCTTATGGGTGGATTGATGGCTTTTGCTTGAACATTTTCTAAAATTTCTTTACGTGTTGAACGATGTCGATGTCTCGTCATGTCTTGATAATTAAATACGAACGGCCCTGTAGATGGTTGCTGTACCTCGATCGTACCGCGAGTGCCATGGACCCATGGAGCATCTGTCAGCTGTCAATGTGGAGATCCACAGCAAGGGGTTGCCACGATCAGTTTCAAGGAACAATGTATGTGAGTTTGTCGAGATCGAGGTAAATGAGGTAAATGTCATGACGAGGTAATGAAAAGTTACTCCTTCAAGGAGCTTGAAGGACACTCGGAGCATGCAGGTTTGCATACACTTTGCATACTTACCTACATGCAGTTTCGTCTCACACGTCCAAAATAATTGCAAGTTACTGGCAGATTCTCACGTAAACATTGAATCAACGGTGATCTGGTCACCATGTGAGGGCAACAACTGAGGAATCATTTTTTAAATCTGCACATATTCATCGAGCTATGAACTTTGTTGATGGATGTCACAGCGGGAATGCTACAACTCGACTCGACGGCCCTCGGGATTACGAAGCTCTCGCAGAGCGGCAGCTCATTAATATTGTGCTGATAAAATCAACAAACGTTTGCAGTATCCGCCGGGCCTTTGGAAGCTTTGGCCGGAAATTCGTTTGTTGAACAGCGCTAGCATCTCTCCGCAATCTGGGATCAACGGTCCCCTGGACCCTCCTTACTTGGCAGGTCTGCTCATGATGGGGCACGGTTGCATTCGGAGTCACCCATCTTTTGTGGAGCACTATCTATTTCACTCGTCCTGGAAGGCAGTGCGATGCAGCATAATTGAATTGAGGCTTTCAACCGTGCTTCCGAACGATCTCGATGATCCTTTTACCGTCGCATCGGTATCTTGATCGATTCAGGAAATTCGCGCAGCACCTGTTGGACTCCACGATGACTCTCAGGCTGCTTCCTTTATTTACCTCCCCGTTTATTTGGCGCACTGGAGAAGGGAACAATGTGGACCGACGAATTCCTGGAAGTGCAGAGCAAAGAATTGTGGCCAACTACCTCCGACTACACATACCGATTTCGGCCAGTTCGCGATAATATAGAACAATCGCCCTCCAGGCTCCAGCTCGACTAGTGTACCGAGCTTTCTGCTTGTTTGGCGTGTCTCGTCCTCAACAACGACCTGACGGGTACTAGGAGTACCCCTGCCAATATTTCGGAACAGAGCCTATCCACGTCCGAGTCAGCGTCCTTCACGGGCCTCACCTCATTAATAGCTTCGCGATTCCTATACCCTACAGGCCGTCACGTCACGTCAGAGAGGACTTACAGTTCTGACCGAACTCACGTCCGCCATAGACACTTCATCCGGCCGACCTCTAGTCAAGCTCGCCCTTCTGAAGAAACAGGCGAGTCACTTGTCTTTAGACTCAGTCAGGACCCTTTGATATTGTATCTCTCATCCTACGACAACTGTTAATAGCTCAAGGAAATTCCCTATCCTTGTTGAAACTGCTACCCGCCTCACCGACACGGTTGAAGGTCTTGGCCAGGTTTGCAGGTGTCGACGAGCTTTGTTCCTCGACATTTGCAACATCCAAGAGTATTGGGGATTTCCGAGGGAACTTTGAATATGTTCTACAATGTGAGGCCGTAGGATTACTACATACCTTTAGACATGTCGACATAAACATGAGGATGTTATCTATAATAATATAGGGTGCACAATGATGGTTTGCATTGCGGCGAGACCTATTCATCGTGCCACTTCTATACAGTGAGTGGTGGTTTGTATTTCCCATGTCCTAACTAAGTATAAATGACTATAATGAAAGCTATGATAACAGTGGTGCAATTGGAGGGGTGCGGGGTGGGCGAGTGCGGTAGAGAATGCAAGAAAGGTCGGCATAACAGGGGAAAGCGTAGTGAGTGCGCTACATCCTGCGGTAAGAGTGTCACCTCAGAATCCGCCCATGCCTCCCATGCCTCCCATACCTCCCATGCCACCCATTCCGCCCATGCCAGCTGACCCCTTCTCCTCCGGCGCATCTACAACACAGCATTCACTCGTCGTCAACAGACTCGCAACACCGCTGGCATCCACAAGCGCAGTCCTCACGACCTTGAGTGGATCAACAATACCGCTCTTGATCATATCCACATACTCTCCCTTCGCAGCGTCGTATCCCCACGAGAACTTGTCGGGGCTGCCATACTGGTTGAGGAGCGTCCCCAAAATGACACTGCTCTCCTCTCCTGCGTTGTTCAAGATTGCACGCGCTGGACCGGCGATAGCACGGCGAATGATGGCGACACCGAGTTCCTGGTCGAAATTTTGTGTGGGGATAGGCACCGCGTCAGGAGAGACCGGGGAGGAGGCTGAGCCAGCGCCACTTCCGGGAGAGGTAGTAGCGAGCATGAGACTGGCTTTCAAAAGGGCAACGCCACCCCCGGGAAGGATCCCTTCCTCGACGGCGGCACGAGTCGCGTTGAGCGCATCGTCGTACCGGTCTTTCTTCTCACTGACCTCAACCTCGCTTGAGCCACCGACCTTGATGACCGCAACGCCACCGCTGAGCTTGGCAAGCCGCTCTTGCAGTTTCGTGCGGTCAAATTCGGAAGTAGTGGGGTCGGCAACGAGGGAGCGAATCTGCTCACAACGAGCTTGGATGGCGTCTTTGGACCCTTCACCGTTCAAGACGATGGTATCTTCCTTGGTGATGGTGATCGAGCCGGTGGAGCCCAACAGGTCAATAGAAGCGCGCTCTAGCTTGATGTCGAGCTCGTCTGTGAAGACGGTTCCGCCTGTGAGGATGGCAAGGTCGCCAAGAATGGACTTGCGGTTGTCACCGAAGCCAGGAGCCTTGACGGCGGCAACCTGGAGTTGTCCACGGAGCTTGTTAAGGATACAGGCTGCGAGGGCTTCTCCGTCGACGTCTTCGGCAATGATGACGAGTGGCCGGCGGGCTTGCGCCGCAGCTTCGAGGGAAGGAAGGATATCTTGGAGGAGAGAGATCTTCTTTTCACTGAGAAGGATGAAGGGCTTCTCGAATTCCACCTTTTGAGCCTTGACGTCGGTGATGAAGTAGGGAGAGATGAAACCACGGTCAAAGCGCATGCCTTCCGTGATCTCAATCTCGTCGTCGATCGTCTTGCCCTCCTTGACGGTGATGACACCTTCCTTGCCGACCTTCTCCATAGCTTGTGCAATGAGATTACCAACATGTATGTCACCGTTGGCCGAAATTGTGGCGACTTGAGCGATCTCAGCTGTTGTCGTAATCGTCTTTGTTTGCGCGGAGAGGAACTCGACGACCCGTTCAACAGCGGCTTGGGATCCTCGGCGGAGGTCCATGGGGTTGCAGCCAGCGGCAACGTTCTTGACACCTTCAGAATAAATGGCACGAGCGAGGACGGTTGCGGTTGTGGTACCATCACCGGCAATCTCGTTCGTCTTTTGAGCAACATCTTGAACGAGGCTGTAGGGGGTCAGTCGAGGTTATGACGCGTCAGACTCGCTACATACCGAGCGCCAAGGTTTTCAAACTTGTCCTGGAGTGTTATCGCCTTTGCGACGGTAACACCATCTGTCGAGGAGAAAGACTTTAGGTACAAGGTGCAAAAGACGAGAGAGAAAAAGTACCCTTGGTAATTTTGGGCCCACCAAAGGATTGTTCAATGATGACGTTGCGCCCTGAGACCGCGTCAACAAGAGATTCACAACTTGAGCTGCCTCTTCCTCATACCTTTAGGACCCAAAGTCACTTGGACAGCGTTGGCAAGGATGTCAACACCTTTTAAAATGGAAGCTCGTCCGTCGTTTGAAAACCTGATTTCTTTGTGAGCACCACGGGTTAATGTGGGCTTTGCTGCTTTGGCTGCGGCACGTCGGAGAGAACGGGAGGACGCGGTCGACAAGTGATGCATTTTTGGAGAGAGAGCTTAAGGAGAAAACAGGAGGAGGAGGAGGTAGTGGTGTTGATTGGGAACGAAACAAATTTTAACACAGAACTCTCTGGAAGACACGTGATGGTTACATAATCCACATGCATCGACTTTTATATTCGCGGAAATCATCTTGCAATCTCTCTTCACTCGCCATAGCCTCTGCCTTGGTGCTAAAATGGCGGGTTTCGTCAGATTCTCTCCTTGGTATGTCTACAATCGCTCTCGGCATTTTTGTCCCCGCCGACCATGGTCATACTTGATTGCTAGTCTCCCGTAGGCAGACTCTTACATAGTGATGACAGTCGATCTCTATATAGAGATGATAAAATTGCTCGAATTCTTTTCGGGTTCACATCACGGAATCATTCATCGCCATGCACACCTCGCGCGCTACCCGGGTTTACGTTCTCGAAAAATTTGTCAAACTAGGCACGGTCGTGTTCTCGTCTACGAGGAAGTGGATGTTGCAGTATCCGATCTTGCTGGTATGATTCATGCCGGCACCCCAAATCAGCGTACGGGCAAGGGAATTCCAAGAATTCCCTTGGAAATCTCCTGGTAAAGAATTGTCTTCTACTCGACCAAAGGTACGAAGGCGTCCATCCATACCAGGCTTGTCTGAAATTTGTGCATATGTAGCCGTCACTCCTCTCTGAAAGGGACCCTTGAACAAGGTTCCTTTTGTCCCAACAATGAGCCTCTTTTAGGAATCCTCGACAAGTTCCAGGAAGGTAGAAGTCACATGGCTATCGTCAGTCGCTTCAGCGTAAAAAAGGTAAAGCAACCTCTCCAGCCGGATGTTCAAACACCGTCCTGAAAGCTTTTCTTTTCCTCAGGCCGCCAACGTCAAGAAAGCCGTGAACTGCGGACTGACCCAACGTCTTCGCGAACTCATCGGTGACTCTGACTCGAGTGACGAAGCGAAGGACGATAAGAACAGCAGCAACAAGGATGCCGAAGAACTGACTCTCAACGAAGACGGTGCCTCCGAAGGGAGACCCCACGCAGGGTGTTCTTGGCCTGCGGAGTATCTGCAAGAAGAAACGCTCGACAACGGCACCCCTACGAAGTCCAGGTGCAAGACTCTGTAAGCCCCCGAGTCGATCGCTACCACCCCACCCAAACCGCAGCTTACCGCTCTTTTGCCAATCCCTGCCAGTCTCCGCGGACTCAGCCATCTTGGCTTATTGAGATCGCCCTCCCATATCGATACCCTAACTGTGGGCGAGAAGCCGGTGGCGACTGCGACTGAGGCCATCCAAGAGCACCGTCATACCCATCCGACAATAGAGGGTGGACATACTCCTACGGTGCGCCCGCAATACCGCCGTCGAGCCCCACCATGGCGGCGACTGCGACTGCGCCTCCAACGACGTTGATGATTCCTGCGCCGATTCCGGGACAAATTTATGATCGAGGCCGTGATTTTAGCGAGGGGACGATGCCCCGTGCCTTTCCGTGGGTCATGGGGCGGGTCGTTGGCGGGTCTGGGTGTGAGCGTGAGTCTCGGAGCTGATGCCTTGCCGGATGTGCTATTTGTGCGAGGGAGCTGAACAGGGAGGAACACCAGACGATGGAGGTCCCTCTGCGAGACTTACCAAATCACTATCGTCTCGTTCCTTGGATTGCAGTTCCCAATGACTGTCTTCCTTGGTTTTAGATCTCTTGTGACCAACCAGAGGAATTGATATCGATTTGGGAAACCCAGGTCATGAAATATGTGTTAAAAGACATGACCAGACTGGGGATTGAACCCAGGACCTCCTGGTTATATACCAAGTGCTCTAACCAACTGAGCCACCGGGTCTTACTGGGTACAACTTGGATTGTACTCCACATACTACACAAGCATCCAATACTAATTGCAGTATCAACTCTCCCTGGGACTAACACCCAGAAGACAAGCAACTTGCAAACATGGCATGCAATCAATGTGAGTCATGTGACAGATTACAATCCAACAATATGACCCCCTTCGATCCAGCCAATCGAACTCACGGGACTACCAGTGACTGAAGTTTCCCCCAATGGGATCATGAAGTCCAGGGCTGCATTACATTTTCATGACGTTTTGGGAGTTCGTGGTGCGTACACTGCTTAAACTCATCGCGCGTCGTCAAGATTCTCGTGGAAGGCAAGGTAGACAGGGTATTGTCATATTTCGTTGACGTTCTGCAAGTCAAACGCCATCCAAACATCTCGTTCCAAGGAATTTTCTCGTCAAGAGTCGACGGCATAATGATATCATTTCTTATTGGCCCTAGCTGATACCACTCTTTTTTGTAATCTAGTGCTTTGGTAATTCCCGAAGACGCTACCTGTTGACAATGCGCCCCTGCTGGCTTGATAATGAAACTTGGTCATGTCATGCATCCTCTGAAACGAAATTCCAAGAACCGCCTCATGAAAGGAATTTGTGCCGAGGAAACCCCCGACGTTAAGCTTCCAACGTGATCATATATAGATGAGATGAGATTCAACTAAGATATGTATATAGAGATAGACTTCTCGCTTGACCCCCGCAAGTACGACCTGAATTGCTCCTTCGTCATTGAGATTCTCTGGAGAATCGGAGGGAAGTCACAATTAGAGAAGATCCTGAGTAGAGCCTGGCGTGTTGGGGGGTTTGGCGCCAGCCCCCCAACACGCCAGGCTCCATCGAGATCCCCTTGAAGAATCCAG
>Ga0307516_10001736_pt1 | contig 29932 bp, 25 predicted proteins | sample 19_EM_MG_FD_203310 | JGI IMG/M metagenome (GOLD analysis project Ga0307516, IMG submission 203310) | Populus trichocarpa ectomycorrhiza microbial communities from riparian zone in the Pacific Northwest, United States - 19_EM | ecosystem: Host-associated > Plants > Roots > Unclassified | place... | reverse complement strand
GCTCTTCCGATCTAGAAACCGGCATCGTCATGGTCATCTATCTCAACGACGCCATGCAGCAACTCATCACGGCCAAAGGCAATTCCCGGGAAACCATCACGAGCGCCGATCTACGGGAATACGTCATCGCAGGCGCTGCCAAAAGACTGCGCCCCAAGTTGATGACCGTATGTGTATCCCTATTCGGGCTTATCCCGATCCTATGGAGTTCTGGGGTAGGCAGCGACGTTATGAAACCTATTGTACTGCCCATGATCGGTGGGGTATTCACCTCCTCCATTCACATCCTGCTGGTCACGCCCATCATTTTCCTGATGAGCAAGGAATACGAATTAAGAAAACATGGTAAGATAGACGTACCGGAAGTAAAACATTAATCTATGCAAAAGTCAATCATTCTACTACTCCTCCTCTTCCTGGGACAGGCCAAAGCCCGCTCACAGGCTACCCTGAAACTGGACGATGTATTGTCTGCCATTGCAGCCCACCATCCTTCCATAAAAATGTATGATGCCGATATCCGGGCTTCCGACGAAGCCGTCAAAGGAGCCCGGAGCTGGGAGGCGCCTGAACTGGGCACCGGCTTCTGGATGACGCCCTATAACCCTTCCCTATGGAAAAAGAATGCAGATGGCAGCAGTGGCATGGGACAATATATGATCTCCGCCCGACAGATGATCCCCAACAAAAAAGAGCTCGACGCCAATGAGCAATACCTGCGGGCCGTATCCGCCGTGGGCAAAGAGTCAAAACAGGCCAATCTGAATGAGCTGTATGCGGTTGCCAAAATGAGTTATTATTCCTGGCTGATCACGGAGAAAAAACTCCGGGTCCTCGACGACAACGAAAAGCTGCTCCAGTTCATGATCCAAAGCACCGAGATCCGATTTAAAAACAACCTGGGGAAACTGAATGCCTATTACAAGGCCAAGGCCGAATTGGGAGAACTGGAGAATCAGCGGATCCTATTGCAAAATGAGATCGCTCAGCAGCAAGTTCGTTTGAATACCTTAATGAACCGGGATAACCAACCAGCGTTCAGCATCGATACCTCCTATACGATCAAGGACTATCGTCCCGCAGACAGCAGTTATTTCGGGCAGGCCCGCAGCGACATCAGGGCCGTCCAAAAGAATATCGACCTCGCAACCCTGCAGCAGAACCTCGAACGAACCAAACTAAAACCCCAGTTCGGTGCTCAGTACGATCATATGTTCGGCTTCGGCGGCCAGCCCCTGCAATACAGCCTGATGGCCACTGTCCGCCTGCCTATGGCTGCCTGGTCGTCAAAGAAAACCAAAGCCAGCATTGAAAGTCTCAAATGGAAAGCCGAGTCCCTTGCTCAACAAAAACAAGTAATGACCCATGAAGCCACCGGGCAGATGCAAGGGCTGTTAGCCGCCATCACCAGTAAAAAACGGCAGGTACAACTCTTTGAACAAACCATCATCCCGGCGCTGACGAAAAATTACCAGGTCCTGCAACTTGGCTATGAACAGAACACGGGAGAGTTATTCGAACTGCTCGACGCCTGGCAAACACTGAATGCGACCCAAATGGAACGCTTACAGCAGGTACAGGACCTGCTCATCCTACAAACGGAGATGGATAAAATACTCCAACAAAATTAAAGTCATGCCAAAAAGAGGTCTACCTATATCAGCCTATAACGGAATCGCACTTATCAGCGTATTCCTGCTGGCAGCAGCCTGTAACCAGCATCCGGCCGGCCCATCCGCCAGCCAGGCCGCCAAACCGCCGACCACCAAGGCCACCGACCAGGTCGCCGAAGACATCTATACCTGCCCCATGCACCCCCAGGTACTGGAACATCATCCCGGTAGCTGCCCCATCTGCGGCATGACCCTTGTGAAGAAAGAGATCGGCACAGCAGCGGCGAAAAATTCCACTGTTGACCTCCATACTGTTGACCTCCATACCCTACTCCAGCCGACGAATAGCGCAGTCATATCCGGCATTCCGGTAACTACCCTACAGTCCTCCAGTCAATCCCTGCCCATAGAAGTGTTGGGCAGAGTGGATTATGATACCCGGCGAGTGCAGACCATTTCTGCCAGGATCTCCGGCAGGATCGAAAAACTGTATGTCAAGTACCGATACCAGCACGTACATAAGGGAGACAGGATCATGGACATTTACAGTCCCGAACTTGTCACCGCCCAGCAGGACCTGTTATTTCTCCTGCATAACGATCCCGGCAATACCACCCTGCTCGATGCCGCCCGCACCAAACTGACCTTACTCGGCCTGGATGCCCGGCAATTGCAGCAGCTCACCCAATCCGGCAAACCCCTGTATAAGGTCACGGTATACAGTCCTTATACGGGCCATATCCATGAAGCAGGCAATATGGCCGGGCCCAGTGGCAATGGCGGGCAGGCCGAGGCTTCCGGCAGCGGAGGTTCCCCGATGGATGTGTCAAAGGAAATGGGTGAACTACCCCTCAAAGAAGGCATGTATGTACAAAAAGGGCAGACCGTATTTCAGTTATATAACACCGATCAAAGCTGGATCGTCCTGAACTTGTATGCAGGCAGTTCTTCCCTGATAAAGGTCGGTACTCCCCTCACCATCATCCCCGAGACCGCTCCCGATCAACCCTTCCAGGCTGCCATCAGCTATATCGAACCCTTTTACCGGGAGGGCAGCAAGACCCTTACTGCCAGGGTTTATTTCGATAATGCCCGCAAAATGCTGCCCATCGGAAGTCCGGTAAAAGCCAGCATCCGGGCAACTACAGGGCCCGGCGCCTGGTTGCCCAGGGAAGCCGTCCTGTCCCTCGGGCTTCACCAGGTAGTCCTGAAGAAGGAAAACGGCCTCTTCCTGGTCAGCGCGGTACAAACAGGCATCACGACCAACAATTTGATCCAGATCACCGGTGGATTAAGCTCACAGGATAGTGTAGCCGCCAATGCCCAATTTTTAATGGACAGTGAAAGTTTTATAAAAGTAAAAAACCAGTTATGAGACCCCTATTCAAGATTAGCCTCCTCTCCCCGCTCCTGCTCCTCCTGCTGGTCGCCTCCTGTAAGACAGGAACGAAGGACAGCGCAAAAAGCGACCCGGATGTCTATTACACCTGTTCCATGGACCCGCAGGTCGTAGAATCCAAACCCGGCAAATGCCCCATCTGCCACATGGAACTAACGGCCGTCCGGAAAAGCCAACTGCAGAACAGCAACGAAATAAGGCTCAGCCCCGAACAAATACAACTCGGCAATATCCGCGTGGACACCATCCGGTCAGCCAGTATAGGAAATGAGACCGTCCTCACCGGCACCGTCAATTTTGACCAGTCTGCCCTGAACGCAGTAAGCAGCAGGATCAGCGGACGCATCGAAAAGCTGTACTACAAAAATATCGGCGAGTTCCTACCTAAGGGGGCCCGGCTCTACGACCTGTACAGTGAAGACCTGAACAATGCCGGGCAAGAGTACCTCCTTATCCTGCAAAAACAAAAGGCATTAGGGAATTCCATCGTCAACTACAATGACCTGGCCCAAAGCGCCAAAAGCAAATTGCTGCTTTGGGGCATGACCGAATCACAGATCACTGCATTGGCAGCTACCGGCAAAGCCAGTACCGCCACCGCATTTTATAGCACCGCCGAAGGAACCATCACCGAACTCGACGTAAAAGAAGGAGACTATGTAACAGAAGGCGGGACTATCGTAAAGCTGGCCGGCCTTTCCAACCTATGGGTCGAAGCCCAGGTGTATACATCCCAACTATCCGGGTTCGACCCCTCCGGCACGGTAACTATCCAATTCCCCGACCTTCCCGGAAAAACCCTTCAAGGCAAAATCGCGTTTGTCAATCCCGAGATCAACCCCGACAACCGGATCAACCTCGTCCGTGTAGCCGTCCCCAATAAGGACCATTTACTCAGACCCGGTATGTCTGCGTATGTGACGGTCAAAGATCCCCAACGCAAAATGGTATCCCTTCCCTCCGATGCCGTCCTCAGAAATGGCAGCATGTCCAGCATTTGGGTACAGACCGCTCAAAATACCTTCAAAAGCAGGATGGTCCAAACCGGTCAGGAGGGAGACCGTACTGTCGAGATCAAATCCGGCCTGCAACCAGGAGACGCTGTAGTGATCAGCGGCGCCTACCTGCTGCAAAGCGAGTATATTTTTAGGAATGGCGCTAACCCTATGCAAGGAATGGATATGAGCAACATGAAAATGTGACCGGGCTTATGATGAAGCATAGTAACCTCATAAAATGAACAAGATGACACTTTACATAAAAAATATGGTTTGCAACCGCTGCATACTAGCCGTAAAGCAGGATCTCGATAAAATAACCAAGAAGTCCTTTTCCGTATCCTTGGGAGAAGTTGCATTGGAAACCCCCTTGACAGAAAAAGAAACAGCGCAATTCCGTGAAAGCCTGCATGCATTGGGGTTTGAATTGCTGGATGATCAAAAACAAAAGCAAATTGAAAAAATAAAGAGCCTGCTGGTCGCTAAAATTCAAAACGGCGAACTGGAAGAACATTTCAGTATCAGCGAATATTTAGGCAGGTCCCTCCGCAAAGATTATCCTGCCATCAGCCGTCTGTTCCCGGAAGTAGAAGGAATGACCATTGAACAATACTTTATTTTGCTTAAAATGGAGAAGGTAAAGGAATGGCTGGCCTATGACGAACTTACACTGAGCGAGATCGCCTGGAAATTAGGGTATAGCAGCACAGCCTATTTATCCGGTCAGTTCAAAAAAATGACCGGTCTTACGCCCAGCCATTTCAAAAAGACAGGAAATACCCATCGCAGGCCCCTGGACTCCGTAAAACCTTCGTCCCTTCGCCATAAAACATAACATTTTTACAAAATCCCGTAACAACCCGGCCCCTTGCTTTTCGGAACTTTGAGGACTAATAAAATTATTATGGATGTCCAGGAAAAGGAAGCCCACACGGGTAAAACGATCAAGCAATTTCCGGTAACAGGTATGAGTTGCGCCTCCTGCGCCTCCGGGGTGGAAAATGTTTTATCTGCTCAGGAAGGGATCTTGCAGGCGAATGTCAGTTTTGCCAATCATATGGCCCAGGTGATCTATACTCCCACTGTCATCGCCCCCGCTCAAATGAAAGCCGTTGTACGATCGGCGGGTTATGACCTGGTAATCGAAGAAACAGAAGAAGCTAAAGCAGCATTGGAAAATACAAAGACCAGGGATTTCCTCGATCTGCGCACCAGAACGATATCGGCTATCGTGCTTTCCGTACCTCTTGTTATCATTGGCATGTTCTTTAACCATCTGCCCAATGTCAATTACGTTATGTGGGTCCTGGCTACCCCCGTTATAGTCTGGCTGGGCAGGCAATTTTTCGTCCATGCCTGGAGACAGGCCAGGCATCGTTCAGCCAATATGGATACCCTGGTAGCATTAAGTACGGGTATTGCTTATTTATTCAGCGTATTTAATACGGTATTCCCCTCCTTCTGGCATCGCCGGGGTTTAGAAGCCCATGTGTATTTTGAAGCCGCCAGCGTCGTGATCGCCTTCATCCTCCTGGGAAAAATGCTGGAAGAAAAAGCAAAGGCGCATACCTCCTCTGCTATCAAAAAACTGATGGGATTGCAACCCAAAACAGTCGCCGTTGTACAGAAAGATGGGCTTATCCTGGATACCCCCATAGCCAACGTAGAAAAAGGGGATAACCTATTGGTCAGGCCCGGTGAGAGGATACCGGTGGACGGGGTGGTAACAAAGGGGAACAGTTATGTAGATGAGAGCATGATCAGCGGAGAACCCGTCCCGGTGTCAAAACAGACCGATGATAAAGTATTTGCCGGCACCATCAATCAGAAAGGCAGTTTTCAATTCACAGCGGATAAAGTGGGGGGAGATACGCTGCTGGCCCATATCATCCGAATGGTACAGGAAGCCCAGGGCAGTAAAGCTCCGGTGCAGAAGCTGGTAGACAAAATAGCGGGCGTCTTTGTCCCCATCGTTATTAGTCTTGCGGTATTATCCTTCTTCGCCTGGTGGGTATTCGGAGGAGCCAATGGCCTCACGCAAGGATTGCTCGCCCTGGTGACTGTGCTGGTGATCGCCTGCCCCTGTGCCTTAGGGCTGGCAACGCCTACCGCCATTATGGTAGGAGTCGGGAGAGGTGCGGAGAACGGTATTTTAATCAAAGACGCGGAAAACCTGGAAAGAGCCCATAAAATAAATGCCATCGTCCTGGATAAAACGGGGACTATCACGGAAGGCAAACCCGTTGTAACGGAATTGCACTGGTTTGTTCCCGAAACAAAAGAGCATAGAAAACTATTATTTGCTTTGGAGCAGGCTTCCGAACATCCTTTAGCGGAAGCGGTCGTCACCTATTTAAAGAACGATGCCCCTGGATTGAGCCTGGATCAAGTTCAGTCTGTGACAGGAAGGGGCATTACAGGGCAATTTAACAATAGGAGCTGGCTGGCTGGCAATCGATCATTGCTGACAGAAAATAAGATCTCTCCTGATCCATCCGTGCTGCAATGGGCGGATGAAAAAAGAGCGAGAGCCGAAACGGTCGTATTCTTTGCAGGGTATGATAAAGTATTGGCAGGTATCGTTATTGCCGATAAAATAAAACAATCTTCCCAAGCAGCTATACAGGAGCTTATCCGGATGGGAATCGAGGTGTACCTGCTTACCGGCGATAATCCGCATACAGCCGCAGCAGTGGCTGCCCGGGTGGGTATAACGCAGTTCAAAGCAGAGGCCCTGCCCGGCGATAAAGCTGCCTTCGTACAGCAATTACAACAACAGGGCAAGGTGGTGGCGATGGTGGGAGATGGCATTAATGACAGTCATGCGCTGGCGCAGGCCGATGTGAGTATTGCCATGGGAAAAGGTAGTGAACTTGCTATGGACGTGGCTAAGATGACCCTACTATCATCTGACCTCTCGAAAATAGCTCCTGCCATTCGTCTTTCAAGGAAGACCGTAATGACTATCCGGCAGAACCTTTTCTGGGCATTCATCTATAATGTAATGGGCATTCCTATAGCTGCCGGGCTACTCTATCCAATTAATGGTTTCCTGCTGAACCCTATGCTTGCAGGCGCCGCCATGGCGCTCAGCAGTGTCAGCGTGGTAAGCAATAGCCTGCGGCTAAAATGGGCCCGGATATAAGAAAGCACCAAATAAATACAAAATTCTATAACAGAAACACAAAACAACATATGGAAACAGTCCAATTCAAGACAAATATCAATTGCGGTGGGTGTGTAGCCAAGGTCACGCCCAAATTAAACGAGACAAAAGGGATCATTACCTGGAAAGTCGATACCGATAACCCTGATAAAGTACTGACTGTCGAAACCGACAACCTGCCCAGGGAAGCCATTATAGAGATCGTTAAAAAAGCGGGATTCAGCATTAGCCCTTTCCGCCAATAATGGAAGTGATTCTACAAACAGGGGTCCAAAACCATTCATCCGCTCACCAGGATAGCTGTTCTGGAGTCTTTTCCATCGGGGTATACATTTTGCTGCTTATACAGAAAGTCTCTACATTTGCTCGTAATAAGGTATGTCGAATCTTATAGCCATAAAACTGAAAGCGTTATTCATGTTGACTGTTTTTGCAGCCAACTTTTATAACATTTGTCATTGCCGGCATATGGTTATTTCAAATTCCAATCTCCCTGTTTTTAATGGAATTAAGGGTCATGAGGAAACCCAGGACTGCGATGGCGATCATTGCTCTGATAAGACGTGTACCGATAACCACAAACCCTGTAACGAAAAAAATGGGTGTTGTGGAACACATGCCATAAAGTTCAGCCTGCTGGAAAAACAGGTAGCCGAACAGATCACCCTACATCCGTTATTCGCGGTCGCCTTCACCCAACATTTCATTATCTCCATCGACATCATTCCTCTTTCCGGCAATACAGAAGGCAGAATTGAGCAGGAATGGCTGCATAAACACTCCCCGCCTGATCTTCAATCCCTCTACCAACGTTTCCTGATCTGATGGTTGTTCTATTTTTATAGCAGGCAGTACATACCCTGCCCAAACGTATTTATTCAAACAATCAATCCATCATAATGAAAAAGATATTTTTCACCCTTGCTCTTATGGCAAAATTAAATTATCAGTAATGAAAACCATATTATTCTCTATAGTTGTCCTGGGTACCCTTTCACTGGCCGCCTGTAACAACGGGACCGACAAGTCCACCGAAGCCAATAAAACAAATGCCGATACCGCCCAGGCCGCCACTCCGGAGAACACCGACAGCACAAAATCAGCCGCCCCCATATCGGCCATAGTCGGTCATTACCTTCATTTAAAAAACGCATTAGCCAATGATGACGGCAACGATGCCGCCGCCGCCGGAAAAGCAATGGTAGGCGCCATCGATCAATTCGACACGAGTTCACTGACTTCCGATCAAAAGAAAACCTACCAGGAGTTGGCTGGTGACACCCGGGAAAATGCGGAACACATCGGCGCCAATGCCGATAAGATCGACCATCAACGCGAGCATTTTGAAATGCTTAGTAAAGATATGTATGATCTTGTCAAGAAATTTGGGGCAGGCCAGACGGTGTACCAGGATTTTTGCCCCATGTATAATAACCAAAAGGGCGCGACATGGATCAGTGAAACAAAAGATATAAAGAACCCATACCTCGGCAAAAAAATGCCTACCTGCGGCTCCGTCAAAGAAGAAATCAAATGATCCCTATGAAATGGTCAAAAAAAATCCTGCTGGCTCTAGTGATCACTTTTATTACCATGCAATTCATACAACCTGCCCGTAATAAAAACGGGCAGGTATTGCCAATCGATTTTACCAAAATATATATTGTGCCAGCCAACCTACAGGTTCTCCTGCAAAATGCGTGTTATGATTGCCACAGCAATAATACCCGTTACCCGTGGTATGTCAATACGCAGCCGATGGCCTGGGTTATGGCTGGACATATAAAAAATGGCAAAGAAAAGCTCAATTTTAGTGAATTCGGCAGCTACCCCACCCGAAGACAGGAAAGCAAATTGAAAGGGATCGCCAATAGCATCAAGGATGATATCATGCCCCTGTCCTCTTATAAGATCATGCACAAAACTGCCAATCTCTCACCAGCCGATAAAACCTTGCTCATGAACTGGATGCAAAGAAAAGCAGACAGTCTTGCTCAAATAAATTAAAGTATTACAGCATGAAAAGCACCATCATACTTCTCCTCCTCCTCGCCTACCATTCAATTGTATCCGCACAAGATATGAAAGGAATGGACATGCGCAAAAAAGACAGCATGCATCCAAAGCAGCCCGTCACCTATACCCCACCCCATACCGTCCGTTACGATCTCTACATTACCGATACCATGGTGAACTTTTCGGGAAAGTCCAAACGCGCCATTGCAGTGAACGGGCAAATACCGATGCCGACGCTCACGTTTACCGAAGGCGATACGGCTGAGATTTATGTCCATAATGAGCTGGACGAGGAAACATCTCTACATTGGCACGGATTGTTCCTGCCCAATAAATACGATGGGGTGCCCAATTTGACACAGATGCCGATCAAGCCGCACACCACCCATTTGTACAGCTTTCCCATTGTGCAGCATGGTACTCACTGGTATCACAGTCATTCCAGGTTCCAGGAACAAATTGGTATGTATGGCGCCTTCATCATGAATAAAAGAAAGGAGTGGGATATCCCTACTATCCCTGTTGTGTTAAGCGAATGGGCAGACATGAAACCGGAAGAAGTAGACCGCAGCCTTCACAATGCTACTGATTGGTTTGCCATCAAAAAGGGCACCACGCAAAGCTATACCGAGGCCATAAAAACAGGGCATTTTTCGACCAAGGTCACCAACGAATGGAAACGCATGACCGCGATGGATGTCAGTGACGTTTTTTACGATAAATTCCTCATTAACGGTAAAAGTCAAAATGAGCAACCGCAATTCAAGGCAGGGGAAAAAGTGCGATTACGCATTGCCAATGGCGGCGCGTCTGATTATTTTTGGCTGACGTATTCAGGTGGTAAAATAACGGTAGTCGCTACTGACGGAAATGACGTGGTTCCGGTAGAAGTTGACCGGCTAATTATAGCCGTATCAGAAACCTACGATGTGGTAGTGACCATCCCGGACAGTAAGAGCTATGAATTTTTAGTGACGCCTGAAGATCGCACCAAATCAGCGTCCCTTTGGCTTGGTAGTGGAGCAAAAGTGCTGGCGGCACGGTTGCCCAAGCTAAAATATTTTGCCGGCATGAAGATGATGAATAGTATGATGGATATGAAGGGTAACATGATAGAAATGGAAGATATGGCGATGCGTAACCAGACAATGGATATGAACACCGTTATGTATCCGGAGATAACCGGTCCTGAAAATCCAAAAGATACCGGGAATGCAGATATGCCAAAAATGAAAATGGACGACAAGATGAAGATAGATGGGAAAGAGATGCAAATGAATAAAGGCGAGCACAGTATGGCCGGAATGGATATGGGCAACAATAATAAGGATATAGTTACCTTGAATTATGGTATGCTTCGTGCCACCAGCAAAACAACTTTGCCTTTGGGTCCGCTGAAAGAACTTAAATTTGATTTGACAGGAAACATGAATCGCTATGTGTGGACCTTAGATAATAAAACAGTTTCCGAAAGTGATAAGATCCTTATTAAAAAAGGAGAAAATGTAAGGATTATCCTTTTTAATAACAGTATGATGCGGCATCCCATGCATCTTCATGGACACGATTTCAGGGTGCTGAACGGGCAAGGTGATTATGCACCCATGAAAAATATAATAGATATTATGCCCATGGAGAGAGATACCATAGAATTTGCAGCCAGTGAACCCGGAGGTGATTGGTTCTTTCATTGTCATATTTTATACCACATGATGAGCGGTATGGGCAGGATCTTTAGTTATGAGAACTCTCCGGCTAATCCTGAAGTACCTGACCCGAAGCTGGCCCAACGGAAATTATTTGCAGATGACCGGATGCCCCATTTTATGGGAAGGGTCGGCCTGGAAAGCAATGGTTCCGACGGAGAAGCTATGTTTGCGCAAACCCGTTGGAAAGCCAGCACCCTATGGAATTTGGGGTTTCATGATATGCACGGTTACGAAAGCGAAACCATGATCGGTCGTTATTTAGGCCGTATGCAATGGTGGTATCCTTATATTGGCTTTGATTATCATTACAAAGTAGAAGGTGGGCCTAAAAATATTTTCGGCAGTGAAGAAAAAAACTGGTTTGGTCAAAAAAGCGATAAATTGAATCGCCACACCGTCATAGCAGGTATTGCCTATACCCTACCTTTGTTATTCATCGCTGATGCCCGAATCGATGGCAATGGGAAACTACGCTTTCAGCTCAGCCGTGAAGATATCCCTGTTACAAGCCGGTTACGCTTTAACATGATGATCAATACCGACAAGGAATATATGGCCGGCTTCCGGTATATTCTCACTAAATATTTTTCGCTATCTACCCACTATGACAGTGATATGGGAGTAGGCGGAGGAATTACTTTAACTTATTAATTATCAAGTTATGCAGCACCAGCATCACCCAGTCGGCAATACAAAAGAAGATTCCCATGATATGAAAGGGCATCAGGGCATGGGACGAAATAGCAATCACGCGATGGGATCTACAGGGCATGATCACCATGCGATGATGATCAATGATTTTAAGAAGCGATTTTACGTAGTCCTCGCACTGACTATTCCGGTCATGCTGTTGTCTGCAATGATTCAACGCTGGCTAAATATTAAAATCACCTTTGCCGGCTCTAATTACGTCTTATTGCTCTTATCTTCCGTAGTGTTCTTTTATGGGGGACGGCCCTTTCTTACCGGCTGGATGGAGGAAATGAAGCTCTGGAAGCCAGGTATGATGACCCTCATCGGGTTTGCGATAACGGTGGCTTATGTGTATAGTGTAGCAACAGTCCTGGGGTTAAACGGGATGGATTTCTTCTGGGAACTGGCAACCCTGATCCTGGTGATGTTACTAGGCCATTGGATTGAAATGAGATCCGTTGCCGGCGCTTCCAGGGAACTCGAGTTGTTGGTGCAGTTAATGCCTTCAGAGGCCCATATTGTGCACGAAGGCGGCCATGTCATGGATGTCAAGACAGATTTATTAAAGGCGGGCGATACTATCCTGATAAAACCCGGGGAAAAAGTGGCTGCGGATGGGATAATAGTGGAAGGAGATAGCTATTTGAATGAATCCATGCTGACGGGTGAGTCACAGCCTGTCCACAAAATAAAAGGCGATAAAGTAATTGCGGGAGCTATCAATGGCAATGGCGTCATTAAAGTAACTGTACAGCATGGACAGGCAGATTCTTATTTATCAAAGGTGATCAAGCTGGTAGAGGATGCGCAGAAAGCAAAATCGAAAACACAATTGCTGGCGGATACGGCGGCCAAATGGTTGACCTTAATTGCACTGGTCAGCGGTATCGCCACATTTGTTTATTGGTTATTGGCAGGAATGGATTTGTCGTTTGCCATGGAACGAATGGTCACCGTCATAGTCATTTGCTGTCCGCATGCATTGGGTTTGGCTATCCCCCTGGTAGTTGCCAAGTCTACGGCCTTGTCTGCTAAGAACGGCTTATTGATTAAAAACCGGACGGCCTTTGAAAATTCCCGACGGATCACCACCCTGGTATTTGATAAGACAGGAACCTTAACGGTGGGGAAATTTGAGGTGGTCCGTTACCAGGCGTTTCACCAGGAATTCTCAGCCGATGCACTCCTCGGATTGGCAGCAGCCGTTGAAAAAGGTTCCGAGCATCCTATTGCCACGGGTATCTTGCAAAAGGCAAAGGAGCTGGATCTAAAGTTATCCGACGCCTCCGAATTACAGGCCATTACCGGCAAGGGCATCACCGGCGTAGTGGATGGGAAGAAGATCACGATAGCCAGCCCATCCTATGTTACCGAAAAAATTGGGAACAGTGCTGAGATACAGGAGATCAAAGCAGGCGAAACATTGGTGTATGTTCTGGCAGGCGAGCAGGTGGCGGGCTTCTTAGCCTTGGCCGACCAGGTACGGCCCGAATCCTTTGAAGCTATAAAAACGTTACGCCAACATCAGATCAAAACCATCTTACTGACAGGGGATAACAAAATAGTGGCGGAGGGAGTGGCGAAACAATTGGGTATGGATAGTTACCTGGCCGAGGTATTACCGCACCAAAAGTTGGAAAAAATAAAAGAGTTGCAGAGCAAGGGAGAGTTCGTAGCCATGACAGGCGATGGGGTGAATGATGCCCCGGCATTGGCCCAGGCCGACGTAGGTATCGCGGTAGGCAGCGGCAGTGACATAGCGGCCGAGACCGCCGGCATCGTCCTGGTGAATAGTAATCCCAAAGATATCGTTAGCCTGATCTTGTTTGGTAAAGCGACTTATCGCAAAATGATCCAGAACCTGGCCTGGGCGACCGGTTATAATATCATTGCCCTGCCATTGGCGGCAGGGGTTCTGTATAAGCAGGGTATCTTATTAAGCCCCGCCGCCGGCGCCGTATTAATGAGTTTAAGCACCGTGGTAGTGGCTATTAATGCCGGATTGCTAAAAATCAGGAAAACTTAATTTGGTAAATAAGTCAGGTCTTTGCACAAGGTTCCTAAATCAAATTCAAGCGTCTTCAGGTCCGGCAACTTGCTTGATTTTATTTTGCCGGCTAAATATTTTCTAGTCTCCCCATTATGCGGGGCATTAAAGCAGAGACACCAGGAATTCAAGGTATCGCCCGTTTTCCTGTCTATAATGAACAGAGGGATATAAGCCAAATTAGGAGCTTGACAGGTAGTGCAGGTATTTTGAATGGTGACCTCAACGCTTGAATCCTTTATCGAAACACTTCTTATGAAAAGATTTCTGCAATCCAATGTCACACTGTTCGTAAACGGATTTTCCACTACTGTTGTCCTCTTACAGTTCAGTGTTGAAAAGGTCATAAATGCTGCTATTGAAACCGGAAAGAGGATTTTTTTTTCAATTGTTGGCTTAATGATCTTCATACGTTTTTATCTATTTAAATTAACAGTTATATGATAGAGGTCTTCTTATCAAAATACAACTATTTATAAATATTGTGTGAATAGCCTTATACTTTCCTGTATTTAATTTTATGGTCCTGTTCCCATACACATAGTATTTTATTGTCAGGCAATACCATAGATTTCAGGAAACTGCCCTTGCCGATAACTATTTCATTTTTTTGCGGGAGTTTTACCACTTTTAAAGTATCCTTACTCTGCATGGATATGATGGTATTCCCGGTTGTTCCGGCAATACTACAGGTTCGTCCTTTACCTATGCTGGTTTCCATTTGACCGGGCCTGCAGTAATAGACAATTCCCTCGCGTTGCCAGGTTGTTTGTACAGCATCAGACCGGTCAATAATAACTCCTCCCCCATCCATCGGACAGCCATTCAATTTCCAGGTACCCATCCCCAGCTTTTGGGCCATTTTAAAGGACCTGCCCTTATCCGGGGAACTTAACAAATAAAGGTCCCTTGATCCATTTAGCCAATTCCTGAACATGATGACAACCGCTGATCCTTCAGCGGCAATACTGGGCCTACAGCATTCGCAAACATGCCCGTCTGGCGATTGATAGACCAACGAATTTTTTGACCAATGAGTTACATTACCCGAAGTCGAAGAGAAATAGATCTGATTTTTATTGCCTGTCCTGGTATCCAGCCAAACTGCATAAAAATTATCATTTTTATCCGCTGCTATGCCCATTAAACCTTCAGGACTGGATCCCTTCAGGTCATTGATCGTTCCCCTATCTTTCCATTCTTTCGACAAGTGGTCAAGCTGAAAACAATGGATGTTCCCGGATTTATCCATGGCCGTAATGATCGAATAGTTGGCGGAGCTAGCCAGTTGAGGGCCACGGGACATGCCTAAATGCATATTGGGGATCTGCGCCACTAAAACAGGTTTTGAAAAGGTAGTTCCCTGGTCGTTAGATGTGGCACAGAAAATCCTGTCTTTCTGACCGAATGCGATTCTTATCACCCCTTTATTATCCAGAGCGATTTGAGGTTGTTCGCCTTCTGCTATAGTATCGGTTTTGATCCCTGACCAGGATCCGAAAATTAAAAAAGTAATACCCAATAAAATGGCTGACATCGTACTTTTCATCTTTGTGAATTATGGAGGTTTAGTCATAATTTAGTTAATTTTCTTAATTTGTGAGAGAGAAATTATTTAGATATGAAGACCACCGGCGCATTAAGCATTAAAAAAATCTTCCGAACGCATTTATGGGTAATCCGGATCGGCCTGCTCACGGGCGGGACGATCGTGCTGTTCCAGGTTATCAGCCTTTTTGTTATCTACCGGTATCTTAAGCTGGATTATTATTTATCCCTGGTGGCGGTCTGTTGCCTGGTGACCGGATTACTCCTGAATAAACGTGGTCCCGGAGCCGAAACGGTATCCCTACCGAACTCCTCTCCGGATCATACCGAACATGCAAAAGAAACCCGCGAAAATATCCTGGCCATTCTGACCTCCAAGGAGATCCTGGTCCTCCGATTGGTCTCGGAAGGAAAAACCAATAAGGAAATCGCGGCCATCCAATTCATAGAGTTGAGCACCGTAAAGACCCATATAAATAATATTTACAGCAAGATTTCCGTCAGTAACCGGAAAGAAGCCCGGTCCAGGTATGCCGAAATGGCTCAAAGATTCCCTATTTCCTAGAAATCCATCCTTTTTCCACCCCCCTTTTTTTGGTTTTTGTCCCATTCGGTGAGACATTCGCGCTCATCCATCACCTAAAGCATACCCCTCCTCATTATGAAATCATTCGTTAAATACGGCCTTGGGACAGGCATGGTCAGCGGCCTCTGGTTGCTCGGCAGTTTTACCATTGTCGGCTGGCTAAATACCAGCTTCTTTCACCAACGCATCCCGGCTACCCAAATCCGGTCGTATTCCGGCCTGTTTAGTATCCTGATCCTCGGGGTCGGGATCTATCTCGGCATGAAGCAGGCAAAAATTAAAAACGGGGGTGCCCTGACCTATGAGCAAGCCGTCAAAACCGGGATCCTTATTGCCTGCATCACTGCCCTTATAGTGGCCTTTTTCAGCTACCTTTATTGCACAGTGATCAACCCCGGCTATGCCGACTTTATGGTGAAGGATACCGAAGGCGTGCTGGTGGGAGCCGGTAAAACTACACAGGAGATCAGCCGGCAACTCGAGGAGGTCCGAAAAGAATTTACCACCGGCGCCCAGGTAGGAATGGCCCTTATCGGCCAGGCAGTTGTAGGTAGCATCGCTGCCTTGATCATTGGCCTGTTCATGCATACAAAAAAAACGATTTAACCCGGAACCCATCATCAACGGAAGCAACCAGAAAGTAGGTAACTCAACTATTCCACCAATATTTTTTTCGCGGCCTCGGCACTTAAATACACTTCTCTTTTCCCTTTGACTTCCACCAACAGCGACTTATCAAAATCCTGGATCTCCCTGACAACAAGCGTATCGGCCAAAGCAATGCCCTGCTTGTCGAGGTATTTTAAGAACGAGGCCGTATTATCGGCGACTTTTACCACTTTCATTTTCTTACCGGCTTCGATCTCCGATAGATTTTTACATTTCAGATTTGGAATTTTACCGTTCTTATCAGGGATCGGGTCGCCATGAGGGTCAAAACTCGGGTTGCCTAAAAAAGTGGTCAGCTCGTCTAATAATTTGTCTGACCGAACATGCTCTAATTGTTCCGCGACCTCATGCACTTCATCCCAGGTGAAGTTTAAATGCTCTACCAAAAAGGTCTCCCATAACCGATGCTTGCGTACAACTTTTATGGCGGCCTTCAACCCTTCCCTGGTCAATTTCGCACCGGTAGCCCGGTCATACTCAATTAACTTCTTCTCAGCCAGTTTACGTAACATTTCAGTTACAGAGGCGGGATTAATACTAAGTTTTTCGGCAATTAACTGATTGCCGGCCCTGCCCTCTGAGGGGTAGGTGACTGAAAAAATAGCTTTGAGATAATTCTCTTCCGTAACGGATGGTATCATAATAGACGCAAAAATAGCTTTATTTCCTTAAGAGTGTTGGTCCGCGACCAAAGATGTCACCTCATGTCTTCCAAATATTTTTATTTTGGTAACCCTAATTATATATATTAGGTTTGCAAAAACCACCTGCAGTAAGAATGAAGAAATTATTGGTTGTTACAGGCTTGATAGCCCTGGCCGTTGCCTGTTCAAAACTGGAGCCTGCGGCGCCGGCCGATGACCAGGTCCTTGACGGCCCCGTGGAGGGATTGACCACGGCAGAGGCTGCACAACATCGACGGGGAGATGTCGCTTTTACCGACCAGGTCTTTACAAAAGAAACAGGACTCGGGCCCATTTTCGTAGCCACGAGCTGCGGCAGCTGCCATTCGGGGGACGGCAAAGGACATCCCTTCAGCACCCTTACAAGATTTGGGCAAATGGATAGTACGGGGAATCGATATCTGCACCTGGGGGGGCCGCAATTACAAGACAGGGCCCTACCCGGTATCCTGCCCGAACAAATTCCGGCAGGGGCCACTGCTGCAAGATTCACTCCGCCGAGCAATACGGGTCTAGGCTTTTTGGAGTTAGTGCCGGATGCCGATATCCTGGCCATGAGCGACCCGAATGATGCCAATGGGGATGGCATCAGAGGCACCCCTAATTGGAATACGATCCCTCTTTTTGTAACCCCGGATCCCAATGCCGTCACCAAAAATGGGAAATATATCTGTCGATTTGGAAAAAAAGCGAGCGTATATGACCTGCGGCAACAAACGACGAATGCTTACAACCAGGATATAGGCATCACTTCTGCTTTTGAACCCTATGATGTTTATTCACATCAGGATATTGACCCTGAGCTTTCCACGACTACGATCCATGATGTCGTGTTTTACCTGCAAACCTTAAAAGCACCTATTCAACGCAATCAAAATGATGCGGCTGTAATGGCGGGTAAGCAGCTTTTTACCGGCATCCATTGTTCGGGTTGCCACAAGCCGGAATTAAAAACAGGCTTCTCTCCTGTTGCGGCTTTAAGGTATCAAACATTCTCCCCTTACACCGATCTCTTGTTACACGATATGGGTCCGGGGCTGGATGACGGTTACACGGAAGGCAGTGCCAGGACCAGTGAATGGAGAACAGCACCCTTGTGGGGGTTAGGCCTGGCGCCAAAGTCACAAGGCGGGCAAACTTTTCTATTGCATGACGGAAGGGCCGGCAGCATCGAAGAAGCCATCCAACTACATGGCGGCGAGGCCACGAATGCAAAAAAGGCTTTTAATGCGCTTACTGAGACAGAACGGCAAAGGATCATCCAATTCCTAAAATCTTTATAGGGTATGAACAGAAGAAAATTCATAGCGGCGGGATGTGTCAGTTGTATAAGCGGAGGCGTACTGGCATCCCTGTTAGAAGGCTGCGGCAGCACGAAAATAATAACGGCGTCTATCATAGATTCGGATATGATCGTGCCTTTAACCGCCTTTGAATTAAAAAATACCAAACAAAAGCAATTCAAAAGGTGGCTGGTAGTGCAAAATGAACTATTGCAGTATCCTATCTGTGTGTACCGGTTTGATGACAGCCAATATGAAGCCTATCTGATGAAATGTACACACCAGGGAACAGAATTGCAGGTATTTGGCGATAAACTGCAATGCCCTGCACACGGCAGCGAATTCAACAATCACGGCAAAGTCGAAAATGGACCCGCCAATTCCTCCCTGAGAACTTTTCCTGTAACCCTTACTGCCAATCAACTGCAAATATCTTTAAAATGAGGTGGAACCGATTTATACTTACTCTCTTTACCATCGGTGCTTTGACTGCCCATGCGCAAATAGATCCCAGCCTGTTAAGGCGCGTACCCAAAGACAGCTCCAAACCTGTAATGAATATGGATGCCATTTACAACAGGCCTTCTTTACAGATGGGTAAACTGCCCGTCTCTTTAGGAGGTTATGTAGAAGCTAACTGGCAGCACCTGGGTACGGACGGCATTTCGGAAGGACACCAATTTCAGTTCAGAAGGCTTAGCTTATTTGTTTCATCAAGCATTTCAAAACGGATCAAGTTCTTATCCGAGATCGAATTCGAGCCTTCGGAGAACGCTATCGAGGTCGAATATGCTGCTGTAGATATTGAATTTCATCCGTTGTTAAATCTCCGCGGGGGTATGATCGTAAATCCGATTGGCGCCTTCAATCAAAACCATGACGGGCCTAAGTGGGAATTTACCGACAGACCTATCGCCGCCGAGAAATTGCTGCCCGATACCTGGAGCAATGCGGGGTTTGGCGTATATGGAAAATACTACCGTAAGAACTGGATGTTCGGGTATGAGTTTTATTTAACAGGAGGCTTTAACAATTCCATTATTGAAAATAACCAAAACAAGACCTATTTGCCCGCGGCAAAAGAGAACCCTGAACGATTTGAAGAAAGCGCCAGCGGCGAACCTTTGATCACAGGTAAGATCGCGGTGAAAAATACCAGGGTGGGGGAAATCGGCCTATCCTATATGGGTGGGGTGTATAATAAATGGCAGGATGATGGACTGATCCTGGATAAAAAAAGAAGGGTCGACATTTTAGCCGTAGATCTTAATACGACGATCAAAAAGACCCATACCAATATCATCGGGGAATGGTCCTGGATCTTTGTCGATGTCCCTGAAACCTATACCCAGCAATTTGCCAATAAGCAGCGGGGAGGCTATTTGGATATTGTACAGCCGCTGGTCAAAAAAAGGATATTAGGTTGGGAAGGAGCCGTATTAAACGTCGCCTGCCGGCTGGAATATGTAGATTGGAACGTCGGAAAATTTAAGCAGACCGGCGGGAATATTGCCGACGATGTTTGGAGTATAATGCCGGCCGTAAGTTTCAGACCCAATTCACAAACGGTCCTTCGTTTAAATTATCGCATTCAGCAACAAAGGGATCTGTTAGGCAATCCGCCTTCGCATACCGCCGGATACCTATTCGGCATTTCTACCTACTTCTAAGAATGATCCTTCCAGGCTTTTCGTAAAAATCTCAGCCAGTTACCATGGAGGATATTTTCTATATCCGTGGGGCCATATCCTCTTGCGGTCAGCAAGGCGGGGATCTTTTGCAGATCGGCGATGGTATCCAGGTCATAGGGACATTGCTCTTTTCCAAATGCCCCATCCAGGTCGGTACCGATGGCCACGTGCAGGGTATCGCCGGCCACCTGGCAGATATGGTCCATATGATCGATCATTTTAGCAAGGTTGCAATCCATCGATTCGGGCGTCGACACTCCTCTTACCCAATTCGGCACCATCATCCAGGCATCCAGCGCGCAACCGATGACCGCTCCTTTTTTAACGAGGGCTTTGATCATCGCATCGCTGAACTGGCGATTGTGGTCCACCAGGGCCCGGCAATTATTATGGCTGGCCCAAACGGGACCATTAAAAAGCTCCATGGCTTCCCAGAAGGCATCGTCGCAAAGATGGGTCGCGTCCAGAATAATATTCAATCTTTCCATTTCTCTCAGCAATTCCTTCCCCATTGCGTTCAGGCCACCCGTTGCATCGGTGCCATTGGCATAGCGGCCCGGACCGTAATGAGCGGGGCCTACCGCACGAAGCCCTTGCTGCCAGGCCCTTTCGAGGTAGCCGGGATCGATCAGGGAGTCGGCGCCTTCGAGGCTGAGGATAAAACCAACGGGACGTTGGGATTTTGAGATTTCTGGATTTTGAGATTTTGAGATTTCGGGATCTGGGGATTGCGCCCATAATGCCAGGTGCTTTTCCAAACCTTCCAGATCTTTTATCTGGATCATTTCGCCTTCTTCTTCCATAGCCTTATACCAGGCCCATTGCGCCTGCGTCTGCGCCCAGGCCTGCTGGGGAGAATGCCATCCGGGCAGGAGATTGCCGGGGGCGACATAACGGGCGATCTGGGTAGCTACGACCAGCCCGATATTCCCTTTGCGCAATTCCGGCAGGGACACCGTACCCCTGGCCCTGTCAGGCTTATCCGTCAATCCCTGTTCTCTTTTACGGATCGACCCCAGGGGCAGACGGAGGTCCCTGTTCCATTCCATGGCGTTCATGCTGAGATCAAGGTGTGCGTCTATTATAAACAACATCGGGATTTGAGATTTTTGATTTTTAGATTTTGTGAGTTAGGGATTTAGGGATTTCACCGAATGATCCTTCCGGTGGCGCCGCTTTGGATAAATTGCTCTACTTCGGACTTGCTGATAATAGCCCAGTCCCCGACGATGCTTTGTTTCAGCGCGCCGCAGGCTGTGGCAAACTCGATGATACCCTGGGCCCCGAGCCCGGTCATCAGCCCGTAAAGCAATCCCCCGGTGAAGGCGTCCCCGCTGCCGATCTGGTCGGTGACAAAGGGCAGCTCATAGGCGGGGGAAAAATAAGTAGCCCCCTTGATAAATAAAGCGCCCGAATAGATATGCCGGATCCCCTCCGTCTTCCGGAAGCTCATCCCCAGCACTTCGAGCAGGGGTAATTTTTCCTGCAAGGCCTCGCTGCATTGTATAAACCGTTCTTCAAAGCCGGCGTTCCTGTCCGTCTCTATCCCGAAATACACCTCCGCGGAATCCAGGTCGGCCACCGCCACCTGGCTATAACGCAGTAGTCCGGGCATCACTTCACGGGGATGTCTGCCGTATTTCCAAAGGGTGGTCCGGTAGTTAAAATCGGAAGAAATGATCATTCCCATATCCTGCGCTATGGAAAGGGCTTCCGCACAGGTATCGGCGGCTCCCTGCGAAACCGCCGCCGCTATCCCCGACCAGTGAAAATAGCGTATCCCGGCCAAAACACTTTTCCATCCGATCATTCCCGGTTGTAGTTCGGCATAGGAAGATCCCGCCCTGTCGTAGATCACGCGGGTGGAGCGAATCCCATTTCCCGGTTCCGTGAAATACAAGGCCAGTTTGTCTCCCCCAACCAGGATATGATCCGTACCTACTCCATGACCCTTCAATTGCCCGATCCCTGCCATTGCAATATCGTTATCCGGTACCCGGGTGATGTAACGGGTAAGAATGCCCAGCCTGGCCAGCAGTACGCACATATTGGCCTCCGCACCGGCATAATAAGCCTGGTAAGCGCCGGCCTGTAAAAAGCGCTGCAGATCCTTGCTATGCAGTCTCAGCATGAATTCTCCGAATGCAACCAATTGCGGATTCCCCTGGTGGCCGGCTTGCAGCATTTCTTCCTGGTTTTATTTCAACTCAAATATAGCCTCAATTTCAACAGGAATATTGTCCGGAAGGGACCCGAATCCGACGGAGCTGCGAACCCCTATGCCATTCTCTTCTCCCCAGATAGCCGCAAACAGCTCACTGCAGCCGTTGATCACATAGGGATGCCGCCCGAATTCCGGCGTGCAATTGACCATACCCAATACCTTGATCACCCGTTTGATCATGTCGAAGGAACCGATATGGGTGCGGATCGTAGACAGCATGGTAAGGCCTACCTGGCGGGCTGCGAGTTTGCCCTGTTCCATATCCAGTTCTTTCCCGATCCGTCCGATGATCAGCGTTTTGTCGTTCTGCACCGGTCCGTGTCCGGACAGATACAGGTACTTCCCGTCTATCAGGTACGGCTTATACACTCCCACGGGACTGGGAGCCGGAGGCAGCTTTAGTGCTAATCCGGCGAACTGCTCATCTGCGGTGATCCTATTCATAACATCGAGATTTTGTGATTTTGGGATTTTGGGGATTTAGGGATTTTGAGATTTATGGATGGAAGACGGGAGGGCTGTTGCTGCTGATCCGGGAGTCATGGATCGGGAGCCCCGGAAAATAGTAATGGGGCCTTCTATTTCCACGCGGGCCTGCAGGGCAATGGCTTTAACTTCGTATTGCCGGCTGTTTTCCAATTGTTTTGTAAGGAGTTGGAAGCTTCCGTCCGGCATTATGTTTACAAGACCCGAGGTCTTCCATTCCTCCGCGTACAGGGTCTCTACCTGTCCTGTATAGGGTCTGTAGCAGAACCGGGCTGTTCTTGTATCCGTATTCCTGAACTTATTATACTCCTTTACTTTCCCCCTCAGTACCACGCCTGCCTTTGTAGTACTGCAACTATCTGTCTGTACCACGATGGCTTCCGCAAAGAGGGGCCGGACGTTCTCGAGTTTTATAACGACGGGATTGGGCCAGCGATGATCGTCATAGATCCGTTGCGCCTTTACCACGGAAACTTCCAGGCCCTGGTCCGTCCCTTTAAAGCGGCAGCTTACATCCTCTTTCTTATATTCTATTATACGGCTATTCTGTCCCAGGACGCTCACGCGTGTATCGGGGCCGGGGACCACCGACCGGAGTACAAAGTTTTTCCGTTCGCCTTCTTTCCAATTCCGGGTATCGGTGACGATCGCGTAAAGGGTGTTGGAATTCTTCACGGTGAACCAGGTATCGTTCTCCCGGCTGACGACCCAGGACCTTACGCTGTCCATACATTCGTGGTTCACAAAATACCAGGCGGCCATTTCCCGGAGTCTTTCTTCCTGTTCGATGGGTAGCTCCCCGTTCGGTTTCGGACCGACGTTCAGGAGGAGGGAGCCGCCTTTTGCCCTGGCTTCGATCGCCAGTTGGATAAGCTGGTTGCCCGGTTTATACCGTTCGTTGGTAGGCTGGTATTGCCAGGCTGTTCCCATGGTAATGCAGGATAGCCAGGGATCGGTGATCTTTGCGCCCGGCAATACCTGTTCGGGGGTCTTCATCGCTCCCCGGGTGATCAGCAGGTCGGGTTGCAGCTTCCAGCAGGTTTGTTTGACCACTTCTTTCGGGTCACCGTCGATAAACAGGACATCTATCTTCCCGTACCGGGTCATCAACTCTTCGCACTGGCGGCGGGTGTAGTCGTCATATGCTTTCCGGGTGGGTGTGTCCAACCTTATATCCGTCCGGCTGATAGGAATATGATGAAGACGGAGAAAATAAAAATCTTCGGGAGAAAAATATAATCCGACGCCCAATCCTTCCGCGCGTGTCGCCTCCACAAATTCTTTTAGCAGGTCTTTATGATAGGGCGTGTTCATACTATTGAAATCATTGGTTCGGGTGTCCCACATACAGAAGCCGGAGTGGTGCTTGGCGGTGAACACGATATACTTCATCCCGGCGAGTTTGGCCAGTACGGCTATTTCGTGGGGGGAGTACCGGGAGGGATCGAAGGTCTTCGGGAGTTCATTAAAATACCGGTCGGCATAATCATCCGAAGCTCCCACCAGGGAATGACTGATCACTATGCCCAATTGCCCGTCCATGCTGAAATGGATGAACAGCCCCGCCCCCGTATTGCGGAACCATTCCACCCGTTCCGGCCTGTTCAGGTTATAGTCGCTGGCTTCATCATCTTTTACGAGGTCATTCTGCGCAAAGGAGGTCGCCGGAAGAATCCCCGAAAGCAGGATGGTCAGTAATAAGACCGGTATCAGCCCTTTCATCCATTATTTTTTTATGAAGATCATCTCCCTTCCGGGCTGAATGATCGATCTACCTGTGAAAAAAATTCTTATTTATCCCACCAGACATGCGTCATCAGATCATCGGCGCCCTGCCTGGCAACGGCCGCTGCATAATTAGCCGCATTCAGGTTCTTCTCCGATTGCGGGTACTGGCATCTTCTGAAAATCTTTCCACCGGTGGCGTTGGTGGGATAATTATTGGGCGTCAGTGCCGGGTAACCCGTACGACGATAGCTATTAAACACTTCCTGCGCGTCCGGGAAAATGCTCACCCAGAATTCGGTGTAGATCTGTCGCATCTGTTCATCGAAGGAGGCGGCGGTATTGAGCTGATTGCTATTTACATAATTCTGGATCGCCGTACCGTTCACCGTACCTGCGGCGCCGGCGATGATGGTCCACTGGCGCATAGCTGCCTGGATGCCCGTCTGAAAGGAAGCAGCTGCGGTGGCTCCGCCATACCAGCCTCTCAAGGCGGCTTCTGCCAGGAGGAAATTCGTTTCGGCAACGGTGAATAATAATTTGGGGGAACCTAACAGCAATACTGTTTTCGGGTTGGGTTCCGAGAAGGTTCCGAAATTAGCCGGGATCTTATTGGCCAGGGTGTCCGGCATTCCCTTCTGATGGGAAAAAATAGTATCCGTCACCTTGGGGGCGGTGTATACTACGGAGAGAATGGGTAGCCGCGGGTCGTTATGCGCTTTGAGGGAATCGATCCATTTTTGCTGGTATTTGCTGCCTTCGGGGTTGGACGTCCCATTCTGAGCGATGTAATCCGCATTCCACAGATTGAGCATCTGCGCATTCTTATTGATGTCCTGCCCTCCATCGGCGTAGGTGATCTTTGCGATATCGGCATCCAGCGTAATGACGCCACCCGCTATGGCTCTGGTCACCCATGATTGCGCGGCGGCGGGATCCACTTTGGTGAGGCGCATGCCCAGCCGTAACATCAGGGAGTAAGCGAATTTTTTCCACTGGCCGGTATTGCCGCCATAGACCAGGTCGGATGTCCCGAAAGTAGTTTTGGAAGCGTCCAGGCTTTGTGCGGCCGCGTCCAGTTCCGAAAGCATGTTCGGGTAGATATCCTTTTGCGCATCGTATACGGGCTTGTATACCGATGAGTCGTATCCCAGTCCGGCCTGGAAGTAAGGGATATCCCCATATAGATCGGTGAGCTTACTGAAACAGTAGACCCTCCAGATCCTGGCCGTAGCCAGCAGGTTGGACTTAGCGGGGTCGCTTTTCACCGCCTTGATGACAATGCCCAATTCATTGATCTCATCGGGATAAGCGGCCCCGAAGGGGCCGGCAGAGGCGGTGACCTGGCTGGTGATATATTTTGACCCGAAGCCCGTCACATCATTATAGCTCGTGGTATATTGCATCGTGCCCATTAAAAAATTCGGCAGGCTGCTGGCATATTTCGGCCCGTTATAGCCTCCCCCATCGTAGAGCGCCTTGGTGAACACATATTGAGGCACGGGCGTTATCACTGCATCCGGGTTCACATTGAGATCCCTGAAACCTTTATCGCAGGAGGGCAGGCTGAACATGGCAAGCGCCACCGATAGAGCCCCTGCGGATATTCCACTATATTTTGTTATAACCTTGTTCATTTTTAAACTATTTAAGGATTAAAATTTAATTGCCAGGTTTAAACCGTATGACCGGGTCCTGGGCAAACCGATGGATTCGAATCCCTGGTTGTTACTATTGGTAAAGCTTTGTTCGGGATCAAAATTGGGCGTCTGCTTGTACAAGGTCGCCAGGTTGCGCGCGACAAAGGAGATGCTGGCAGACTGGAGTTTGACCATTTTAAGCTTAGCTACCGGGATATTATAGGAGATGATCACCTGGCGGAGCTTGATAAAGCTGCCGTCATGCAGGAACAGGTTGGAGTAGGTCTTGTAATTGTCATAGTAGTTACGTAAAACGCCGCCTGTCTGTGTTATGGTGGTGTCATAGGCAGCTCCCGACTGATCGACGCCCTTCAATTCCAATCCATTCGCCCTGCCTGGGAGGGTGCTTTTCAATTTACCCATGCGGGTGGCGTATACTTCAAAGATCGAGAAGATCTTGTTCCCGAACTTGCCATCCAGCAGGAAGCTGAAGGAAAAATTCTTATACCGGAACTCATTGGTGAGGCCCATGGTATAGGGTGCAACGCTATTGCCCAAACGCTGTAATACGGGGTCTACCACCGGTACATGCGAGGATCTGTTGTAGACGATATTCCCGGTTTTGGCATCCTTCAGCATGCGGGTACCTACGATGGTGCCAAAAGGCTGCCCTTCGATATGGTCGAGATAGCCCCAGTTGCCGACGGTATTGGCGACCTGGATAGAGGGCAGGCCGGGAGCCAGGCGGATCACCTTATTGCTGTTATAGGCTATATTATAAAGAACGGTCCAGCCAAAATCAGGGGTTTTAACAGGCTTGCCGGTGAACAAGGCTTCAATCCCCTGGTTTCTCAGTTCCCCGATATTCAGGATCGCATTGCTATATCCCGAGGTGGTGGAAATACTCGTATTTACAATTTCATTGGTGGTGCGGCGGTTGTATACCGTTAGGTCCAAACCTAAACGGTTCTGGAACAATTGCATTTCAATACCGCCTTCCGTCGTGGTGGAAGTGTAGGGTTTCAGGTTGGGATTCGATATCACGTTATTCCCATTGGCATCGGGGGTCACATTTTGCAGGGCCAGGCCGGAGCTTGCCACGCTGCTATACGTGAGATTGATCTGGTAAGGATCCGGCGCACCGCCGCCGACCTGTGCCCAGGAGCCCCTCAGTTTGACAAAGTTAAAAAGAGAAGGCAGGCTGACGGCGTCCGAGAGGATAAAGCTGCCCCCGACACTCGGGTAAAAGATGTGATTATTTTGCGGGCTCAGCGTGGAGAACCAGTCCTCGCGACCGCTGACGCTTAGGAAGAAAAGGCTTTTATAATCCAGGTCGACCGAGCCAAAGACAGAATTGGTAGAGATCCGTGGCGAATAAGGAGTGACCGTCTGGGAGGCGAGATTGGAGAAGCTGTAAAAATAAGGGATGTTAAAATTCAAGCCTTTAAAGGTGAGCCTGTTCTCCTGGTTCTTTCGTCCGTTGACCCCACCCAGCACCGTGAGCCCGATGTTTTTGCCGACGGAGGTCTTGTAGGTGGCGATCAACTGGGCATTCGTTTCGGACAGATCCGTCTTCACGCCGTTGTACTCACCGTTGAATTCATACAAGGTCCCGGTCGGGAGGACATTGCTGTAGTTGTAATTATAATAATCCCGGCTGAGGGTGCCTTTGAATACCAGGTTGGGCAAAAGCTTATAAGAAACGGAGGCCTGGCCGATAAACCTGTTCTTTGTATCGTTCTCCTTGTATTTGTTGATCACAAAATAACCGTTGGAAGCAATGGGGGCGTCATTCCATGCCTTTTCATTGCCCAGGGAATCATAGCCCGGCTTCAGCCAGCGTACGTCGGCCGTATTGGCGATCTCGAGCGGGGTCCAGTTAGGATTGCCCAGGGCATCTCCGGCGCCGGTGCGGTTGTGCCCCGTCTCCAGGTTGTATTGCGCCAGCGCTTCGATGGAGAACCGGTCGCTTAACTTACTGCTAACGGATAGATTTAAGGTTTTCCGGTCGTAAGTGGTATTCGGCAAAATGCCCTTGCTATTTAATTCTGCCGCGGAAAGACGATAGGTCGTCTGTTCATTTCCACCGGAGAAGGCTATACTATTAGTATAGGTGGCGCCTGTCTGATAAAAATCTTTCAGGCTATTTTTCCGCGCGGTATAGGAATGCGTCTTCCCATCTACGCCCATATAATCCGTAGAGCCATCTATTTTGGCGCCCCAGGATTTTCTTCCGGAGGCTATGGCATCGTTCAGCGTGAGTGGTTTTACGCCGTCCAGCCCCTGGCCGTACTCGTATTGGAAATCGGGGGTAACGGCCACTTTATCCAGAGTGGCGGTGGAATTGTATTCGACGCCCACGCCTTTCTGGGCCCTTCCTTTTTTTGTAGTGATGAGGATGACCCCATTACTTGCGCGTGATCCGTATAAGGCTGCGGCCGTTCCTCCTTTCAACACACTGATCGATTCGATATCATCCGGGTTTATCCCTGCGATCCCATCGCCCCGGTCTACGTTGCTGGTGATCCCGTTAACGGTCGGAGGGCCGCCCGGCACTGAATTATCCATCGGCATTCCATTGATGACATATAAGGGCTGATTGTCCCCGCTGATGGTACCATTACCGCGGATGGTGACACGGCTGGAGCCGCCGGGGCCCGTGGATAGGCCGGCCGCATTGACGCCGGCTACTTTGCCGGTGAGGGCGTTGGCCACATTGTTCTCCCTGGCTTGTGTAAATTCTTCCCCTTTTACTTCGGTGACCGAATAACCCAATGATTTTTTCTGGCGATTGATACCGAGGGCTGTTACGACCACCTCGTTCAGGGAGGACTTGCTTGTTTCCAGGACGATGGTAATTTCCGTTTGTCCGGGTTCCAGCCTGATCCTTTTCTTTTCGAACCCGACGGAAGAGGTTTCCAGTTGAAGGGCTGTGCCTGCTTTACCTGTGGGGATATTCAACACAAAGTTGCCGGAGGCGTCGGTGCTGGTAGCGATGCCAGCGCGGGAAACCAGGGCTACTGTGGCCCCAGGAAGGGCGGCTCCATCGGGGCCTTTTACCGAGCCTTTGATCCGAATAGGCCCGTCTTTGATCTCCTGGGCCTGGCTGTAGGAAAGTGCAAAGAGACAACAAGCCAGCAGACTGCCCAATGCAGTTAGTTTCTTTTTTTTCATTGCAGTTGTTTTAAAAGTTTTGGTGAGTATTTGCCGCACTCGATTGCAAAATATATTTCGAATATATATATAATACCCGCAAATGCAAAAAATAATTGCAAATTATTTGCATAAAAGGAAGATAAATAAGCTTCATTCCGGGCAAAAACAGGCCGTAAACCTTGAAAAACCTGATGGAAAACCCCTAGCCTGTTATTTTCGAAGTAAAAATTCGTACTATTGCAAACCAATACCAGCAAGGAGAATAGCCGATGGATCGAGTGGAAGGGAGCACATAGGAGATGGATTTACCCGCAACGAAACGAGGCGGTACTTGTTTTTTGCAAAATTTGCAAGTTGCAAGATAATTGAGCGAATTTTAAAACCTAATTTTAAATTTATCCTAAGATTAGCTTGAACATGACAAACAAAACTAAAATACCCGGTGGGGTACCGGTGGCCTTGCCTAAGAAAGAGCGCAAGAACCTGATCCTTAAGCAGGTGAATATTCATACACGGCTTATGTTCAATGAATTGGTAAACCTGATCGATGTTTCCGAGGATACGATCCGCCGGGATGTGAACGAGTTGGCCGAGGAGGGG
>Ga0307516_10001735_pt1 | contig 29936 bp, 32 predicted proteins | sample 19_EM_MG_FD_203310 | JGI IMG/M metagenome (GOLD analysis project Ga0307516, IMG submission 203310) | Populus trichocarpa ectomycorrhiza microbial communities from riparian zone in the Pacific Northwest, United States - 19_EM | ecosystem: Host-associated > Plants > Roots > Unclassified | place... | reverse complement strand
AACAGGTCCTCGTCCAAAAAAATCCTTCGCCTCGTTTGCTACGGATGGATGGATGGGCGTTGTTCCTCCTCCTCCTCCTCCACCTCCTCCTGGTAGCCCACCCGTCGTGGCCTAACATGGGCATAAATGGTACAAGCACAACCGGACTGGAGCCCCATCCGTTTCGACCGTGTACGATAATTGTACATAGCATGCAGGCTGGTTCTACGCTTCAACATTCCGGAAGGAAACCTGTCCAAGAGTCCAGCAGCTGCAGCGCGGGGGGGGGGGGGGGGGGGGGGGGTTTTTGTGGTCAGCGTTTTGGCCCCTCCAGGGAAAAGAAAAAAAAAAGAAAGAAAAAAATATCTTCACATGTGAGAAAAACATCCCCCCAATCCCCTCATCCCTCCGCTTTCTCCTCCCAATCGCCACACTGGCTGGCCGGGTCCAGACCTGTCGCAGATCCACACAGTATCTGTCTACATATGTATGTACCAGGGAAAGCAAAGGCCGGGCGAGAAAGCTTTTCTGCTCCCACGTGCGTATATATGCGGAGCTGCGCAACCTGCGCAAAAAAAGAACCTGCTGTGAAGGAAGAAACTTTATACACATACTTCATACATCATACGCTCTTGGCCGGGCCTCGCTCAGCCGGAAACCCTGAACCCAACCCTGAATCCGCTCACACATGATCGGATCCAGTGTGCACGGCCGGCATTGGCTGGAGCGGCCAGCCCACACAGGCGCTGCTCCACGCGCATCCGTCGTCCGTTGGGGACCAGGATCCGTCCCCACCTCTATCGGGGTGGCTGCACGGCGTCCGTCGAGACTAGACTATTGGAAGCCGGTCAGATCCCGTGGGGCACGAGAGCACGAGCAGTATCGATCCATCGCACTCTCCTGCTGCAGCTGCGAGTCGTCGCTGTGGCGACCCCGATTCCCGCGGAGAATGCCGACAGGCCAGTCGCGATTCTGCCTGTTGAGATCACGACAATTCTGCCTGGCGCGGATGCAAAGGTGTTGGGAGCCGAGCGAATACCTAGCCCTACCAATGACGCCCGCCCACCCACCCGGCCAGGCAATCGCGAGATCTCCCCTGCTGACCCGGCGTCCAAGCGGAACGGGAAGCTGGATCAGCAGTCGAGCGGGCTTTACATATGATGGCTTCCTTCGATTGCAACCAGGGAACCGACTGGCGACTGGGCTGCATGGGTGATTGAGACATTTATAGCCAATATCATGAGCCGCGTATCCCCGTGCATATCACGGCACCATCACACGGGCGTCCATCCTCTGAGAGAGAGATCCGTGGCCTGGAATCGAAACCGCCGAGGCCATAGTGGCGGTAAGGATTGCGTTGATTGCGCCGATCGCGCTGGTCGGTTGGAACATATCTATGTAGCTGGGGAAAGCTGGGGGCGACCTGGCGGGGATTTAGAGTAAAGTGCCTCGATACTATCTATCGCCGATATGTAGCCATAGCGAGCGACGAAGAGCTGTGTAGGCTGCGAACACTCGCCGTCCAGGAGTAGCAGCCCGTCCGCCCGTCTGCTTGTGGCGGACGGCCTACCGTGCGCATCTGCGGCGCCGCAAGCGCATCACGGTGACCAACTCGGCCTAGGGGGAAAAAAAAAGCCAATTCCAATGTGGATCCCAGCCGTCTCCGCCCAACCATGGATACGTGTTGGGTTTCTGTCTTATCCTGCCCAGCACTCGCCCCTTCTCCTAACCTCACATACGTACATACCTTGCTGCGGGCCAGACGCCACTGTCCCGCTCTCTTCTCGACCAAATATCCGAAGTCGCGTTCCACAGCCCTGGCAGGCACTTGCACTGCAGCTCGTTGGGGTTCCGAACGGAGGCAGAGGCACGGGCAGAGGACGGATCGCGCGCTCCCACTGCATCGAAGGCGGAGAGCACTGCCGCGGCCAATCATGGGCGCAGGAATAGCAAACTCCGGGCCCGGGAACGCGAAGAGCACACCCAATCTGTATGCCCGACGCCTGCTGATAGGCCAACTCGATTCGATCGCCGGCGCGCCGTCCCCGACTGGGAATCCGGGTCGATGGCTACATGGAGCATGTGGCTTCATGCCCAGAGAAGAGAGCCCGAGTTGCTATCGCAACACGCCACCGCGAGCGGGCGGCGGAGAGGGTGGGCTGGCTGTGGGGTGTCATGCGTACGGACCGGAAGCGGCTAGCCCGCCTGCCTTCGGCCGGGCGTGAGGTTCGCGGGTCTCGATGCTGGCCACCCAGTCGTCCTCCCGCCCTCCCTCTCTCCCTCCGTCGCTCTGTCCTCGGCGCACACCGCTGTCCGCGACCGGGAAGATCTTGGACGAGCTAGCTCACGGACGGCTAATCAGAGGCCGGGGTGGAGATGCTGTTTCTGTTGCGGGATCGACAGTCGCGCGGAGACGGAGTTCGACCGCCAGCCGCACAGTCCCATCTATCTGCTCTAACAATCGAGTAGAACAACCGACCCATACGCTGCCTTGGCCTGGCTTGTGCGGCCGATAGATATATGTCGGATACACGGGCAGAATCGAGAGTCGTGATATCGTTCGCTTGAACCGGGGGCGCCGATGATGGTCGAGTGACGATGGCATGCCCAGCGCTGATTTCCGTCGACGGCTGCGGGGGGGGGGGGGCGGGTGGTTGCGCGCTTTGTCATGAACACCCGTTTAAACGTGTGCGAGGTCGAGACTCCCCACGCAGCGATCGTGCTTTTGGTTCTTGGTCAGCATTCGACCCGACCAGATACGTACCTGATCCCTCGGCGCACTGCATTTTTTTCCTGGTTGTCGACGGGCGGACCAGACAGCCCGCACCGGACCAGACATGTAAGCCAGCAGTGCCGTCCGCCGACGCCATGTACATACATACATGCATGCATAGATATGCTGATGACTGGACTTTGGAGGGGGGGTCGTCATGTGGAGTCGAGTGGATGGGTACTCGTGCATGCGATTGATTTCCTCGGCCCGTGGCCACTTCCGCGCACGAAATGTGACCAGACGACCAGATGTCATGCTCCCGCACTCTTCACGGGCTAGCCATGGCTGACTCTCGAACTCTCGGGCCAATGAGAGAACGGGCGGAGAGCGAATGCCAAGGGCGCTGCGACGCAGAATTAGCGTAAAAGCCCGGATCACTCCTTAGGGTTTGCCTAGCAGCTCGACATGTTATGCGTGACAAAAAGCAAAAACGAACAAGAAAAAGGAGGTCGCACCGCCCGCACCACACCACACGGCTCCGCAACGGTTCTTTGTTCGACGCCACGCCACACAGGCAAGAAAAACGTGGGTTGTCGATAGTGGGAGGAGGCCGGCTCGGACGAGAAGGAAGGAAGGGACGCTCGATCCGTGGACGATCTTCAGGTTTGCCTGCAAAGGGAGCATGACCACGAGCATAAATTGGGGGGGGGCACGCTATGGAGCGCAGACGACAAGCCGGCAGGTCGAGGGTCTCATTTTTGGATTTCTTCGGGAGGGGGCGCGAGGCCGGGGGGGAGCAAGGGAGTTGGGCGCTGTGTGCTATCTAGCGGGGGGGGGTGGACGAAGGTCCACGGCCCAGGCTGCAGAGGTGTGGTGGAGAAAAAGAAAGCGGAGATGCATGGGCCAGCGCGAGGAGGGGTGGGGGGGGGAGGAAGCCGGTTCATCCAGATGCAATCTGGGATTCGATGGGCGGCCGTGCTTGCTGCATCTGCGTTATGTTTCCAACTAGCGTACCGCCGGAGCGTTAGCCGCTGCGAGTACCTGGTAGAGTACGAGCGTTTTGCCCTCTTCCCGCATATGCCTCTCGCAGCGCCCGCCGTCCCTACATGCATTTCTGCCATTCGCCCGTTCGGCGCGGCAGCACTGGCCAGCCGGAGTGGGGCGGGCAGCAGCGGAGCGGACGGGTCCGGGGCGAGCGGAGTGGAATGCTGGGAGGGGGGGGGGCGTTATCGGCAGGTCGCTATGGCAGCATTGCTGTGTCGCCATCAGCATTGCTCCGATGTACATACACGGCAGCAGCGGTCGTGTCCATAGCTAGCAGCGGACAGCAGCCTGCGACGCTGTTCTCCCGGCTCCTCGTGGTGCAGCAGCCACTGCGTTCGTGCGGAGCGAGTGCAGAGATATACGCGCCAATACACGGCCCACGAGCACAGGAGCCGTATGTACCACACGATCGCCCGGAGGAGGTGGCACCGACACCACATGGGTGGGGGAGGCGAGCCAACCATATAACGACGTCGTGGTCACGCACCGGACTGGCGGCGGGGGATAACGCCGCCGCCGTCTCCGTCTCCGTCTCCTCCGTCTCCGCCTCCTCCTCCTCTTCGTCGGCCTCTTCCTTCGCTCGTTTCCAGTGCCGGCTGCTCCGTTGCGGCAGTTGCGCGCGCGTTTCGCCGTCCGACGGATGGACGTCGACGACGTTGTCCGGCCTCCTGGGAGTCTGGCTGTGCCTGTTGCATTGGCGTTGGTCATCAAGGGACGGGCGGGGGCAACTTACGGGTGAGTGAATTTGGATGAGTGGAGTGGGTGAGTGGAGTGGGTGAGTGGAGCGAGTGGGCGAGCGGACGAGCGGAGATAGAGGTGAGTGAATTCGAATGCATGGGCAGCCGAATGGGCGAGTGTCGCGACATGTCGAACGAACGGGCGGGCGAGTGAGCGGGTGCGTGGAAGAGGACTCTGGCGTGGAGTGCCGAGAGCGCGCGTCGCTCTCCGCGTCCCGCCCTCCATGCACGGCCGCATCGATTCGGCTCGACTTGGTTGCGCCGCCCGTCGAAGCGGCTGGTATGCACAGAGTTACTGCGGAGAAGCACAGCCGACGTCGGCACTTGTGCCTGGGCGAGAGCGGGGGAGGCGCGCCGGCCCACGCGGCGGCAGACGTCTCACTCCGATGGCAGACGTCTCACTCCGGCTGTTTGAGACCGCCAACCGGCTCCGCATGGCTGTTCGCTACCGCAGCTCTCGCGCCGGCCCCCATCCTTCGTTTCCTCACAGCTCCCCCAGCCGTGGCCAGACGCCTCGCATCTCTCGAACCCCCTCCGTCCACCCGGGCCCCAACAGGCTGCCCCCCCGGCCCCATGCCAGATCCGACCCCCCGCCCCTGGTGGGATGCAAGACGGAAGCTGCGTGTCGAGTGGCGGCGACTCCCTCTTCCTTCGTCTCCACCAATTGCGAGCCCAGGCGAAGGCGGCACGGCACTCGGGAGTGGAGAAACGGAGGGGATCACCCCCCCCCCCCCCGCCCCGCTATCTGCTTGCTCCCCACCCACCTCCTTCTGGAATCTGCACCGTGCGTGCGGCCCTTCTTCCCCGGTCTCCGTGCTGCCAGAACAGCCCCCTCCCGGACGTATATAGTGTGTATCGTCGTATCCAATATATCTATACACTTGCGCGATGTGCAACATGCCACCCCGAGCGAGAAAAAAAAATAAACAAAATAAACAAAATAAAACAAAATAAAACAGAGAATGGGTTCGGAACATAAGTCTCCTGCTGGCCGAATGCAGCCTGCATTTGCAGTCCTGACGAGCAATCCGAATTCCTGCTTTTCCGAATGGAGCCGTCCGTGAACGTGTGGATGCGCCACCGGTGCTTGGAAGCCAGCAGCGGCAGCAGCAGCAGCGGCAACAGCAGCAGCAGCAGCAGCAGCAGCAAGCAGCGCTCTGCAGCAGACGCAATCGATCCATGCCCAGTGGTTCCCTGGTTCCACCCCCCACCATACACAAACTCTCCTGAGTGGCCTGTCGAAAAGCTGGGGACAAAGCCGTGAGTGAGTCGAATCCGACTTGCGGAGCTGCGCATGCGTGAACTCTGCCTCAAGTCAAACTCGGAGAAAAACTGCCTCTCCGCCTGCCTCGCCTGCCTGCCTGCCTTCTCCACCCCGCCCGCCAATGGTGTCCGTGGACACACACGCACGTACGAACTTAGATGCCCCGCGCATCATGCCCACACGAGACCAAGCTATTAATCGATTAACCGCTCCCCGTCACATCTGCCTGCCGAGAAGGAAGCCCAAATACAGAAAAACCAAAGAAGAAGAAGAAAAAAACCACGCAGAAAAATAGAAGTATGGAAAAAGGAAGGGTGGAGGCCCAGTCCAATAATCGGAGGCCCCCCACAATAACTGCAAGCCAAAGACCTGCATTTTTTTTTTAACCTTGGATGAGGAGGTGGAGGAGGTGGAGGAGGTGGGGCGGAGGATCCATTGCATTCCCACAGATGGACGGGAAGAGAAGAGCAGATATCTACACAACTTATTTATTTATTTATTTATTCATTTATTTATTCCCCTTGCCGTTAATTCCTTTTCGGGCCATGGCCCGTTGCACCCTGGCTTCTCCGTCGCCGTCGAGCCCGTGGCCATGTCTTGCCTCTGCCCGCCCACCCGCCCGCCACCAGCCAGCCAGCCAGACGGAAGACACCGCTTGGCCGTCGACGGAGCCCATCGTCCACTGCCATTCCACTCCCCAATTGCACCCGACACGCGCCGGGCACTCTATCTGCTCTGCTCTGGCTGCTCTACTATATTCCCCATGCCTACATGCTGCCGATATCTACATATACACTCTGCTTCGCTCGACTTGCACACCACTCACAGCGCTGGTCGCTGGGGCCAGGATCCGAGCCAGGTGAACGCCGTCCGCGAAACAATAAGATTCCAACCCCGGCCGGCTGCACTTCCACCTGCCTGCTCCTGTCCAGTAGGCCTTGGAGAAAGAAAAGAAAGAACGAACGAACGAACGAAAGTAGGCCACTCGACTAGCCGTTCTCCGCTGCTTCCTGCATAGATAGATACCGGTCACCCCCTCGACACCCAACATACATACACACCCACCGTCCCCTCCTCGGCCAAGTCCTTTCTCCCCTTCTCCCCTTCTCCCCGTCAGATCTCTGCCGCTTTCACCACCTGCATCACGACCACCACACACCCCACCCCCCCCGTCCTTGCCGGCTTTCTCTACAGCTCCTCCCAACCCGTGTCTGTCCTTCCGCGCCCCCCGTCGTTCCCTTAAGCTACCCACGGTCCCATATCCCGCTCCCAACTTCCACCACCTTCGAGCCCCGATTGTCCTCCCCCCCCCAAAAACCTTCCTAGAAACATACAACTCATCCTCGCATCCCAAACCCATCCCTCGTGCCATTCCTCCCGTCGAACAACTTTCTTGCTTCCGCCGCTGTTCCTGACGTTACCCCAACCTTACTCGGACGCGCTTGGCACGCCCAATCCATTCCATCCCGACAACCTAAGTAAATTTGGGGCCACTCCGGTACCATCCCAAAATACCCACATCCAAAAGGTCTACTTACCCCCCCCCCCCCCGGGCTTTCGAAGCGCAAATTTTCTTCGGGGAAAAGAAGGAGAGAACGAGCCACCTGGCCAATCTGTGCACGCGTAACGGCAGCCCGTCGCCTGAAGGAAAAAGAAAGCCCTCCAGCACCGTAGGACGGGTCCGGGCTGCGTTGGGACTGCAACGGAGGAGAAGTCCAACAGAAGAAACCGGCGCTGGTAGAGAGAGTAGGGAAACGTCCCGGCAGTAAGAAAAAAAAATACCCCCACCCACACGCACACAATTGAGTCGCAACCTCGTGCGTGCACATGGGAAATTGAAGCGAGAGGACCTTGTATTCCCCATCGTTCCGACGATTGACGACTGGAAGGACCGTCGGCGGATAAGACGGAGGAGCTGTTTGTCTTGCTGTCTTGCGAAGGGCCATTTCTGCAACAGTCGCGCGGCAACCACTACCACCGCGTGCCCCCCCCCCCGCTTCGCCACTTGGAGGAGCCCATCGAGAAACTCTAGGATCCTTGGTCCTTGTTGCTTGTTATTGTCTTGGGGGGAGACTTGTGATACGTCTTCGGACCTTAACTGCTCTTTCCCCCTCCCTCTCCCTCCCCCTCCCCCTCTCCCCCCTCTCCCTCTTCCTCTCCCTCCCTCTCTCTCTCTCGGAGAGCAAGGCATAAGGACGGCACCGTAACGAGCTATATCCGGTGAGATCTGGCCATCGGAAGGCAACCACTCGACTGCGGCCAAATCATCTCCATCTCCTCGTCCACGACCCGATTGGCTACCTGAACAGTTTGATGAGCTCTCACACCTTCGTCGACGCCTCTTCAAGAGTCGGAAGGCTGTGCAGGTAGAACCTTCCCCTCACCTCCGCACGGGATCCGTCGCGAATAAACTGACTCGGAGGTGCAGCGAGGATTATGACTTGATTATACGTCAAGGCCCTGAAAGAGCTCGGGTAGCCGGTGTTAAAGAGAAAGGTAGAGACGACTCGCCTAGTTGGTCGTCGGTGCCGGGTTCGGAAAAAAATAATTAAAATAATAATAATAATGCTGATGGGTTATGGTAGACAGAAAACCGGTGGATCCACCTCCGATCGTTCAGCTCAAAATCCGAGATGAAATGGACCCAGCTCAGTAAGTTCGTCCCCACCGTTCGATCCAGCAAGGTGTTCTGACATTTCCGGACAGAAACTACCTCCAGAGTCCTTATTATTTCATGTGCTGCAATCTGTACAGTGCGGTCAACGACGAACCCACACTGATTCCGCCACATCAAGCCCTGGCCGGTACTCTGGTGTCGTCTTTGCACAGATTGAAAGATATTGATAATAGCGGTTTGCCCCTTGTTGGTTCCCCGAGCGCGGGCTGCTTGCTGATGACAGAAAGATGGTGGATTCTTCGTCTTCGGGGACCTGTCGGTCAAAATCGAGGGGGAGTTCCGGTTGAAGTTTAGTCTCTTCGAGATGATGAAGTGGGTACCTTCTGGTCGCCCGAGAGGTTCCCCGCCATTGCTCACGCCGGTAATAGGAGCCAAGTGGTCCACATCAAATCGACTACCTCCGACCCATTTACCGGTAAGCCACGCCGAACCCCTTGGTGCGGCATGCGTCGGAATGTCTAATCCTACCGTCAGTCTACGCTGCCAAAAATTTTCCGGGAATGTCGGAGTCCACCTTTCTTTCCCGGTCTTTTGGCGACCAAGGAGTGAGACTGAGGATCCGAAAAGAGCCAAGGACGTTACTGTGGGGTTCCCTCCTACTTGTTGGTTTTCAATCGTTGATGACTTATTCGCAGTAGAAAGCGTCCTCAACCACGACCAGAGGAGTACTCCGCTCGGCCGTACAACCCACTAGGCACCGATCCACGAACAATGGGAAGCTATCAGCATCCGCCTGTGTCCGGGTACCTGAATTCCGCGGGTCATGACTACCCATCGCCATATTCGGACAATGGGAAAAGACAGCGCACCGACAATCTTGGCGGTCTACGACATTCACTCGATGCGCGGGCACAAGAACATCAATACATGGTCCGGGGAGGGTATGACCCACAACACCAACAGCAACCTCCGCAATCCCATCCGCAGCAACCGTCTCCACACCATCATCACCAGCAGCCACAGCAGCAGCAGCAGCAGCAGCAGCCGCCACCACCGCCTCCGCCACCGCCGCAACCATATATGTACCACCCAACACCCCAAAACCAGTATACCCCCTATAGTGGTGGCTACGGTCAGCAGCCTCCCCCGCCGCCTTTACCACCATCGACCCAGTACGGGGCACCACCACCCTCACCCGTACGCTCGCTCCCCGATTCCGGTGCTTACGGACAAAGGGTGAACCCAACGGCTCAATCGCACTCTCCTTCGCCGTACCAATCGCCTCGGCCCCCGCCATATCCTCAGCGCTCTCCGCTTCCTCCGACGGCAGCACCACAGCCACTGACCCAGTTCAGGTTTCCCGGAAGTGGGCCTCCTCCGACAGCCCCACCACGGACCAATCCACCTTCGCCACGAAACCCGCCAGCCTCGCACGCGCCGCCTCCGCGGCCGCTACATGCTCCATTTCCACTTGGTGTCGGCGGACCACTCCCCCCGTCAACGGCTGTGTCACCCATGCCGCCGATGCTACATTTGCCGGAACAACGATTACCACCACCGCCGTTGCAACAGCACAATACAAATCCAGTCTTCCTGCCTCCGATGCGGCACCTTCCTCCGGTGAACTCTGGCTCGCAGATCCCTTTACCGGGGGGGGGACAGCGAAATACGATGCCCCCTATGTTGCCCAATTATTCGGGGGCAACTCCCTCGCAACAAAAACAGCAGTCATCCGCATAGTGTACAAATTACCATGGATTTCATCCTAGACAGTTACGAATCATGGGGCGGCAAAAGGATCATTTCGTGTGTTTATTGTTTAATTTGGCTTTTGGGCACCGGAACAGTTTCGATTTCTTGTGGCATACGTTGGATTTCGGGACAGCGGGGTGGCTAGGGGTTGTAATTTTTTATTTTTGTTTCTTTCTGTTGTAGATAGAGAGAATGCCGCTATCAACAGGACGGCTCTCTTATGTTGGTTTTATCTCCTTTATTCCCGTTTCCTTTTTCCTTTCCCATCATTTGTTTCCCGGGATACGGCGCAGGTCATGACGGTATGGTATGGTATTTGTTATGGAATTGCATGAGTTCGGAAAGGAAAAGATGAATGAGGGGCATTTGGCATGAGAATATACAGTTCGGCCACAGGAACTATTGGGTTTCTCCTGCTCTCGAGCACACACCTACATTCATGGGTGAATGTATGAATACTTACTCTATCCATTCTGGTGAAAGCGCGGTACTACATGCATGCGAGTTCGGATAGGTGAACAGTCGGAACAGAACGGAGAAAGGAGTTGCATGAATGTCATCGTCGTATATCGCGTTCGTATATAGGTAAGAAGTAGGCACTTTTGTGTGCATGTATGCATGTACGTACGTACATATCTGCTCGCACAATGCAGCACGAGCATATGCGGTTATAAGGTTACCTTATGCCTTCCGAACAAACCTCACTCACTCTGTGTACCTGTTGCCATACATACCGCACAGCACAGCACTCAACTACAACGCATTGCCTCTATCTATCATCGTCTCTGCCAATACCCGTCCCCCTCGTCCGCTTGTTCTCATTCGATATCCTCCTCCCCCCTACCCTTTTGTTGGAACATACTGTTACCATACGATACACACTTCATCCCCTCCCCCCCGCCATGGCAGAATACAAGCAGCAAGCCATGGACTCTCGTCCAGGCCCCAGTGGATCCGACGAGCCCGTCGTGGACCTCTCCCTGATTGGCCGATGGGATGCCAAAGACGGCACCAACACAGCTGATGTGATGATATATGCAAAGGCAAGCCATATGATCCTCCCTCTCCGCCTCCCCCCCCCTTGTACTTGTTGCCTGCGCTTGACTGCCGTGCCATGTGGCTTTCCGGCTCACACCTTACTGGAGTGGGGAGGGAAACCTAGGTTACGCCGCAGCCCTCCACAAAGATATCCTTCCTGCACCTCCAGCCATTGGTCCTCCAGTCGACACTCGTGCGTGTTGTCCCACTGCTGCCTGACGGCACGAGCCCCTGGGGATCTCCGGGAGTTGAGGCCCTCAACATCGCCACGGTGTCTGGCCAGAAGTTCCGGAAACCGCATTTGGGGCCGTTGCGGAGCAGGAAGGGCGGGCTCGTGGACGGCGCTGGAAGGACTTCGAGCGACGATATGACCAACGGCGGTGGTAACGATGGTGATGATGGTGCCAGTGGGGATTCGTCGAATTCTTCCACCGGTAGGGGATCGCTACTTTCGGGTAGTTCCTCGACTGCACCGTACGATGACGGCGACTCGGAGGATCTTCCACATAACCTCCTCGACGCCATATCCTACTTGAGCAGCACCGCCAGCTCCGGGGACGAGGGCGACCGCCGTCTCATGCCGCTGCTTGCGTTCGACGAAATGGATCTATCTTCCGTTGCGGGTGTCGGACCTGGGGAGGGTGGAGATGCTGGCAGACGAAGCGAGATCTCCAGTGCCGACCAAAAGCCGGAGGAAGGATCGTCGGCGGCCTCCAGTCCATTTCCTGAGCAGGGCCCCTGGCTACCGAGGGATCTTGCCGCCTCGACGGAACCGGGAAATACGCCCTTTGCGCTGGCCGGTAAGAGACGCGTTAGTTTTGCTAGGACCTACGATGGTGTTATGCAGCGAGTTCCTCTTGGTGCCCACGAGTGGGACGGGATTCAGGAGTGCGCCAATAGGATCACGAGCATTAAGACTCCCGTAGCCACGAGAGACAGAACGTCGAACATGCCTTTCACACCGAGGATAGATAGTAGAGGAAGGATATTCTCTTCCGGCTCGTACCACAGTATCAGGAGCGTGTCACCTTTGGCATGCCCTTTGGCTGAACAGCTACAGTTCGGAGGCACCGATCACTCGGTGGACGGGGATGACATGGAAGAGCTGCTACCCCACGGACACGACGGCCCCGGAGAATTCACGGGAAGGCTCAGGGAGAAGTTCCGAGGAGCCAAACAAGTGATGTTTTCTGAAGACCGGCACCATGATGCGGAGGACAAGAACACCGAAGATGACGAGATTACGATTACTGTGAAGGAAAATGCTCTCTTCGTCTGCTTCCCTCACCACATCCGCTCGGATTCAGTGGTTATCGAGATACTGCTCAAAGTTAGGCCCATTCTGCTCGGGCACAACAAGAACTACCATACCTTCATCTTCTCCGGCCTCCCTTACTGTCGGAACCCAGCCTTTTTCGACTTCAGGATCAACAGCGACGACGATGAGTGGATCTTCGATGCGGGCGATCACGACCAGACGGCCATGTTCGAACCCCTCGTCCCCGACGAGCCAAACAGGCTTCGCGGACAACTGCACCTCCAGGACGCAACACCTACGCAGCGCAGCATCATCATGCGGGCACAGCGAGTTCCCTCCCACGTTGAGATTTACGGGCACAAGATTCGCAGCAAGACGAACGCTTTGTTCTCCTGGAATCCAGACGGTCACGTCGTGGCGGAGTTTGAGATAAAGGTTTACTTGATTGACGTCGATGTTGTGGACAACGTGGCGCGGAACATGATCAACTTGATACTCGTGAACGGTGTCGACGATCCCAAGGAAATCATGGTAACCTCGGCCTCTGGTCGCCGCGAGAAATCCTCTTTGGAAGGTCCTGTGATGAAGGACGGCGAGGAATTGCAGAGCGCCCAGCTTTTGCAGGTTTCGAGGCTCGTCCGGGACGCCCGAGATCCGATGACAATCAGCTTCCGCAAGGTCCACAAATATTTTCCCTGCTATTTTCACATCCCTCTCGTTGAAACCGGGAGTCACCGCGATATATTGGAGCAGATAGTGGTGATACACGAGCCGCTTCTGCCGCTGCAACTGGCGTTCACCCCGGATCTGTCATTCTGGCGCGATTTGGGCGAAGAGAAGGATCTGCTGGGTTCGAGGAAGATAACTAGAGTGTTTGACAGCTCGCCAATCGAATATCCCAGGGTCTGGGTCAACTCGCTGGCGCCTATTTTTTCGACCGCCACGGGCGTGCTCGACAAGTTCAGAAACCTCGGTTTCATTGACAAATTGACGTATCAGATAGAGGAACACTCACCAGCGCTCTGGAGCGCACTCAATCCTGCCCCCCTTCACATGCGCATGTCATTCGAAATCGAGGTCCCGGTGAAGAATGGAGCGGAACTGTCAAGGGTGCAAAGGGGACTATTCCAGGTTGAATTCATCACCATCAATGGTGCCCCGTCTAAGATGGCATTCATGGACGAGGACGATCTGGTTATCCTCAATGACGGGCGCGCTTACGAGACCGGCCCGTTGAAACTCAGCGTCTACTGGACATCCATGCAACCGCGTACCATCAACACGGTTGGCGGGGGTAAGATGCTGGAATTCCAACTGCCGCGTATCCACGAAAAGTTGGTGGGTCGAGCGGTCTGCAAGTATCCGAAGGGTGCGGCCCAAATAACCTCGAGGTCACACTTTCTGGACGCACCCGCGCAAGAATCCGGGCCCTGGACTGTGGCCTTCACCAACGGGAAGGCTACCCTGTCGGGACTGCAAACTTTCAGCAGTCGGATGTACCTTCAGATTCCGGCGGGATCACCCCAGTGGCCACCAAAGTCTCAGGCCGGGAGCATCGTCGCGGACACTGGCTCTATGGCCGAAGGACTCGACTTTGGGAACTCGGTGTACGACGATGCGTCCTCGCTTGATGGCCCAGCTTCGGGCTTGCACTTGACATTCCCCGAACTATCTCCTTTTCTTGATGGTGCCTACAGCGTGCGGTCGAGCTTAGGGCACTTCTCGACAGATTTCGGCCCCAACCCGTTCTCGGAGCCCGTCGAAGAACCAAAGGACCAAGCCCGGTGCAACAAATCTTTCTCCGACGGCCTCACTCCAAAGGAAGAAGCAACCTGGTTGCTCTACAGATTCTACTTTTTGCTTTCACTCGCAGCGATATCCCTCTGTTGCTACTACTGCTGCCTTGGTGTAGGGGGGCAGTCGCTCTGGGTGCCGCTGTCGCAGAATCACCCGCATCAGGCCACACCGAAATCATCCTACGAACGTCTGGAGAGCATGCTGATGGAGGGATACGCGGACATTGCCCCTGCCGAAAAACCAATGCAGGATCACTGGGGTAGCTTCGAAACGGTCGAGTCGCTCTTCGTTGCGACCGCCACGCAGGATGAGCCTACGGTGGGTGATCCGCCGGTTATCGGAGACGAAGGTGAGGCGGACGACGAGCACAAGCATTGGAGAGGACAGTCAGTTAGTGTTGGATATCACCAATACAGCTTCATGGGGGCTGCATTTTGGGCGGTGGCTGGCTTTGTGGGTGCGTTTATGAGGTTTGTCGTGAATACTGTGAGGTGATTATTGTCCTGTGATGCGTAACCTTGGGGGGTTCTTTTTCTTCTCCTGTTTCTCTTTTTTTTCTTCTTTTTTTTCTTCTCTTACGGGATGGATTGAAATCCTTTGATGGAGTTCATCATTCATCATTCATCGGTCAGTGCATGGCTTTCTGCTCGTATTTATATCTACTCTACAGGATGCTGTGTACTCTGTTTTTGTTCTTATATTTGGAGGAGGGGAACACTGGGGTGATTGTACTTGTACAATTACATTGGGGGGGGGGGGAACAGAATGTGTCCAATTGTTGGAAAGAGGGAAGAAAAAAAAAAAGCCCCCGTGGGAATGTTTTTATTTTTATTTTTATTTTTTGGCCCGAGGCAGCACTCGAGCACAAAAAAAAAAAAAAGATGACAGCCTCGATATGGAGGACTGAAATGTGGAAAACATTCCATCATACATATGTAGAAGAAATATTTGAATTGACCCGAATCCCACAAAAAAGAAAACAGAGAAATGAGAAAGAAAGAAAGAAAAAGAAAAAAAAATGAACACCGGGCCATGGCATTTCGAATGGAGAAGAATATTAGGAGCAAGCATACAAAATCGAGGGAGAGAAAAGGACAAGGAAACGAAAAAAAAAGTGATGAGATAATGTGGCAAAAGACGACAAAAACCAACAACTCACAACTGCACGCGCGCGATAACTACCACCTTTTCTAGAGTGTAAAAAAAAAATGTAGAAAAAGAAGTATTCGGCAAAATAAAAAGCCGTAGGAAGAGGGGGGAAAGAAGAAACCGGACTTGAAATTGGAAACGTATGGAAAGAAAGAGAGAACCCCCCCTCCCCCTGCCAGACAGCCGAAGACTCCCAATTTTGTGCCGTTTCCAACACGCTGTAAAAGAACCTAATGTAGCCCTTTTCCCACCGTCAACCGTTACCTTCCCATAGTCAACGGCTGAAAAAAAAAATGAAAAAAAAACAAGAAATCACAGAACATCACCCGGCTCCCCATAACCACCCGGCCCCCGCTACGTCTACAAAACCGTGAAAATCTTGTCTTACCAACCTAGAAGTCGATCAGGTTCTGGTTCTGCTGCTGTTGTTGTTGCGGCTGTCCAAATGGATTCGCGGTGCTGGTCTGGTATCCGTTCGTGCCGGCGGGGCCGGTGTGAGCGGGGACTAGCCTCTGCTGCTGCTGTGGCTGCAGCTGGAGACTAGCACCGAATCCGGTCGTCTGCGGGACACCAGTGAACTGTGACTGCTGCATCCATGGGTTGTTTCCGGTAGCCTGTCCGGGCACCGGTCCACGCCTCATTCCGGCCGAATTCACGAACATGCCGGGTGCAGTGTGCTGGGCCGGAATCCTAAGGTCACCAGTGTTTCCGAACGTATCCAGACCGCTCCCGCCAGCCAACAATGCCTCCAACTGGGCGTGTTGGGGATTAATCGGTTTTGTTAGCTGCTGCTGCTGTTGGGTAGGCGTGGGCGTCGCCGGCGACGAGAACGAGGGCTGCTGACCAAAGGCGGTCTGCTGGGACTGTTGCTGGAGCTGATTGAACGACGGGGTCTGTGCCCGCTGCTCCTGCAGTGCAGCGAGGGTCGGCTGCCCATTGTTCCTCGGTGGTGACTGCGTGCCATAGCTCATCTTAGGGGCGAAGGGATTGTTGGAACCAGTAGGGAGGGGCTGCATCGGCTGCGCCGGCTGCAGGCCGTTCGCGTAAGGGTTGTTGTTACCCGCGGACATGTACGCCGTCTGCTGCGGGCTGAGGCTCCCACCGTTCGCGTACGGATTCTGCGCGGCGAAGCCGGTAGGCTGGGCGACCATTGGCTGTGCATACCCCTGCTGCTGCATGTGCTGCTGCTGAAGCTGCTGCTGCATGTCAAATCCGGTTGGCTGGGGAAATTGCTGGCTGTTCGCAAACTGTCCGGTTGGCTGTCCGTAGACGCCGTTCAAGTAGCCGGTGTTCTGCTGGTTCATAGGGTTTCCCCAGAAATCCACCATCTGGCCTTGCTGGTAGTCCGGCTGCTGGAACGCCGTCTGCTGGTACTGCAACGGCTGGGCCGGCTGCTGAACCGGGGTGTCGTCGAAGAGAGAGTCCGCGTTAATTTGACCCTGCTCCTTCTGCGCACGCTCGCGCTCCGCTTCTTCCTTGCTCAACCGGATCGCCTTCGCCAGGTCTTCGTCGGGAGCATTATTCTGCGACTGTCTCTTCCTGTCTTCCTCCGCCTGGTTCTTGCTAGCCTCGATCGCCAATCTGTACTCCACATCCTCCTCATCCGTCCTGGCATTCGGACCTGGGTTCGAATGTCGCCGCTGGCGCGGTCGTTCCGATGGCCGTCCGGGGTATCCGTTGTACGAAGCGGAGTCCTCAATTCCGGACACCCTCGACTTCCATGATTTCCGGTCCTTTCGTTCGTTGCGGAGGCGTTCCTCGTCGAGCAACAGTGAAGTGAGTTCCTTTGCAGATACCCGAACTGTCATGCACCGCGTCAGTTGCTGCAACAGCGATCCGCGCTTGCGCACACAATCCATACCATTCATGCCCTGGTCCTTTCCTTCCTCGTCGACATACTGGAACTCGCGCAGTGTCTTGATGATGTAAATGTTGTCCTTGGCCCATGCGACAACGTGCTCGGAGCCTTCATGCAAGCAGTAGTCCAGCACCTTGAGTGCCTTCAATACGTGTCGCCAATTCTTGCCCTTGTCGTTCAGTCGTTTGTCGAGCATGTCCATGATCTCAAAGAAATCCGTACTTCTGATACTTGTAGTCGAGTCAGCAGCGGCCCACTGCGCGCATACAAATAGAGGTAACTCGAGGGAGGGAGGTAACTCAGAGGGAGGGAAAACCAACGTATCGAAGGTCATACGAGCAATGTCGCTCATTTCGGTCCCAGTGGGACCCCATGGGTCATTACTCGTAGCTAAGAACAACCGTCGTCAGTAACCATCACTTCCGTCTCGACCGACAGGATCAGTGGGGGGGAGAGCGCCGGTCTTACCATTCCGCACCTTCACCTGGGTAGTCGAGTAACCCTTGGTGACATTCTTGACTGTTCGAATAACCTTCGACATGGTGACTGTTGCGAGTGCGGCGGCAGACTAAAGCGACCGGAGGCAGCGATGAGGAGGAGGTCGCGGTAGAGGAAAGGGTCGTCGACGAGCGGGAGCGGAGGGGTCGACGGTCGACACGGACTGCGGCTCTGCAGATGGTCAATGCGATGGCGTCCGCTTCGTGTCGTTTCTTCTTTCCGACTTCCCAGGTCCAGTGTGGGAAGCGGGGCTGGAAGATGCTGCGTGGGTTATGCGACGACAAACGGCCGACCGAGGAATAGCTTGGGGGGGGGAGGTTGGTGCGCAAGTAGTGTCGCGGACACGGTGAGAGAAGCCGGCGTGGAGAGGGGGGTTGAAGTGATGCAGGCGGCTAGGGGGTAGCGAAAGCGGGAGAGAGGGTTACCGCCGCAGATTTCGAGATGAGATGTGTGTGGTCGGTTTTCAAGGTTGGGTAGCAAGTAAGTACCTAAGATGTATGTATCTTTAGTTCTGTGGTGGTGTGCAAGTGAAAGGTTACCTATGGTTGGGTCTGAAGTTGGAACGGGACTCGGGACCCTTTTCTTTTTTTTCTCTTTCTACGATACGCAAAACGTTTCCCGATGCCACGCTGCCCGTTTTTTCGCCTAATATACTAATATGTTCTCCGGGTTGCCCAGTATGTGTTCGTTACGCGTCCAGCAGACGATCCTCCGGGAACGTCGGAGGGGAACCTTGCCGTGACGGGGTGCACACGTAGGTTTGGTGGCGTTCAGCGAAGCACCGAGCGTGGCGTGTGGCGTACAGTGGTGGGTCTTGGCATGGGTGCGCAAAACGTGGTGTTCAAGACTGCCGCGAGATCTCTTGCCCACCGTAAAGAGAACGGATACAAAGCAGATATCGACCGCAAGCCATCGGCGTAGGCAAGTCTCCATATCAACATCATCAAAGAAGAACTTGGAAGTGTTCGAGGTCCCACTCTACGCCATTCGTGGGGCCAGTATTCCTTCAGCCACTTAGATGCTCAAAGCGGCAGCGCAAGAGCTGGCCTGCAGGCAAAATGGGGGTTTCCAAGGAGTCTACGGGACGGCTATAGCAAGGAATGGGCGCGTCGGTTCATCCGCATACGGGACCATTCTGTCTATGTACTTACCGTCGATCATGAGTTCACGGGATTACTGCACGGAGTGATGATTCATGATTTTAGGATTCGGAATTCACTCGACATTGTCAAATTCACCTGGGTTACCGCACCGAGCTCCCGCTCTTTGGCGCAGCATCGGGAAAGCGAATCGGCGTCGCAGCAAGCGAGGCGATTGCGGGCCCGAGCGAGTGAGGGCCAACACGTGATGTGCGAGCGATATGTAGTCGCGCGGACGGGTTGAGTCTTTTTATTTAGTCGCTGATCGCGTGTGGCCTAGCTAGAACACGGCGATATACGCACTGTCCGGCTCCCGCTCACTGGCCGTGGAAGGTCGAGTCGTCGCAACGAAACGTCCGGCGAATCGGAAGCGTCGAGTGATATCACCGTGATCCAACGCAATGCCTATCTACACGATTACGATGCCGCGCGCCTGCAGAAAGCCTCTCGGTTCCGCCCAGCAGCCCCGCCACAAGGGATGTAGAGAACAGGTAGCGCTGATGCTGTGTACATTCCCCGAAACTACCAATTCCGCACCTGGCCGCGCTCAGAACCACTCGCGAGCACCACATCCCCAACCCTCCCCACTACCGGTCCAGCCGGGTCCGCCGCTGAAAACTCTATGATTCCGCGACGGTTCGCCCTCCGGAGCGCACCACCGCAGCGAGACGACGCTACCGGCTGACCGAGGGGGAAGCATAAGCGCCATGCTCTGCGAAGGTATGCTGCGAGTAGAGTGCTGTCCCGTCCGCGACTTCCTCGACGCGAACGAACCGTGTATTCCATCTTTCCTCTCTCCTTGCACTTTTTCTCCCTTTCTTTTTTTTCGCCCTCGACATCCAATCTTGTGCGTGAAGCGGCGGGTTGATGCATATGGCACATGCTTACTTCCACAGTCGGGCCAGGTGGACGACCGGCCGAGTGCGCGCGCGTGCGTGAGGAACAGCTGCAGCCACATTCCTTCGTGAGTAGGTCCCCTGCAGCTATGATCAGCGAACCGGCGGAGTTGTATGTCGGTGGCTCTCTCTATCCCTCTCTCCCTCGATCGTAGTTATATATTTACGTATGTGGGTGGGATGGAATCGGCTCACTGCCTTCCTTCCTCGCTCCTTCCTTGCCCTCTTCCTCGCCCCCCGCTCCCGGACCGTTTGCATCTGGCCCCGCACCGTCACGCCTTACGTACTTGCTTACTTACAGGCAGACAGACAGACAGACATAGTTATCCGCCACACCTTCCGAATGGGCACGCGGCTATGTACCAAGGCTGGGCGGGAGATGCGAGTGTCACGCGTAAATGCTGCACAACCACATACATACATACTGTACATACATACATACATACACACACACACATATACATACGTACATACATACATACATACACATGCACACATACATAGGATCATAAGGCGCAACCCTTCATCTCACTTACCTGGCGTCATATATACAGGATTGGGGGGTTTCGACCACGTTCGCCCGTTCGTTTAACCCCCCTCCTGGCCGGCCTCCAGATCGGCTCCGGATCGTTTCAAACTAAGGCCCAGAAACGTGGTTCCGAGAACGCTTTCGCCACGCCACTTCACTGGTAGTCAGCGGCAGGCGGCGCGCGGGGACGCTCCGCTTCACGGGTGTGTGCATATTTGCGGGCGGTATAGTCTAGACGAAACCCGCTGCGTGGCAGATATGGACGGGGCGGGCGGCCGATCGAAAGAAAAACCAAGGACAGGAGCGGGGCCGGGCCCAACGCAACCAAGTGTCGATGCGGCGGCCAGGACGGACTGGCTGGCTGGCAGCAGCAGCGGGTATCTACCATACGTGTGCGTGTAAGACCGCTCCCCCCGCAGCTTGTTCAGCACCCCGCATTAGTAGGTCCTTGGTAGACGGCCGCAGAGTAAGGACCAGCAGACAAGGCTGGACCATGTTGCGGGGTTGGCGCGGAAAGCGTCGAAACGAAACCGACTGGCTGGCCGACACAGATAACTACACACATCCCGGGAAGGTCCAGGACTTGCGTATGTGCATGCAGGGCATGGCACTGCGCCTGCCCTCCCGCCTTATTTCCCGCCGTGCGCCCTAGCTAGATGGGCCATATATCGGTGCATACGCACGCGGTCGTATACTCTATTCGCCGGATTTCACGGCATGTGGTTCTAGCGGCGTAGAATGCGGCAGACCACATGAGCAGCTTCGCTCGTTTGAGGGTGTCTGATTGCAGCTAGCCGCGGAGTAGGTAAGCCGGGGGAGTACTAGATATGCCAGCTTCGTTTCACAGTCGACAAGGACCGCACAGCTAGAGTACTCGTGGGAAGATAGATACATATGCATCTATGTATCTACATACTGGTACTCCAGGTATGGTGCCCATGCCATGAAACCGCTTGTATCCGTCGAGTGATAAGCAACACATTTATCCCTACATCCAGTCCGACGGTTGGCGGCAGACCCGTTGTAGAAATCCGAGGGACGTGTGTATGAAAGGTACATATGTAGTCAGAGTTTTCAGTCGCCAGTCGCGAGTCGGGACAAATTGACAGCCGCCCCTAATCTCGAGCACCTTCGCCGTTCGGGTGGGGTAGTGACCACCCCCCTTGAATAGTGCAAGCGATTGGACTTAATCCGTCCGTATCTACCATAGCATACCATTGCCGGTGCCGGGAGTGGATTTCTGTCGGTGGAGCTTGCCGTGCTATTGAGTTGTGATGGGATCCAAAGCGGTAGGCTCGCTTTAAGAATCCTTTCTGGTCCAGAGAGAAGACCAGACCCTTGAATGGGGGGGGGGGATGCTGAGACGGGGGAATTGCTGCCTTGGGTTTGTCTTTGAGCGAGCGAGCGGGCTCCACATCGCCGTCCGTTCGTTCGTCCGGATACTCTGCAGGCACGAAGAGGAGAGAAGGTGAGCCCCTGCTTGTCAGGCACGTGCATCTGCATGGCATGGGGAGCACCTAGGTACTCACCTCGAACAAGTGGATGCTAGATAATTGGCGGTTACCGGTGCTAGTCGGCTGGTGCATGCTAGTTGGTCGGTGGCAGTGGAAGTGGTCATGGTGGTCGGCCATTGCTTTTTCTCGTAAACCACTTTTCGAGTCTGCTCACTAGACGGGTATTCTTCGCGATCAAGGGCCCCACGAAGCCTGTGTCGTATATGCAGCCCGAGCCGAGAATAGTGGAGTGGCGGAGGGCGGAGTGGAGGAGGAGGAAGAGGAAGAGGAGGAGGATGTGGATGATGATGATGATGATGATGATGACGATGATGTGGAGGAGGATGTGGAGGGGATGTGGAGGAGGATGTGGAGGAGGAGGATGTGGGTGATGGTGATGCGTAGGTATTGGTGGTATGTGCACAACACAATGGCGATTGCTGTGCTGCGCTGCACTGCACGGCGCTGCACTCCCCCTGATATGACCCTACGTAGGTATGTAGCGTGCTCTAATCAACCAACTACCCCGCAAGACCCACCACCACCACAAGGCCCACCCCTTCCAATAGGGATTCCGAGTCCGACTGCCGGCCGTAGAGAGTGTACCGCCGCCCCCCCTGCCTCTGCTTCCTCTTGCGACAAGTCGCCGGACCCGAAACGGCCAAAGTGCCAAGTCCGCCCCCAAACCCTCCCCCGGCCAGGAGAGCATGCAGTGCAACCATGCACTCTACTCTACATGTGCTGCGAGTAGAGTACGATGCTTGTTTCGGAAACACCCCCTCGATCCGCAAATCCGTGTGCAGTGCATGTGCACATACTATCTATCTATCGGTACATGGAGTGCAACCACATACGTATGTACTCTACCCAACTAGTGCAGTGTACACTACATAACTATCTGCTGTATATACAATGTACATTGCGCCAGCTAACCGGGCCGAGTTGTGCTGAGCTTGAAGGACCGGATACGTGTGTAGTCTATGTACGTCCGTGTGTGCGTTCCGCTTCTCGCCAGCCTGCTTGCCCGCTCCCACACACGTACTCAGACCTAACCTAGATAGATAGATCACGAGCCGTCGCCATCATTTGGAGAATGTGCTCTACTCTACTCTGCGCCTGGGCGATATATAACCATGGTAGAGTGCATATACACGCGCCGTAGCCACCAGAGTAAACGGAGCGTCGTATAGGACTCCCGACATGGGCCATATGTTTATGTCCATACGGTTTGGATACGGACTGGCAGTGGGATGACCGTCCCTCTTGACACCTCTTGCTGCTGCAAAGTGGAGAAAACGTGGAGTGGAGTGGAGTGGAAGAGGGCTATCACCGTCGCGGGTATCATATACTTGCCCCGTGCCAAGGGTTGCTGTCTGTTTGTTTATTTATCTCGTCGTCGGGGTGCACGACGGTAATGGCGCTCCGCTGTCGGTTAAGAAGCGAATCGCAAACGGTCGTCCCTTCCATCCGAAGCGACCGCTCCACTGCACTTCACCTTCACTCTACCTACTCCCACTCCGCGCACATGGAGTGGTGCATTGCAATGACACCAGAGAGGTCTTGCATTCTCCTTCTTCTTGTCTACTCCGGATATCTACTTTATGTGCGACTCCCCTGCAAACCCCAACCAGAAGGCGATTGCCGAATCAATGACACTATGGCCGGGGCGCCAAGTTATAACTACATGCACGCAAGTATGCAACTCGTCCATCGTCACACTTGTATAACATAGTTACATAACGGTCCAAATTGATATAAACAGTCATTCTTATTCTGCCTACAGCTATCAAACTCCGGGGGGTTGGTGCCGAGGCTAGATACGATCAATTCACTTCAACTGGGCTGTCTACGATAACCTGACGTCTCGTTATGGTAGAGTATGCATATCCCCATCCCGTCTCATCTCATCGCGAAGAGGTATGTATACTATCTCGATGAAGAGTAGGATTCTGGTGCGGGTGAAGACTAGCCTAGGGTAACTTAGCCTAGGGTAGCGGGCTAGCGTGGATCTTCCTACCTAAGGATCCAGCGGCCCACTCCTGCGAAGGGACAGCTTCTCGATCCCCCTCAGATGATTTCCCAGAAGGAACCGTCTCCACGGCCCACCGTACTGCACCGCACTGCACCGCACCTCGAATCGGAGGGGAAAACCCTCCGCCTTGTGATCTGCAAGCAAGCAAGCAGCGCTCCGATAACACTCCCGCTTACATGGGACCCAGGAAAAGTGCAGGCAACAAGCTTGACGGGCAAAAGATCATTTTGCCCTCGATTGCTGTGATCCCACATGGCAAACGCAACCCAGATGTCTGCGGGACTGAAGCGTTGGATCTGTTCGATACAGACTTCCCATTTTGTGTCGGCAGGGGGTTTTTTTTTCTCCCTCAAAATCATCGTGACTGTTTTGGACGGCCGCAAAGCCCTCGCCATGGCCGGCACTCCAGCCGAGAAACCGCCGTCGTGTGTAGCGCACGTAGGTGCCCATGTCCGGAGATGTATGCACATACTCTACATACCTAGGATAGCCGTGGCGATCGCGATGAGGGCCACAGCCCCAGCCAGATGGCCACCTGGCGGCCATATGCGCACAGAACATCATACGCAGAAAAAAAGAAGGTGTTTCCCCTCCCCCCGTCTCAGATCACGCCTGGGGCGAGGAGCTGGTGCTTCGGCGTCACTCGTGGGAACGCTCCCTCGGAGTAAACCGCTGCGCTGTGTATCTCAACCCGGCCCAGCCCCGTAAAGAGGAAGGGCTGTCCGCACACGCAACTAACGGACCCGTACTCTACATACTGCACCACTGTGCACCACGTCGTGGCTGCAGAAGATTTGTTTCTGCTGAGGTGGCTGCCCTCCCGCCCAGCCCCGACAGCGTTGGCAGGTCCATCTGCCATTTTCCCTGCCGTTCCGCGCCTCTCGCGAGCTGCTGCGCCCTGCACCCTTCGCGGTGTCGTGGATGGGTCCGTGGATATGTGCATGACGAGAGGAAGACCGGCTGCTGTGCAGGGAGGACGGCAGATCCCAGAGGTGCAAAGATCCAGCAGGATTCTGTTCGAGTGGACGGTGCTTGTTTTCCTGGATGGCAGCACTCGTCTGTGGGTGTGCCGGGTGCGGGTGTACACACTGTTTCAAATGTCATCGTCGAACCTCCTCGGGCGAGCTGGAGACCAGCAGAGACGTTCTCGCGTTCTTAGCTGCATCGGCGGCGGATTTTCGCCCGTGCTCTAGGGGCGAGGGGTCTCGGTGTGGTGAGCGGTGCGTGCATGGACCTTGCAAAGAAGATTCTTCAAGTCGTAGCTTGGTGGCTGACTGGCTGACTGGCTGGCGCGGTGTTGATGCGCTAACCACAAGCCCTTCCTCCGAGCCTTGATGTCGCCAACACCAGCTGATATCCCCCACCCCATGGGCCCGCGCCCTGACGTCCCCGCCGAGCTGCGTGGCTCCAGCGTGGAAGAAAGAATTGCGGGCCGCAATAACATAGGCAGATCCCACCACGATGTATATAGAGTAGATAGGTGCTGGAATCTGCCTCAAGATGGGAGGTTGGCCCACCGTGCGCTGCATGCTGTGTGGTTGGAAAGGGAACGGGAGGAGGAGGAGAAAGTCGAGAAACACTAGGAGCTAGCAACGCTCCTTCCTGTGTGACCGAAAATCCTAGAGAAAGCAATTCGAGAATTCCACGCGCCTTCCATGGCCGCACGGACGCACTCTTTCCGAATGGGGAATTCCTCTGGAAGCTTGCCGTTTAAATGAAGGCGGGTGCATACGTATCTAGCAGATGATGGTTGCCGTGCCCAGCTGTGGCTTCGCAAAGGGCTGTGACCGAAATTCTATAACTATCGCCTCTGCTCGGGGCCGGAGGTAGACGCGCTCAAGGAAATACACAGATACACAGTGCCAGCTCGGAAATAGGGGTGTTCTTACTGCACGTGCGGATCCGATATGTAGAGCCGACAGGAGCATTGTGACAAATCCGTGTACCTCGAATGCGGCTTCTTCCTCCTCGAAATGAATCGCTTTTGTGTTTCGGATGTATGTATGTATGAAGTACTTATGTTGTGCCTCCAGTGTATACATCTGGGAGAACGTCGCAGCCATCGGACCGGTAGATTGTGTCTGTCGAGGCGCGCTTCGCCACACACACGGCATTTCTTCCTGGAATCTGGCTTCCCCCCCCCCTTCCTTTCGTGAAAGCGGAGGCATCGATCAGAAGACGTATGTATGCACTGCAAGCGCTCAAAGGAACATGACGGCAGATGCGGAGCTTGATTTTCTTTCTGGCAGTAATGCCAAGGAATGCTGGCCATTGATCTGCATCGTATCGATTGGAACCACACACTGGCGGGCATGTACGTAACTGGATTGGGCGAGAATCCATTGCCCCGAAGCTCCGACATCTCTGCCATCCCACAGTGTCCAGGTAAATCTCCGGATCGGCCTCCGGCCCGACGGTGCGGAGGCCGGCAGCTCGCCCGGCCCGCCTTGCCATCATCACACCACAGTCCGTAATGCATCCATCTGAGCGGTGTATCGGCGCAACGGAACCCAGAAAAGGAACCGGATTTTGGCCGAATCTGTCGGATTCGACCGCCTTGCGTTTTTTTTTTTTAATTTTTTTTTTTGTTGTCGGGGGTGGATGCAGGTGTCCGCCCCGAGCAGCCGCCGGACGCTTCGGCAGTTCATGGCCAAACACAGAAGCAGTTCACCCCCCGGCCAGAGACCAACAGTTGGTCGATCGGTCGGAGTAGCTGTTTCGATTGAACGGCGAACGGTCGTCTATGTTCGCTGGCAGTTATGCTGTCCTGGCCCATGCGTGTCTTTGGGATGTGTATCCCGGATCAACCTGTGCGGGTCTGCCCTGGCAATATTGGCAGCCGGCAGCACCGAGCGTTCATATCCACCATATGCAAGCCGAGGGCTGGAGGTTGCCTTCTGAACATCACAGCACCATGTGCTACATCGAGTGGAGTTAGTGCGGCACCGCGTGCAGAGCGGTGTGCGCCAAAGAGATTTGGGCGTTCACCGCGGTATCGGTATGTTTCTCTGTTTTTTTTTGTTTTGTTTTTTGTTTATTCATACAATGTTCTCTATTTCCAGCGTCAGGGTACTTGCGATTCTAACTGCCTATCCCAATCTCTCGAGTTTGGCCCAGACAGCGCCACCATCCACCGGGTTTACATAGGTATTCGACTGCAACTTGGAGCTATCCACACCATACGTGCCATACATACAGCCCGTCGCCCGAAATAGGGCAGTTGGCCATTCGTTTGGGCTTGCAAGAGCGCTAGCCAGCAACCAAGCTCCGAGGGTCCGTCAAAAAGAAACTCGCAGCCGCCCAACGCCCCCCCGAAGTGATACGGAGTGCTCCTGAACCAACTGAGAGATATGTTTCATATCGGCCCCGCCGCCGGCGACCGTGAGGTGGGACCCCCCCCCCGGACCGCTCTCTTCGGCCGCATCGACTCCGGCTGGGCCCGGTTCCCTCTCTCCTCCATTGCCGTCTGGCCGAGTTTTCCTGTAACTGCGGTTGGAACCAAGACCTCATCTCCTGCCGACCATCCATCCGGCGGCAAAACACGGCCGTGGGGCGGAGCTGCCGCCGGGTGGGACTTCTTCCAACAGCAGTGGGTTGCCAGTAGCCGGCCGTCTGGACACAGCAAGCCACAACAAGTCCATTGTGGGCCGGGGGGACAAAGGTGGACATTGCGCTGGTTCGGTGCTCCTGTCGATGCGTCGGGCCCGCGGCGCTGGAAACAGCCAGCCTAGAGCCGCTCTGGGCTTACGAGATGGACGCAGTCGGGACTAGCTCCAGGAGCGAGGTGTCCGGAGCCTCGCGGCGATATCTACGTAGAGTAGATACACCCAGGCTGGCGAACTAGGCACATATGACAGCACCCTTGATGTGGCGGGGCAGCTCAGATCCATCCTGGACCAATAGCATCCCCAAGCGCCGCCGCCCAATAGGAACGCCCACACTGGCAACGAGAGGGACGCCGCGCAACCAAAGACGCAGAAGCTGGCCCACCGTTTCAGCACCTGTTGCCCTGCGGAATCCCGCCCGCGATGGGCCGGTGCGAAGTCCCTCCCATCCATGGTACGAGCATCCGCCGCTGCTCGTGGTTGGGTTGCGAACCACATCGGCGGCGGTAGCGACGCGGGGAAGTGCGCCAGAAAAAAAATAAAATGAGGTGGGTGAAGATGACGGAGTTTGATCCAGCTCCGATCGCAGCCGCTCCCTCTGCTTCTTTTTGTTGCTGACGGCCGCTGCTCCAGTGCGCCGCCCTTTTCGCATTCCGACAGCGGGCCATGCTTCCCTTCGCCAAATCGGGGACGCTTTTCTGCTGTTCATTAACATTGCGGCAGGGACAGCGTAGAGTTAGATAGCTGCTTAAACGACGACATGACTGCATGGACTCAGTCCAAGGGATGTGGACCATACCACAGACGTGCCAGCCTTCTGTCCCCGCCGTCGCTCGCCCTTCCAGGGTTTGGATTCTTTTCTTCCTTTCGCACGGACCACCACCACCACCACCACCACCACCACCACCACTACCACCACCACCGTCGACTTCCATCTCATCCCGCCGGGCTGCACCCATCGCGCTTGTCCAGAAGAAGGACCCATCTATTCTACTCTGCATACTCACCACCGCCGCTACCTCCGCCATCACCGCCAACCCACGACCCCCCCCTGGTCTGCTGGTACTGCGGACTGCTCCTCCTGAACTCGCCCAACCCCAGAGTTTGACTGGACCCCGGCACGCGTGTTCTTCAGATCCGTACATACATATCTACTCTACATACGTCCTGCTACACAGCACAATCCACCGCCCACACACACTCCTCATACATACATACATACCCACCCCCCCCCCCCCCCCCCCCCCCCCGGCGCTGATGCTGTTTTGCTGCCGCTGCTCGAATTGCAACTTGCAACCAATTTAGACTACTCCTACAGACTTATGTACCTGCCTACCGCGAAGTCTCACTCACATCCTTCTCGCGCTCACTCGTTTCTCGGATCACGCACGCTCCTCCGCACTCCCTCACCCCCCACCATCGCATATCCGCCCACCACCTCCCACTATCGTGCTGTACTGCTACCGTCTATAGAAAATCAAGTCGACGGGCAGCTGTTCTCAGTGACCACCACCCACCCATATCCTTATCCTTCCCACGTACCACGCAATCCCGTCCATCCTTCGCCGCCCGGAATAATAATAGTTGTTCCAAACCCCCTCCAACTCCCGCTTCTCCCACGGCACCAGCTTCAACCTGCGCGCCGGGTCGTCCGATCTTTCCCGCCGGCATCGCCTCAGCTCGCTCGAGCACTACCGCATTCTCTGTCCTTTGAAGTGCCCTCCCGCTGGAAGCACGTTGGGCCCGGCTGAAAAGAGAAAGAGAGAGAAAGAACAGAGGCGCTCACCGGTCTTTGTAAGTAACAAAAAAAAACAGTCCAAGAGCGGCGGATGTGCTGCGTGGTTCGGGATTTGAGTAGAAAACTGGGATCTGGAGTTGACGGTTTTGTCCATCAGGCAGCCTCTTGGAATACTTCGCTCTCTCCTAGGACGCACTCCGCATACCACGCACACACGTACATAGCCCCACTTGCGCCCTCCCCCCTTCCCCCCCTCCCCCCTCCCCCGTTTTGGAGTCTGCAGGCGGTACAGGGCGGTTGTCCAAAGTCCTTTGAGCCGTGCACGATCGGGTGAAACTGTCCGCCGTCTTCTGCATCTGTCGGAGAAGAAGGAAACAAGAAGAAGGGTGGGGGATCACTCCAGCCTTATTGCAGGTCCAAGGCGCTCCGGATTTTTTTTTCTTTCAAGAAGAGGAAGAATTTTACCGGTGTCTGTGCGGTTGGGTCGGATTGAGGGTGGGATTTGCTCATCGTTTGTTCTGGAGCTGGCATTGCACGCATTGGGAATTCGTCACCGAAAGGGCTCGGGCAAGAGTTGCTTGTTCCGTTTGACGCGATATCCTGCGGACTGTTCGGCTGGGTGACCTCGCGTGAAGTCTTGTGGGATTGGAGAGGTGGAGCGAGCAAGCGTGGAGGAAAGATCGCCAGTCTAGGCTGCAGCTAGATACCTGCCCCGCCTTGGGAGGTGACGATATATCTACTTACATACCGACGATATCGCATTCTTTCGCAGCACCAACAACTCGGCACCACTTGCGAGT
>Ga0307516_10001734_pt1 | contig 29942 bp, 21 predicted proteins | sample 19_EM_MG_FD_203310 | JGI IMG/M metagenome (GOLD analysis project Ga0307516, IMG submission 203310) | Populus trichocarpa ectomycorrhiza microbial communities from riparian zone in the Pacific Northwest, United States - 19_EM | ecosystem: Host-associated > Plants > Roots > Unclassified | place... | reverse complement strand
TAAAAAAAAAAAAAAAAAAAAAAACAGCAAAAGGTAAGAAGAAACCCAAGAAGAAAACAGAATCCCGACCGCCGACAGACAGACAGACAAAACAAACAAAAGCCTCACCTCACCCAGTTGCATACATACCCGCCATGTAGACATCATAGCACGCACGCACCACCACCCACCCCCAGAGCGTGTGGATATCTATGCTGGTCTGTATCTACTATGTAGGTATGTATGCTCTACATATGTATGTAATGTATGTATGTATGTACCAGGGGAAAGAAGGAAACAGAAGGAAAAAGAAATGAAAAACAAAACCAAAAAAAACAAGCGGCGGGGGGACGAATTGCCGAAGAGAGGGTGTTGGGGCCGGGGGGGGGGAGGCAAAAATGACCCGAGCGTTTCACGGCAAATAAGCTGGGACGGGATGGCTGGACGGATGGCTCGTTTCTTGCCATGTATATATCCGTCTGGAAAGGGTGCGGCGAAGGGGAGATTTGACGTGTGCTGCGCCCCCCCCTACATACATGGAGTACATACACCATATCTATGTATGTATGTACTAGGTAGTACATCGTAGATATCTATATATCTATCGCATCGACGGGGGCCCCGTATCTATCAAACATATATGTACCTACCTAGTCTATGCACATATGTACATGCGAAAAGCTCTCTCTCCGTCCCCATCCATCCGCCAGAGAGCAGCCGGATCCGAGGCAGGTATGTACACAGAGCAATCTCGTCTGCACATGTATGTATGTAGGTAGATACGCACGTAGAGAATGTACGTAGGCGCCGTTCATCCGACGATGGAGAACAAAATAAAAATAAAATAAAAAAACCCCCCGGGCTCGAAAGGAACGGATGTATGTATCGCAAGGCTGTGTCTGCAAATCCCTCCTGCGCCAGCCGCGCAGATACATCGTTATGTGTATGTATATATACAGACCCGGGGGGAGGGGCGGAGCGCGCAGCGAAACAAGCCTCGCCCGCGCCCGCGGGAATGATCGCATCTATCTACATTGTACAGACGGGTGGAGTATGTGCATGCCACGGGAGGGAAGGAAGAAGGAAGGAATGAAGGAAAGAAGGAATGCGGACGGTCATGTCACTTCCAAGGCGGGCGGGCGGGCGGGCGGGTTGGCGACGAACGTGCAAGCAAGCAAGCAAGCCCGCGTCTCTCCCAGCTGTTTTTTTTGTTTTTGTTTTTTGTTTTTGTTTTTTATTTTGTTTTTTCCTTTCCGAGCTTTCCCACGGGGTTCACGGAACAAACAGAGAATGATATGTATGTACTCTCTAGTACCTATATGTATACTCTAGATACTCTAGATACGAACACAGCCGTCCCGATACGGCGGATGGGTGTCAGCACTCACCCCTTTCGAACGTGGACGTCAAAAGACACGTCCGGATCGAGGGACACGGGGGGACGCGTGGCGGAATCGCTGCTCCGGCTCCCGCTCCGCCCCCATCGGAGCCTGATGTGTATATACATACATACTGGCCCGCAGCGGCGGAGCGGGGGCATGGCAGCAGAGTGATCGTTGATGAACCGCACCCAGCCAGGATATGCCCACACTGCCACGGCGGGAGGTCATGCTCACCGAACGAGTGATCGCTTTCGCGGAACTGCATAGATACATAGCTCACACATACTACCCCGGAGAGGGCGGCGTATGTATGTACCTACGCACGCGATCGAGCCTTCGGAGAAGCAGTGCGCGACGGCGGAACGAGCACGGGGGAATGCAGATGTCTGCCACATGTACTCTACATATGTACAGGACACGGAGCGGAGTGCGAGACGACGACCTGCAGCTCGCGTATCTACCGATCTGTGTTCGGCGGGGGGGGGGATAAGTAGCAGCGCGGCTTGGCGCCGAGTGCGGCGGTGCGGCGCGGAGATGTTGATCGAGACCGGCCCGCCGACCGCGGCCGAGCCCGATCGCCCCGCGAGAGCCTCGTCCACAGACGTGTGCAGTGGCCTGCCGTCCGCCGGAGACTGGTGAGTACTCTACACACGTTCCGCGTTGTTCCGTGTCGCACGTTCCCGCTGGCACGGAGAAAGTTCGAGCTGTGTAGCCGTCCGTCTGTTGAAACGGGGGGGGCCAAGCGGAACACACGCACTAACCGGACTCTTCGATCCGTATTAGCAATACCCCCCAATCCGCACACAGTTACAGTGTCCGAAGAGGAAAAAAACGAACAACCAACCACAAAAGCGTTGGAGAACCCGTTTTCTCCTGCGATAGGCAAGTCGGACCCGCGGATTTTCTCCAGCTGACTCCTCCAGCTCCAGAAGTGACGTCCAACCAGACTCGCCCCCTCCCCCCGTCCCCCTCCCTCTCCCCCTCCAGCTTCCTTCAAACCACGCCATCGAATCAAACTATCGCCCGACACCCATCCCGCGCCCCCCATGCACACGCACGGAGCATCCCATCTGCCATGTTTCGAGTGGAGCGGGCATGAGTGCGGGCCGATCACAATTTCCGCCCTGGGTACATACATGGGTCCAAACGGATCGTATTTCCTTTTCCTGTTCCTTTCGTGTGATTGTCCCATCATTGTTGCGGAAAGCGTGTACGGTGGCGCGCAAACAAAAGAAAAAGAAAAGAAAAAAAAAGAGAAAAAAAAGAAAGAAAGAGAAAAAAAAAGGAGACTCTTCGTCGCCACACACTCTCCCACGTCCGACCGACTCCTTGGTGCGGGCTCGGGCTCGGGCTCGGGCTCACGGTCTGTGCGGGCGTCGAGCTGCGGTGACGGTGGGGGGAGTGCTGCACCGCTAGATAGAGCTTGCTTGCTTCATCTCTCGTCGTTCGATGATGGATGCTCGTCAGCCCGCAGCCGGTCCCAGCGAGTCTGGGACGTCCGCTTCGAATTGAGTGCGGTTTTTATTGGAACCAGCTACCGGGACGCAGGAACTTGGGACTGATGATCAGCAACCGGCGCTCCCCGACATGTGCAGCGGGGTCCGACTGACACTGCCTTCGCGTTCCTCTTCCCCTCGTGGACGTGGACAGGACATGGACATGGACATGCGCCTGCATTTCCGTCCGTTCGACGACGGTCAGGCTTGGAGGTTGGAGGTGCAACCGACACGGACGATGTGCCCGGACTCGCTGGCATGCAAAACCCCGAGCTGGACTGCGCGTCTCGTGTCGTCTATCCTCGCCGTCGGCAGGACCGGCCCGATCTCCGGCCTTCGCTAGGGCTGGCGTGTCTGCTGCTTGGCTTTCGGAAACATATTCCGAGCACGGTACGGGGCGGACGCATCTCGTGCGCAGATATACGCATGCACGAACATGGTCCAGCGACGGCAGCCGTGCTCCACGCGGCATGCGTACAGTCCATGCAGACTGGAGTTCGCCGGACGCGTATGTATGTAGCTTCCCGAGAGGCTCCACGCCGCTCCGTGGCCCTGCCGTGAATCGGACTGCACGTATATCTGCTGACAGCTGCCCATGTAGGGATTGCCGGCACGCTCCCAGAAAACGGCGGACGCTGATCGTATGTGGTGTGGTGTAGTGCTGTGAAGGCGAGGCAGCGCGCATGCAGACGGCAGGCGCGGGTGACGGCGCGGCGCGAGGCAGAGCGGGGCGGAGTTGTCGCGGGCTGTGAGTTATGTCAGCGTCTTGCATGTGCAGTGGGAACGACAAGATCGGCGAACCGCTGAACGCACCTCCGAGTGATGTATCTGTGAAGAAGCTGAGGGCCTCAGATCGAATGGACATCTGCGTGCTCGCCGTCCACGCTGCATGGTATGGCCGCCGCCAGTTGATAAGATTGCCGTTAGCATTTGGCTGGCTCTGAGCCTAAAGCCGTGTTCGTGGAGTGCTGGGGCGATAGAGTTCGAGCGAGAGTTTCGCACCGCATAGATCGGTGATGCAAGCGTCGTCCCGGTGTGTTGAGTGCTATCGACACCCCGTCCACTGTCCGTTCTCTCGGCACTCGATGGTGCCCGGTCCGCGGCGACGTTCCATTCACGAGTGACAGTCGGAGCACGAGCCGCTTCCCCCGCGGACGTCGACAATCCTTTCCTCTCTCCTTCCCCCCATTCGCCCTCGGCGATGCTTTCCCTTCTCCTTCCATCTGCCCTCAGCGCTGCTTTGGCCTTCGCCCGCTTCCGTCCGTCTCAACCTAAAAGCGTATAACCGTTGTCGCGACATCTCATCTCACTCGGTCAGCTCGCAGGTACCGCCCCCACACTCCGCAAGAACTCACGCTCGATGCACGCACCATTCTAACTTTTTCCCCGCTTTCCGGCCTGCTCGGGCGTTCTCTCTCCCGTTCCGTTTGTGGATTTCCTCCGCAAGCAAGCAGGAGATGGGGCTGTGGCGCCCGCCCGTAGGAGTCACATATCTATTCTTCCGATGCCTCAATTTTTCCGCAGCAGCTGCTGCACGGTTCCTGCAGGCGGACCACTTGGGCTCCGCACCCCGCCAGATGACCTCTCGGCGCTCCGTTGGGGTGCTCCCGCCGCAACAAAGCGCCGCATCGACAGACCCCCACACGCAGCGCCTGGAGTGGGGCAGCGCGCATGGTGCGAAACCGCACTAGATGCTGCTCACATCCTTCGCGGGTGTCGACGTCGTTCGAGAGTGAATGGCAACTGATCCACCCCGCCTACGTCAGCCCGACTTCCTTACACAATCCACCCAACACTTGCAAGATGCTCTAACCGTGCAAACCCCCCCCCCTCCCGAGCTTGCTTGCTGTCCCACCGTGTGCACGCCCGCCCTCTCCTCGTATGCATGCGACTCTTTTTCTCTTCCCTTTCTGTCTGTCGTCACCGCTGCCGCCAATGCAACAGCTAATTAGAAGGCCGGGGGGGCAACAACCGTCCAACCCATTCTCCGCACTCCGCTCGTTGCGACCCTACCGGATACCAGTCAATTGAAAGCTCGTCCTCCCGACGGCGTCGTTGAAAGTTGCGGATCCACAACGATAGCTTCTACCAACCCCCTCCCTTCCCTGGTAATCGTCCCGTTCGCCGAAAAAGCTTGGGCGTATCACTTCGCTTCGGTCGCCATAAGGTTTGCTTCCTTTCGTTTCCCGCCCCCGGACACGACAGATACTCGACGGAAGAAGAAGAAGAAGCGAATAATACTACGAGATATACCCCACCGACACATCGAAACGGATCGAGGTAGCTACAGCCAGGATCAGCTGGTAACCACCCCCCCTCCCCACCACCACTTCCACCACCACTACCACCGTCTTGACGGAAGCTGACAACTACTCCTCCAGCCTATCCCACGACCCTCCCTCCCCGCATTCCCGGAAGGAACGAACGAAACGGAGCCCACCTCGACCACAAACCAACATGACCAAGACCTCAGGGAAACGTAAACAGCCTGTTCCCAAAAACAAAAACAAGAACGGCGGCAGCAATTCCCCAGACAAGCGCCGACGTGGTAGTGCTAGCTGGAACGACAACCTCGAGAGGCAGGCTTCAAAGTGCTCTTCTCGCGACCCCCCGTGTCCGGCAACGCCAACGTCCCCGAGCGGGTCGCCCTCGAGTTCAAAAAAGTCCCCGAGCCCCTCCAAGAGGCATCATCCATCCAAGTGGGAGCCCATGGCCCATACCTGTGGCGTCTGCTATTCCAAGACCACGAGCGAGAAGTTCAAGCGCACGTGTTTCAATAAGCACGAATTCGTCTGCGATCGGTTCCACAAGACTTTGCTCCGTGCCGGAAAACAGGACCATTGCTCGGCCTGCGTGATGGAAAGAGAGATGGAGGAGAAGCGTCGTGTGGAGATGAAGAACACCCTGGACGTCATCGAAGGCCTCGAGGCGGCCGCCGATCAGGGCGGATGTTGTGGCAACCGCAAGGCTGTCGAGCTTAGGAATCACCGCGCCAAATACAACACCTTGACGGTCAACCTTTTCGAGATCCGTGCCAACACGGAGCGCGAGCTGCAGGAGCGAAAGGAGGGGTTTCTTCTCTGGAAGGCGTCGTAGGGCTGGGCCGGATTTTGTCACCCTTGAGGTGATCCGATACTAGTTGGGTTCGAATGGTATACTGCCCTCCCCAAACACACTTCCCGGTGTGGTGTTCGGATCGACCTGACCAGCCCCGATGTTGGTGACAGGTATTTTCTGGGGGGCCATTTGGCAAGACTGGATGCTTTTCTTGGAGATGATTTGGATCTGATCGTATGGGGACTTGGTCGTATACTTCTGTGGTGGTTTTTTTTCTTCTTCTTTCATTACCGCATTGCGACGAAGGCCGCCTTTTTTTTTGTTACCATTTTCTGCGCTCAAGATTTCCCTTTTCCCTGAATGACAGGTGTACAAGTTCTCCGTCTGTTGGTTTGGCTGATGGAATGTGTGTGCAGAACGTGGAGATACTGGAAACAAGCAGAGCTCACATCAAGTGTTTCGGGTGACCAGCAAAATCGCGCGCATTCACAGCCTCTCACTCGGTACATCCGACATCAACTCTCCAAGCCCGGCAACGTACCCCCTCTCTTCGTCCTCCCCAGCCCCTCCTTCGCATAAAAGTCCATCTGGTATCCACTCGCCTCGCCCCAGTTCTCCTCGCGCAGCCCCAGCGCGATGGTCGCCTCGTACGGACTCAGTAGCGGCCGGGGAAATGCATACCCCCAGTCGATGCTGAGCCGCGGACACGCAACTTGCACCCAGCACTCCACATCCTCGAACATCTTCAGTTTCCCCGGGAAGATCTCGCTCAGCAGCAGCAGCACGTAGTCGATGCCCAGCTCCTTCAGCCGCTTCTCCAGGTGGCCGAGGGTGTTTGGGTTCCCTTGTCTCCCCAGGGTCCCCAGGATCAGCCCGAACTTCTTTGCCCTCCGCGCGGCGGAGATGGCGTCCCTCCGCAGCGCGTGCAGCTCCACGTGGTTGTACCCCTCCCGCGTGAACTTGCGCGAATACGGGTCGTACCGGTAGGCGGCCAGGCGTGGATTCTGGATCATGGCGCTCTCGAGGTGGAAGCGGCCGTCGCCGACGTAGATCAGTGCGTGCACCTGCGCGGCGTCGATGGTGGGGCTGGTGCATCCCAGGAGCTCGCCCTTGCTCAGGGGGGAGATCTGTGGGATCCGCACGCTGTAGCCGGCGGCCTCGAGCCGCGGGCCGAGGCGCTGGATGGCCGCGTTGAACTGGATCGTGCCGACGAGCGCGAGCGTCTTGCCCGCCGCGAAGTTGCGCTCGACGGTCGCGAGCAGGTGGTCCGCATCGACGCCGATCGTGACGAAGACGTACAGCGTCCTGATCGCCGTCACGTCCACGGGGATCAGACAGCTGTGCGCGTAGTGCACGAGCAGGTCGCACTCGAGTGCGCGCGCGGTGAAGTCGTCGATGCAACACGCGCCGTACGTCACGTCGCCCATGACCACGGTCTCGACGCCGGAGCAGAAGGTCTCGAGGATGTCGGCGATCGTCGTGGCGAAGAGCAGGAGCCCCTCGGGCATCTGCAGCGCAACGCGCCTGGAGGAGTGCCGCCGGATCGCGTGCACCGTCTTGTGGATCTCGAAGTTGTAGTTCTTGGGCAGCAGAGACGAAATCGCCGCGTTGAGGTCGGCGTCCTCAAGGATCGAGGCGGGGATCGTCGCTACGGCGCGGGGCGCGCGGGGCGGGCGTGGCGCGGCCACTACTGCCATTTCCTCTGCGTATCAATTCCAAATCCTCTCCCTCCCCTCCAACTCAAAACCGGTAAGGCCCACACCTTGGAGATTACTGCTCGCGTCCTCGATGCTCGCACCGCCCTCACTACCAGCACCATCCGCCTGCTGCTGCCGCAATGTCTCGGCCGTTTTCCTCCCGACGAACCGCTTTCGCGGCTGCCTCGTGGCCGCAGGTGCAGCGTCAGGCGCAATAGCTGCGGGTTCTCCGGTATCTGTAGACATTTCCGTGGCGAGTCTCGAAGGTGCGTGGCGGGGAGATGCTTATGTACTCTCGAGATGGTGGGGGTGGGGGGAAAGTTCCTAGCTTCAGCACTAACGCAACAGGATTTGCCACCACCAGAATGTTTGGGGGCGACTTCGTATAACTAACAGGTATCTATGCCGGGGGGGTTGTTCTCCGACAACTCGACTCCCCACCAACGAACGAACACGGAACAGTCTCCACACACGACACGACACGACACGAGCAGCGCATGATGCCACGCCTCCTCACACCGCGTCTCCTGCCGCGGCTCACACGCCCTCTCTCGACTACAGCGCGCACGCCCGCCAAGTTCAACCTCCGCGAGCGGCCCGCGCCCCCACGCCTGCCGCCGGCGGAGCAGGAGGAATACGAGCGGCTCCAGCGGGAGTCCACGGGAGCGTTCCAAACTTCGCACACAGCCGGGGCCGGAGCCGGAGCCGAGGCGGACATCGGCGAGAGCGAGCTGCACAAGGATCTGCGACGCGGCGCGAAGCCGGAGTTCGAGGGGGACAAAAACCCCGCCACCGGCGAGGTCGGCGGGCCGAAGAACGATCCGCTGAGGCACGCCGAGTGGACTTATAACGGCCGGGCTACGGATTTCTAGCCGGACCGGTGGATCGGTGGGACGGTGGGTTGTGTGGATACATCCGTAGGGGAGGAATCATTCGGAAGGCCTCTGGTCTGGCTGTGTCCAGACAGGGACCAACTGTAGAAGCTTTGCGAATTCCATGGTGCCCAAGTGTCGGCTTTCGAGAGAACATGTTGCCCGAAATCCTATGCTCACCAGCGTTCGAATAGCGCCACCCACCCACCCACGTTTCCTCCTCCACCCCTATATGCTCTCTTCGTGACCTTTCGCTGGTGCCGCGTGCGCCGTCCATTCTAGCGCTTTGCGGACATTGCCCTTCCCACAATCCAGCCATCAAAGCTCTCTGACCCCGTCTTTTGCAATCACTCCTCGTCGCCCAACAGTCGCCCAGCAGTCATGGCTTCCAACGCCGTCCCGCCCCCGTCCTGCCGCCCACCACCCGGGCCTGCGAATACCTCATGCCGGGTGCTATGCCTGCTCTACTTCCTCGCGTGCCCTCCGTTCACCGTTTACCACGCGCTCGCCGGCCCTGTCCCCGTCCACCGACACGTGCTCCTCGCGGATGTGGGCTCCCCCGCTCTCTATGGCCTGTGCCCGCGGAGAAGCGGTGAATCATTGCTGGTGCACATGGAGTGGTCGTCGAGAGCGGCCCGGGATTGGGGCACCGTCCGCGGGGATGCGGCAAGGAAAAGGTGGGGTTCCTGTATCTGGTCGAGCCGGATGAGGTGACGCACAAGCGGCTGGACGAAAATTGGCTGGGAGGGGGGGGCGCATGATCGTGGCCTGCGGGATCGAGGATGCCCCCGGGCTGGAGAAGGAATGAGTGTTCAGGCAGAACGGTGGGCTATCCTGTTTCTGTCACAGCATCCCCCACCCTCTCTCCAAGCTCTTCTGGTAACTAGTCGCTGATTCCGCTAGGTTCTCTGCAGCATCCCCGCCGCCAGCTTTCCGTCCCTCCACCGTTGTCTCAACGACGGTGTGGATCCAATATGGGTGTACTGTGGCATATTCCGTTTTTCTGGATGTCGCCTCTCGTGGCCGACGGACAAGCTGCTGGTCGATCCGGCCTTGATGGGATTCACTGGGGAAGCGGGGGGTGGAGGAGAGGATGACGTGCAAACTAGAGATCAAGGGAGAGTCAAGATGGCCCCCATCCCGCCCTGTTTGGAAGCGGATGGTGAAAGCGAAATAAGGGCTGGAAGGGCCGATTGCTGGAATGGCACCTACTCTATCGAAATTGTTGGATAGTTAAACTATGGGGGTGCTTGGCGGTGAGGATGTCTGATTGACCGGCAGCTACTTCGTTGTTCACGATGGCTTCAGTTCCCGTGCTGGATATTTCGACTCTTTCTGCAGGCCAGAGTTCCAGTTGTCTGACCCAGGTAATATTGCTGTCTAATAGATATCATGCAGCGTTAATCCTCTAGAGTACCTACTTCATGCACTTGGAGCCTCATCTTCTGCACCTTGGCATGAACCTAGCTACCCCGCAATCTGGTGCAGCTGTGAATCACCCAACCGAAGCTCACCATCTCAATTCCACCATCAATACCAACCCAGCCGCATCGAATCCATCATGGCCGTTCCTAGTAACCGTAATCCCTCTCACCCCTTGTCTGCGTCCCCCACTGACCTAATACGTGACCAGTCCTCGCCGATTCGCCCCCAACCATCTGCCTTCTCGAGATTGCCCCCCACTTCCACGCACTCACCGCATCCGAGAAGCTATATGCTCACCATATCTCGCGCGCCTCCTTCCTAGGCACGCGCATCGTTCTGCGGCAGGTCTCGCCCGAATCCGAGCTCATATACGACCTCATCATCTCCGCCTACAAGGCCGTCTCGGGAGACTGGTCGAAGCTTTCCTCCGACTCTGATGCTGTCAAGCACTGGCTGGAGTACGCGGCACAGTTCCTCGGCAACACGGGGAATTACAAGTCGTTCGGTGACCAGAAATTCATCCCTCGGGTCTCGAGGGAGAGGCTGGCCGAGCTTATGGGATGCAATGCGGAGCTGAAGGAATTGTTCGGGAAGTGCGGGGACGGCATGTACAGCTTTACTCCCGCCGCGAAGACATTGCTGGGCTACCCCCAGGATGGACATGTGTCGGAGTACTACCCCGACTCGCTCGATATCACGAAGGAGGAGATTGCGAAGGTTCACACCGAGACAGGTGGGAAGTTCTCGCCGGAGAACACGAGACTCAGGAAGAGGACAGTGGATGGGAAGAGCACATTTGAGCTGCTTGTTGCGAGTGCGGATGAGGGGAAGGAGAAGGTGGGCGATGTTGATGTGGTACTCGGAGACCACAAAGATGCGATGAAGAGGATCGTGGCGGAGTGCGATGCGGCGATGGAGGCTGCGCTCAACGATACGCAGAGGGGTATGTTTGAGAAATACTCCGAATCTTTCAAGACTGGCTCTATCGGTGCCCACAAGGAGTCGCAGAAGCTGTGGGTGCAGGATAAGGGCCCGAAAGTGGAGTCGAACCTGGGATTCATAGAGAGCTACCGGGACCCGCACGGAATCCGCGCGGAGTGGGAGGGCTTCGCGGCCATGGTCAATCAGGACCAGACGAAGAAGTTTGGAGAGCTGGTGGCCAGGGCCTCGGAATTCATACCGAGACTGCCGTGGGGAGACGAGTTCGAGAAGGATACATTCCTGAAGCCAGATTTCACGAGTTTGGAGGTTCTGAGTTTCTGTGCGAGCGGCATTCCGGCGGGTATCAACATCCCAAACTACGACGACATCCGGCAGAACCACGGCTTCAAAAACGTCTCGCTGGGCAACATTCTCTCCGCCAAAGCGCCGAACGAGAAAGTGACCTTCGTCAAAGACAGTGACCTCGCCCTCTTCGAGAGTCTCAAGGGCTCCGCCTTCGAAGTGCAGGTCGGCATCCATGAGCTCCTCGGCCACGGCACCGGAAAGCTCTTGCAGGAGGTCGAGAAGGGGAAATACAACTTTGACGTCGGGAATCCTCCCGTCAGTCCCGTCACCGGGGAGAAGATCAAGACGTGGTATGGGGTCGGTGAGACGTGGGGAGGCGTGTTCGGCAGCATTGCGGCGAGTTACGAGGAGTGTAGGGCCGAGTGCGTGGCGATGTACCTTGGTGGTGAAAAGGACTTGCTGAAGATCTTTGGGTTTACGGATGAGAGTGAGAAGAAGGCTGATGACGGTATTGCACTCCTCTCTATATAATATACTGCGTGTGTCGCAGACTAATCTAGGCAGTCCTCTACATTGAGTACCTCCAAATGGCACGCGCAGGTCTTCTTGCCCTCGAATTCTGGGATCCCGAATACAAGAAGTGGGGCCAAGGGCACATGCAAGCGCGCTACTCGATCCTTCAGACGATGCTCCAAGCTGGCGGTAATTTCGTAACCCTCGAATCCTCTTCTGCTGATCACGACGACCTGGTGATATCTCTGGATCGCTCCAAGATCCGCAGCCACGGAATTCCCGCCGTCGGTCGTTATCTCCAGAAACTACACGTTTTCAAGAGCACCGCAGACTTCGCCGCCGGGGAGAAATTGTACGGGGAGATGTGTACGGTCAGTGAGCACATGGCGAAGTACAGGGAGGTCGTGATGAGAAAGAAGTTGCCAAGAAAGCAGTTTGTGCAGGCGAATACCAGATTGGAGGATGGAGAGGTAAAGTTGATTGAGTACGAGGCTACCCTGGAGGGGCTGATCAAGAGCTTTGCGGAGAGAGATGTGTAAGGCGGGCCTTAGAACTTGCATGTCGACTAGATATGTAGTGGAATCCTTTGTGCAAGGGACGGGATAGGCAGGGTGATGATACAATATCAATCGCTGTTTCTTGTGGTGGAGTGTCGGCCTGCACGCTTCCATTGTATTATGACGCGATTGCTCTACACTTTGACCAAGTGGGTGATTTACCGCGGTGAGGGCTGCGAGATCCGAACACCGCGCGTCTGCGTAGATACATAGGCCTGGTGTCCGTCGTAAGTGTGATTTTAACGGGTTCGCAGCCCTCGGTATCTAGTGATTGGGCGAGTCCGCATTTGGTTGGGTCTACCAAAAACTGCTGCACCTTTATATCTAAAGAACAAATAGATCGCAGATATTCTATCTATGTACGTCTTCGGTTTTCGAGTTCTTTGTCTCATGTCTCGCCTGCATGTGGCCGATGCGGTGGACCGGCAATGGTTGTTGCGGGGACTTGCACTCGCCTGGAGTGATACCCACAGTTGACCCACCACCTAGTCGCCCCACGACCACCATCACCCCCCCCTCCTCCCTCCTCCTCCTCCTCCTCTCCCACTCCCACTCCTCGCTCCCCTCCCTCCTCACCGTTTCAGCGGAACTCTTTCTTCCTTCCCACACAATCCCCCCCCGCCGTAATAATGCCTCCCGCCTATGGCCCAGCGATCGGTCGTAACCTGGCCAACCAACGCAAAGCGAACGCGAACATTGGTAACAGGTTAGTCATACCCTCTCAATGGAGTGAGTTTTGGCTCACTCATCTGTCTTGTCAGCGGCGGCGGCGTCCCTGGCGAAATTACCTGCTACGTCTGCAAGAAGAAGAAGCCGAGGTCTCAGTTCGCCAACCGTCAGATCCAGAGATTCGCCGATACTATTTCGAACCGTAAGTTGTTTGGACCCCCCGCTATCTAGATGACGAGTGGGCTAACTAACGTTCGCTCGTTCTAGCCTATGCTCCGGCCGGACGCACCTTGTCTAATCCGAAGACCACCTGCAGGAAGTGCACTCCCCAGCAGGTGACCGAGCTCACTTGCTGCATCTGCGAGAAGACGAAGGGTCTTGGGTACTTCGCCAAGAACCAGCGCAAGAACCCGGACACCGCCAGATGCATCAAGTGTCTGGGGAAGCATCTCGACACTGAGCCCGACGGCGAATACGCCTCCAGCGATAGCGAAGACGACAGCGAGTCTGAGGTAACTTACCGATCAGCTCCCTTTCTCGAATCGTTCGTGTTTTCTGATCGCAGAAATCGAGTTGTAGGGCGGGGACTTCGACGAGGAAGTTCCCACTGACAAGCCGCTTGTTCGTCGCTCTGCCGCTACAATGGAAGCTTCCGGCAACGAGACCACTGCTGTCACGAGCCTCGACAATTCCACCGACATACCTCATGTTGCTCACTCCACAATCGGCGCTTGGCAGAATGTCCCCGCCGCTGGTAACTGTTTGGAGAACAGGGCCTTCCCCCTTCCCTCGTACACCAGTGGCGGCTCGGTCAACAGCTCTCAGCACACCACGGCCGGCAAGGGAAATTGGGCTAAGGTCCCAAAGGTGTCCGGATCCGGATCGCATGTGGACGATGAGTGGAGTCAGTACTCTCGTGAACTTACCAAGCGCCGCGACGCGAACAAGAGAAATGCCGCCCCCAAGAAGACCAAGCAGCCAATTGCCCTTTCGGAAGACGACGAGGACTGGGACTAGACGACTTCTGGTCCCTTTTTGTTCGCTTGCCTCTTGGCTTACCGAGATGCCGGCTACATGATTTGTCTTCTGGCTTTTTCTTTTTACATAGGGATGGATGTGTCTGGAGATGAGATACGTGGTTGTGTACCTCTGGGAAAGGTTTCTTCTGCTGTGGTTTTGCTCTTGAAAATGGGAACGACTGAACCGTACTGCTCCAACGCATTGAGCTTTGTGATACAACAGTAGTAGCAACGGCGGCTATAGTGCTAAATTACACCCGTCTACTGACCATACGAGCCCCCTACCACCATCCGCCCTTGCTCTTCTTCTCTTCCACAGCCGGCAGTGCCGCCCCAACAGCTTCCCTCTCAACCTTCCTGAGCTCCTCTTCTACCCAATCCTCCTTCGCCCTATCCGCCTTGTCGACGCTCAACCCGACGGCCCTCGGGTCTTTCTCTCGCGTCTTGGTGCCAAAACCCCCAAAACCCCCCTGCTTGCCCGTCTCCTCGAGCCCATGGCGTTTGCGATACGCGCCGCGCTTCTCGACGTCCTCGACGGCCCTTCGGCGCTTCTCCTTGACCCTCTCGGTCTCGTCGTCGACGCTCCTCCTCCACGCGGCCACCAGCTCGCACGCGCTCGCGCCGGGCTTCCGCCAGCTCCACTCGATATCGCGCGCGTGCGGATTGGTGCGCAGGAAGTTGCTGACCGTCACGGTGCCGGCGAGCAGCGAGAGGATGCCCAGGGAGAGGTAGAAGTGCAGCCGCCGCGATGTCAGCACGCGGTACGCGAGCGTATCCGGCGGCGGCAGCGTCTCCGGGTAGGATCTCGGCTGGCCGGACGACGCCACCGGCGGGCCCGGGTAGTGCACGGGATCCTTGAGCGGCTGCCGCGCCGGGTGTGACGGCGGCGTGAACTTCGTCGGTTTCGCTAGGCGCGCCGGCCCCGTCGTGGCGTACGTCCGCCGTGCTACCAGACGCGGGAGCACGGACATTGCTCGGTGTCGTGTGGTGTCGATGTGAGGGCGCTGATGGCGGGGGAGCAGTTGCGTTGGTGGGGATGAAGTCCTCTGCTTAAGCGGCATGTGCCGGTTACCCACCTAGACTAGATATCGTTTCCCTCCTATCTACATACGAAACCAAACCCCCCCAGCCTTAAACTTCTGGGGATTTTCTTTTATTTTTCCTACATATCTTTGTTTAGCCCCATAAAAAGGTGCGCACAAAACAAATGTTGCCGTTTTCTTACATAAGCTTTTTTGATGCGAGCTGATCCGGGCGGCTAGTTCTCGACGTCACCACCCACCAATGTCAACCAAACACCCCTCCAGCAGTGGCAGCGGTGTTCCGAAGCACCCAACACTCGAGCCGATGGTCGGGTCCATGTACCATCTGGCATCCTCGCTGCCATGGGGCGACGACTGGCAAGCCGAGGCGGCAGAGCTTTTCGACTGGCGACATCGCAAACGCCGTTGCGCCGACGGAGAAGTAGTGGCCAACGAACCGGGCGGTGGGGACGACTCCGCGGCGGGATGCGCCGCGGCCGAGCCTACAGAGCAGCCCACAGCAACAGCGGCGACGACGGAGCCGACGGGGGGCGGCCGGAAATCGCAGCGGAACCGCAAGCGCGGCCGCAAGCCACGCAAAGACGTCGACGTCCCGGAGCTGGGGGGGCCGCCGTCGTCGGAGCCGAAAGCGTCGTCGCCGCCGCTGACGCACTTCCTCTCGCTCCCGCTGCAACCGCGGTTCTCGCCGTTGCCGGCGGCGGCGCCCCTCCCGTTGTCCCCCGCGCTCACGGCGCTGCACGGAGCGCTCCTCGCCGCCAATCCGCACCTGGCGCCCGCGCTGATCCCGCGCGAGCGACTGCACGTGACGCTGGGCGTGATGTCGCTCTCGACCACGACGCTCCCGCTCGCCACGCAGCTGCTCGACGGCGTCCCGCTGCCGGCCGCCCCGTTGGACGTCGTCCTCAACGGCGTGCACACCATGTCCCACAGCAGCGGCGTCCTCTACTCCGCCCCCGCGGCGGACGGGCTGCTCGAGTTCGCCGAGGAGCTGCGGCGGCGGTTCGCAGACGCGGGCCTGCTCCAGGACTACGGCCAGCCGCTGAAGCTCCATGTGACGCTCGCGAACACGCGCTACATCCCCGGCGCGAGGAGGAAACGGCCGGAACGGAGGGTGGATTTTTCGGCGGTGCTGGCGGAGTTCAAAGATTGCGTGCTGGGCGAAGTAGGGGCTGGCAGGGTGGTCATCTGTGAAATGGGCGCGAGAGTGCTGGGCCGAGAAGGAGAAGGAGAAGGAGAAGGAGAGCAGGAACACGGTGTGAAGAGGTATGTCGAGGTTTATGCTAGAGACTTTACAGGTACTGGAGAAGGAGCAGGTGCGGAAGAAATGGAAGCGTGAATCCAAATTGTCCGAGATACGATTCCGATCCCACTGAGCGAATGCCACACCACGACTGCTTACTCTGGACTACATGGTACGAAAATGTCCGACCGACCTCCAATCATCCACTTCTCCGTCCTGCCCTCGCGAACCATACAGCCCACGCGGGAAGGAAGGTTGGTCCCGACCCATCGCCCAAGCGAGAAGTTTTGCGCTCCGGGGTGGGGTGAGGGGGGAGGGACGGCGGAGTAGACGAATAAAATTGAAGTATCCGATCACCACGGGAGGGAGAGTACTCTCTTTCCCCCCCCGTTTCGCTCTGCGCGCATTGACTAATTGGCCTTCCACCGATGAAAAGTTCCCCCCTTCCCACCTCACACATAATCCTTCTCTTACGAGAAGGGGTGGAATGGGAGGGGAAGGGGAAGGAAGGACAACTTAAGTAGCGCGGTTTTTGGATCTGAATATTCGTTTTCCGTATCTCACGTGTGGACATGGCGATGGGGAGAAAAAGTGAGGACGTGCGGGGATTGGAAGGGGGGGGGGGGGGATAAATTATATTCGCTCCGTTATTAACATTAGGATGTAGAAGATATGCAACGTTCTCGTCGTCGATCGTTCGTGATTCATCGTCGTCGTGGGTGGGTGATGGTCGTCGTTCGTGGTTGGTAATTGATAGTTGTGGTGGAGGTGCCGAAAGTGGGTTGAAGGAAAAGAAAGAACAACCCCCCCCTTTGTCCAGAACACAGATATTACTTAGGTAAGTAAGTATGTACTTAAGTAGCGCGTCACACAACGTTTTCTTTTCTTTTTCTTTCGACCCGAACATCCCAACCCTAGTATGTATCTATCTACTCTACATGTTTGTTTCGTTGCCTGAAACATGCAACTTGTTCAGCCCCCGTAGATAGCGTTATAGTTAGAGTACATAGCCTCGTATGCAGCCTCTTTCGCTCTTAAATGGTGAAATCCAACCCCCCCCTCCCACTATTCGCGGAAATAAGACGAAGCATAAAAGGCACTACTTACCTAGGTATACCTTTCTGTAGGATAACTATTATATCTATATGTATCTGTAATAGTCCGTGAAAGAGTCGGTGACAGAGACGGGATCGAACGTTGAGAAGCAATTTTAACGGAGAGGCGACAACTTTCGACACTACCAGCGAAAATCAGCTCTCTGAGGAAGAATATTGGCGTTGTCGTTACGAGCCATACTCGTGTAGACACCATGCTTGGACTTCATTTCAAATGCTTTGGTGTTGGGTGGTCATCGCAATGAATGCTCACGCTCAGATGGCGACAGCCATATCTATGATTGCCGAGTGATACATAGCTCCCATACAGTAAGTACGACAAAGACCAGAGAAAAAATTGAAAACTAGTTATGCAGAAGAGAATAAACCCAAAAAGTTAAAAACGCAAAAAGACACTCCACGCAGCTAATGACATGATATAGCACACCCCTCGACCCAACCCAGAGCCGCCAGCCTCCTTCATTCCTCCCCTCATTTCCTCACAGAATACTGTTCCAAGGCGGATCATCGCCAGGGAACCACCCTCCTCCAGCACCGGCAGGAACAACTACAGGATCAGACTGAAGATCGTTTTCCTCCTGGCGGTGTTGGTGCTGGTGTTGGAGCTGCTGCTGCTGCTGCTGCTGCCGCACTGCCTCCTCTTCCAGACGCCTCTTCTCGAGTGCAGCCTTCCCGGCACCATTCTTGACTCCCTTCGGCCGCCCTCTCCCTCTCTTCGCAGGCGTCGCCGACTCGGTCGATGGCTGCGGCGTCATGTTCGCGCTCTGACCGCCCATCGCCGCAGTCGCGTGGACCAGCATCCCCAGCTCCGCCTGGCTCATTCCTAGTGTATCCACGTGCTGAACATCGTCCTCCTCGTGCTCAGCGTCGCCATCCGCAAGGTCGACCATGTTAGGGTCGCCGTATAGCGTCCAGAGGTGGTTATTACCCGCCGCACTACCATGCATGTCGCCGGTATGCTGCTTCTGCGAGGCCTCCGTGAGAAGCTGCGACTCTGGCGACGTTTGTGCTGCTGCAGCGCTGGACGAGGTTCCGGCAGCAGGCGGGAGACCCTGGCCGAGAAGCTTATTCTTCGATTTCGAGCCCTTTGGTCGGCCACGCTTACGCTTGACGGGTTCTTCAGGTGGTGTCGGCTCGGACCGCATCGGGGATGGTTCCGGCGGCGGCGCTTGTTGAGAGGGTGGTGGGTTTTGGTTGTGGGCAAGCGCACCCTGCGGCCATTGCTGGGGGTGCTGTTGGATCTGTGTTTGCTCGGCAGCACCTGTTCTGGCCATCGTTGAGCTCGGGGTCGGAGGCGCAGCCATGGCGTTCCCATTGGCATCTGCGGCAGCGCCACTGTCATCTGCAAGCTTCATCTTCTTCCGCATGTTCGCAGCCGTGTCCGAAATGTCGGCAATCTCATCGATCGTCTTTCCTTTGCCGGGCTTGAGTCCGAACTTTTCCCGAACCCCAGCCTCGGTCGTGTGTTTCCCCACAAAGCACCAGCCGCCAGTCTTGTCGTCTTCCTTCCTGGGCCACAATAGCGGCTCGTCACTGGCACTCTGGATCTCCCTGCCACAGCATCGCCATCGCCAGGTAGTCTTGTAGTTGTTGCGCTTGCGCGCCGGCAGGCTGACGACGAGTCCCGAAGCGAAGTCGGGGTATGGATGCCGCACGGCACATGTCGCTTCAGACGACGGGTCGGACGCGGGTGTGGGTCGCCAAGCGGGGTTGAAGGCCTTGAGGCACCGAGTGCACGTCTGCATTGTATCCTTATCCTTGCGAGAGGCCGTCACCGCTGGAGCAGCCATGGCGTTCTGCGAGCTTCCTGGTTGTCCGGCAGCAGTTGCGGTAGCACTTGGCGTTGGCGTTGGCGGTAGCAGTGGCCTGCTCCTGGTAGGTGGTCTTCCACGCTTTCTCTTTACAGGCTTCCCTGGGTCGGCTACTGGCTGTGTCGCGGCAGCAGGCGCCGCAGGCATCTCGGGATAAAGAGCACCGATATGTCGCAGAAGGCTGGTTTCTGCGAGCGAAGGAGCAGTTAGAAGCGTGTTCACCACCAGGCCAGCGAAGCCAGCAGGGTTCATCTGGATGTTTGTGACGACGCGAGCGAGCTCCCATCGAACCTCCTCGGGATACTGCGATGGATCGAATTTGATAACCGGAGGTAGAGGCGGCAGCGACAATGCGGGCGGGGCGGGGATTATCGGTCGTGGCTGTGGGCCATTCATAGGTACCTGGAGCTACGAACACCGGCACCAATCAGATCGGTTCCAATCGAAAATTTGTTCCTTTTTCTTTTTCTTTTTTCTTTTTTCTTTTCTTTTTTTTGGCGCCGTTGTGGGGTGGATGTGGTGAGATCGGAATGAATAATAGGATAGGGGAGTAAAGTTTCATACATTTGTGGCGGAAGCTGGCCCCACTGGAGCCTTCTGCAGTACTCCTCTGCCCCCAACACCTGCGACCATAGTACCGGGTTGCTGTGTCGGTGCGGCATCGACATCCATATGCAACACCGAATAACTTCCGCCGCCGCCGGAGGGCTGCTGCTGTCTCGTCTGTATTCGCGGCGACGCGGATGTATTCGTTCCCGCGCCCTGTTGCTGTTGCGGTGACCGCGCGACGCCGTTGAGGTGTGACGGCTGTTGCTGTTGCTGTTGCTGGTGTAACTGTTGTTGTGGATGTTGCTGTTGCTGCTGCTGTTGCTGCTGCTGTTGCTGAGGTTGCTGTTGACCGTCGACGGCGGGTGGGGCCGAAGCCGAAGGATACGGGATGAAATCGGAGACGCGAAAGCGAGAGCACTGGCCGGCCGGACTGCCCGACGGCGGAGTTCCGGCACGCTGGAACTCATTCAAGCGAAAGCGGTGGAATTGCGCCTGCGGGGGGGAATGTGCGGGAGGAGGAGCCATCTGCAGCGCAACGGGCGACGAACACGCGCGCGCTCGTCGTTGCCGGAAAGTTGTTGCTTTGCTGCTGCTGCTGCTGCTGCTGCTTATGTTTCCCGTTTTTTTTCTGGATGCGTCGCTGTTGGCCGTTGACGAGGACGGCGGAGAGACAACGGTGCGTGGCAGAAGCGAAGGTGGGTAGTATCGCAGTAGCTAGGGTAGGTAGTGGATGGTATGTATGCTGGACGGTGAGTAGCGCGAGTTGTTGGGCGTGATGAGGGGTTTTGCTGGGAGGTGATGGTGGGGGGAAGGTTTGATGCAGTCGAGATGTCAGACGCGATTCCAGCGAAGGTATGGACGCAGCCGGGTGGAGGAGGATAGGCGGTTCTGGGGAGGGTGGGCAGAGAGGAAGGGTGACCGACCGCAGGTGGTGTGCGGTGGTGGTGGTAGTGGTGGTGGTAGTGGTGGTGGTAGTGGTGGCGGAGGTGGTGGTGGAGGATGACGAGCGATGGGCCCACTTAGCTCGGTGTGGATTCTGGGGGGGTGGAGACAGAATGCAGGGTTGAGGCGGCGGACGGGACGGGCGAGCTCAGCAGAGCTGTGTATCTTCCTCCTTGTGGCGAGACATAAGAACACATCGCACGGAGACCGGCGGAATGTGCAGGTAAGGTTGGATAATAACTTCGCTGGGTAGGTACATGCATATCCACATGCATCTTAGCCATGTGCCTTACTCATCCACACAACTACGTCGCATTGCAGGACGGGCGGAGTCCGGGCGGGCTCCCATTTCCGTGTCCCATCTCCGTTTCCGCGGGCCAGGTGTGTGATTACGCGAAGCAGTCTTCTTCCGCTCCGGTTCTCTGCTCGGCGTATGCACTCGCACGCTGGGCGGCATGACAAGATGACACGACCCGCAAATTAGCCGTGGATACATTCTACCTATTGGAATTTGGAATCCCCCGTCCCAACGCCACGCCATCCCCCCCCACCCCGTCATTCGCTATCCCATCGTCTGCCACCTCGCGGCGCGCTTAGCCAGGCGCCCGAGCACCCCAGGGCCAATCACTCGGCTGGCTCCAGCGCACTCCGTTGCCCGGAACTCTGCATTGTTATCCGTCCATCGGCTACGGAGTATGTAAGCAACCACAGTACATTGTGTGCCGACTGGATCCACGCAGGGTTCTGCTCAGTGTATGTACCTAGATGCGTACATTCTACCTTCTGTATCCACACGGAGCCGTTTATCCCACTCTGCTCTACTCAGCCGCAGTCAAATCCGGACGCCGCCTCTCCCCGTCTCACGCCCCCCCCGGTGGTATGTATGCTGCTTCCCCGGATCTCCACAAAAAAGAAAACAAAAGAAAACAAAAGAAACAAAAAAAGAGCGGCTCTGCAGCCCGGATGTCTTTGTCCCATGGCAACATATTAGCTGCACCGAGTGATATATGCCAGTCTTCCTCGCCTCGGTGTTGGCCAACAAGAGTGCATCCCGCAGTCATGTGGACGGGGACGAACGAGTGGGATCCATTATACTTCCACTTCCACCCCAACAACCACCGATATCGTATCGGATCGCCTCTGCACCACAAAAAAAAACACTAGAGCACCTACATCAGTAATTACGCTTCCCTCCGTTAACTAACTAAAGAGATAACTAACCCCTCCCCCCTTCAATAGACAACCTTCAACTCGGCACATTCTCCCACGCCACTACCGACGGCCGTGATGCACGCCTGACAGTGGTCCTCAACCTGCTGGCAGATCTCCTGGTACGTGCTGCAGCCGTCCTGGTCCGTGACTGGCACTGTGCTCCAGCAGAGGTCTCCCGCGTCCCAGCACTGACCGGCCGCCGTCCAGCATCCTGCAATGTTGGTGTACGATGGCAGCGGGAGTGGGCACCATGTTGCCACCGTGGTCGGGCAGTTTGAGGGCGCCGAGGTGACGGAGGAGGGCGCGCTGGAAATGCTGGAGACGGTTGGGGTGGTCGTGGGAGTAGTGGTGGTGGAGATGGTGGAGGAGGCGGCATTCTACGGCTGTCAGTCAAGTCTCCAAGGATCGGCGGGGACCGGGAAGCTTACGTCGGCGGGATACCTGTACCAGTTGGCCTTGGGATCGCCCATGCATTCTCCCACTGTGACCGCCCTGTAGCCCTTCGCGGTGAGAGTCTCGAGCATGAACTGGGTCAGGTTCATCGCCGTCTGCTCGTGGATATCGTGGGCGATCGACAGCCACGCATCCGTCGTCGGGTCGCTCGGATTGACCGCGTTGGCAAAGTTGTTCTTCGCGTTCTGGATCTTCTCCGGGGTGACATTGTTGTAGTCGTCTGTGTCGAGGTCAAAGTAGGTGATGTGGTATCCGAGCTCGCTCATGGTCGCCATGCACGCCGCGTTGCAGCTCGAGTACGGCGGCCGCATGTACGTCGGGATGAACCCAACGATGTTGCGCATCGCCGCCTCGAGCTTGTACATCTCCGTCCGTCGCTTCTCCTCGGTCAGGGTGGAGAGGTTGGCGTGGGACCAGGTGTGGGACGCCAACTGGTGGCCGGCGGCCTCCATCTTCCTGATCACGGAGTTCCAGGCGGGAGTGGTGTCGATCGGGCCCTTGGCGTTGTTAATGCCTGTGATGAAGAAGGTCGCCTTCGCACTGTAGTTGGCGAGGATGTCGAGCATGGCGTCCGTGTAGACGTCCGGACCGTCGTCGTAGGTCAGAGCGATATCACCAGCGTTCACGCAATCGTAGATGTTGGCGCCTGTCAAGAGTCAGCGAGCGGTGACGGCGACCGGGGTCCACGAGAAAGTCTCACCGTAGGGAACGCTTCCGGCCTTGGGCCGTGGGATGCTGGAGGTGCTTCCACCTGCCGGGACGTAGCTGCATGCCCGTCAGCATCCACCGTGATCCGCACACAGAGGGTTCACTCACTCCGAATCACATTTGCCGAATCCCTCCTGGCAGTACGGGGCCATGCAGTGGTCGCTCGTGGTTCCGCACCAGCCCTCACTCGAGCAGCAGTCGGTAACAGCAGCGCAGGCTGTTCCGTTGCCCTGGGTTCCACACCGGCCTCCGGCCTCGGCGCCGTCGGTACACAGTCCGTAACCCACCTGACACTTGTCGCCGCAGTGGAGTGAGGTATCACCGCACCAACCTTCCGACCAGTCAGCATTCGCCCTGTCCGTCCATTGCTCCTCCTACTCATCGCCGCACTCACCGTACTGCGAGCAGCACTTGTTAACATCCGTCCCGCACGTGTACAGTATCACGCTGGCGGCGCCACAGGTTCCGTCGGGGGTCACGTCTCGCTGCGCGAGTGCGCTGCGGTCCGCCAGTCTGCGGATATCGAGGGCGCCGCGGCGGCCCATGAGCTTTGGGATGCTGGCGTGCGGGTGTGCCAACGCTAGCGGCAGGGCCGCCGCGCTGAGCAGCGCTGTCCGGAAAAACATCACGTAGATGGAGGAGAAAGGGGGAAAACGAACGTGAGGATTAAGTAATCCGGGTGGGAAATACGTCGAACGAGTATGAGTGTGTGGGCGCGGCGTGGCTGCCTCGAGAGAGCGGCGGCGGGGCTTTTATTGTCGTCCCCACCGGCCGTCGCCCCTAGGCGGTCGTCGCTGCCGGTGCGGACGTAGTTAGAGGTAGGTACGGCACAGGACAAGGCAAGTCAAGTCAAGGGGGGGATTAGAATACCGACACTGGCTGCCCGCTCCGCACGAGATATATTGAGTCGGATCAGGAATAGCAGCTGCGGAACATCCATCGAGCTTCAACAGTACAGTGCAGGGGACGCGTGCGAATTATTACTCTCCTCCCGGCCCGATGTTTCCTCCAGGCAGACACTACTCCCTACCGGCACATGCCTATTGCTACGAGATCGTGCAGTAACCGGGAGGACTGCATGGCTATCGGGACTTCGCCAGTATTAGGATGGAAATGTTGTAGGATGCAAACCATGGTTTCCTGGTCCACTCCATCGCATCCAGGGACTCGGAAGAACGGGCTCTTCTCCCCTGGCAGGAGTTATCGTCGGAACACTGGGGGCGGTGATACATAGAAACCACGGATGGGTCTCTGCGATTCCAAAATAAGCTGCTGCTTCAAGATGTTTTTGCCCAGCAGAGGATAGTTGCAATCTCCCTCACCTCCCAATTGCAAAGCTGCAACTTCTGTGAGCAGGGCAGGGCAAAGTAGTAGTAGAAGAGGATAGGGCAGGCGGAGTAGAGCAGCCCGAGCAGCCCGCGCGAATCCATCGGATCGAGCCGAATAGATATCTAGCCCTCGTGACCACGGATGTGTGTATTTTGGATATGATGTTGCGGATATGTGGAGGGAGTGTTATGGAGCGGCACGAAGTGGGGAGTGAGGAGTGGGGAGTGGCGAGCGGAGAGTGGAGAGTGGAGAGCAGGCGGGTGCGGATTATCGCGATGGTGCTACGTACCACGCAGAGACGAAGCTACAGGTGCGCAGAGCACTCACTCACCGAGCCGATCGACGGCCACGGCAAGTTACTGCCTCCCTCCAGCCTCTCCTCCCCCTCCACGGAAAAGGGAAAAGAACAGAAAACAACAATCCTCCTGCAACCATCCTACGTCGATACCTATATACACCGAATAAACCGAACTAGATACGTACTGGTGCTGCACACACACCTGTCTGTCGTGCAAATCCGCTTGACGATGCACGCGGGTGGCTGCTACACAAGTGTTATTTAGTTGTATGTAGCCTGGACGTCGATTGCATGTCGATTTTTGCTCCATCCGGTCTGGTGTTGACGGTTGTTGCCAGAATTAAGTTGGCCGTGTTCTTCTTTGCTTTCTTCTTCTTTTTCTTACATAGATACACTCCAGGCTCCGCTACAGTTACACGGTTTGTCCGAGGCTCCGAGAACTCTGGGCAGTATCGAATTCCGTGGAGGACTTCTCGAACTACCCAGCTGAACGACGAGACGAGATGGGGCTCTTAGTCGGCAGACTTGACTGGGACAGCCGACCTGCCCCGTGATATCATATCTGCACTCTGCATATCGCGGCCTTGGTCAACAATGGATCGCCGAGAGGTCACACCACACCACCAGGTAACTGCAGTCCACGTTCGCTCCGCGCGCTTGGATTCTTGCTTACATGCACACTAGATATACACAAGTGTATGCAACCACTACATTATTCTCCCTGAACCGACAAGCCGTGTCGATGATTCTGTGCTTCACACTCAACATTCTCTCCTCCCTGGCACGGCGTGGCGAACAGTTGTCCGGTAGATGGGTGGGCGGCGCTGCTTCTCGCCTGCGCCTGCAGTCGGCGGTCTTCCTACAGACTTCCTGCCAGCTTCCTATCCAGCAGAGGCACGATACGTACGTGTGTGTGTGGGGCGGATGTTGCTCCTCGGCGAAGATTGCGCGCTCCCTACCATACCATACCGTCTGGTTTTTCCACTACATATCCGCTAGCTAGCTATACGGCTACGGCTATGGCTACGGCTACGGCTACGGCTACGGCTACGGCTACGGCGATCTCACGTCGCTGCCCAAGCGTTCTCCTGGCCTTCGCCGGATCGATATGTAGATATCCGCTTGGTCTTTCCGCGTGACTCGACGGCGCTCTTCAGAGTGCTCGCTACGAGTTGAACGAAAGGGCCACGTAAGCCGGAAATCTTCAGCTCACACGACCGACCATCACCACCGCGAACACCGTCGCACGCACGGGAGGTAGTGATGGCGGATCGATAACAATCGGAACTGTTGGTCAGCGGTCCCGGAGGCAGCGACATTCCGGATTCCTTGCACTTGCATATGCCATACAACTCCACCCTGCCGCGAACCTCAAAGACAGCAAAAAGGAAGCCAAGAGCACCGTTATTTGCGAGGTGGTACCAGGTACGAAGACTGCGGACCCTTATCGGTTCGGAATTGAGTGAGCTGCCTTGGCTGAGAGTCTATCGGGGCAGGGAGCTTACAGCTATGGCCCATGGCAGTACAACAGAGCAGTATAGCTGGTATGAGGAAGCCGTCCACTGTCAACAAGTGGGAGAAGGAGTATGTATTCTGTGCGTTCAGTGATGCAGGAATATCTATCAGTAAATGCCGTCTTGGCGTTGCATAAGCGACTTTTTATCTTAGCAGTAAAAAAAAAAGAACACCCAAACAGGAAACTACTTAGGTAATAGTTATACATAACAGCCTTTTGGTTCTGTTGAAGAGCGGCCGTAGATATTTTGGGCGGTTGTATCTATCGCTGTTACGTTACAGTGTTATGTACTTGCTTTTTTGTGGATTGGGCATCCATTTATTGCCGTAATAGGAAATGATTTTGTTTTAAAAATGATGATTTAATAATTTACAAAGGAGCACGCTGCTGTCGGTTCGGGTAATAATGCGAGATGCAATGATGCATGGATGATAAAAGGACTCTAACCCCCGATGACAGCAGAAGACATATCTATCTATGTACTCTACAATTTTTTGCAGGGTTTGTGTGTACTTATCTACATACCAGACCCCACCGCCGGAGAATTTAGTTAAATGTGAGCTTACACACTTCCCACAGTCACGTGATCACAGTGACGATAGAGCGGGTGCATGCATACCTTGTACGTACATACGAGCGCATGTAGAGTACACTGCACCAGACAGACGATTACGGCCGTATAGCACGTAAGCCGGCCAGGGCTTCTTGCTGTGGATGTACTTGCTTACTCCTCTCTCACTTTCACCTTTCCGCTGTCCCTCACAAAGAGGCAGGACGTCCACCCACCAAATCGCAGCGACAAACTCGTGGGCATCAAGCCTCCGCTAGCTCTCGCGCACCGACGGCTGCCAGCTGCGGCGCTCTGCCTGACGACGTGGTCCCCGTCTCGGCCGTGAGTCTCCTGCTTCCCGCTGGGTTGGCGCTCCAGCCAGCAGTCCCAGTGCAGCCCACGGTTGGGTGAGTTACTCGGGGCCACAGTCGCGGCGATTCGACCGCTGCACCTCGTCTACGGCTCGTGTCTTTTCCGTTCACGGTTCCGGACATCTTCGCGGCTGCAACATAACTGCCCCCCTTTCGCCCGCTCGCACTTGCACTGTTTCACAGCCGAGACTCACATTCGCACTTCACTCCACTTCCAGTTGACCTGCTACGACACCGACTGGATCTCCACCTCAGCTCCGTGGGGTGGGGGGGGGACGTATAAATTGCAAATAGTCAATCCAACTTGCTACCCATGTTGGCGGCAGGTGTCGGCATTGCCAAATCCCAATCGGTCTTCAGACTGCTTGCACCCGCCCGAGCGACCCCGATCCCAAGTTGTGGGCCGCGGGCTCGGCGGCCCCGCGGTCCCCGGCGCCCGTCCGCACGCCACCCGTCCACGCGACCCTGCCAGCGCGAGCCAAGCCAAGCCAAGCCAAGCCGAGAGGCCACTAGCGAAACCCTAACCGCACCCCCCCCCCCCACTCGTCAGTTTGGTCCGCAACCCCATCCATCCGCCGCACGCAAGGGATCACAAACAATCACTCATTCTCGCCCACCCCCCCCAGCAGTCCAAGCACCCCCTCTCCATCGCAATCGCCGCCCCCGTTCATCCCACCCCTCCTCCTTCCGCACCGGAGTCACGCCGAATCGAAAAGAAAGGAAGCGTACCTGCATATCAATTGCTGACCTTCTGCCCTGGCGTACATCCACTACCCCGCCCCCCGTACATACACGCACACATACATATCCCGTCTGCACTCCCGCACTTTACATACATGCGTTCGTTTGTTCGTTCGACGCCCCTCTCCATCACTCTACATCACCACCACATCACCAAACTCATCGCAAAACTATCATCGTCATTGGGCCCCCTCCGTTTGCTGCACAGCACAATTACTTTTTTTTTGGAGGGAAGGGGAAAAAGGACACATGTCATGTCATCCAAAGGTCCACTGTGCCCGTGCAGGTTGGTTCAAGTTCTTTCACGGTCTACATACGTACAATGGCGTCCCTAAGTACATCACAAAATCCTCGTCACTGTCATCGCCAACCACCCCCCCTATATCATCCCTAGGTCCACCCGCACAAGAAATACAGAAAACCAGAAACCATCACCCATTCCATCGTAACCTCGCCATCCGTCGATCCAACTTGTAACGATTGTAAGTCGTGCAAAACAAAGGAAAAACATATGTACCATCGAATCGTAACTTGAAATGGGGGATATTACGCCGTAAAAGCAAAAAAAAAAAAAAAGAGAAACACGACACATTCGACAAACTTCTCATTCCCTCCTTTTCCTTCCGTCCACACTTTCCACAGAAAAAAAAAAAAGGAAGCCTCCCAGTCACACCAAGGGAAAGAGAAAACCGCTCAACATCACAGGGGAAGAAAAAAAAAAATCAAAAGATGCAGACCCGACCGATGCTAAGATTTCCATTTTACAATCTGCCCCGCGTATGACTCTGCATGTTCAACGACGAACGTGGTGAGGATGGCCGCTTTCGGAACTCGAGGAACTGGACGAGCTGGAATCAGATGTGCTCTCGGAGGTGTACGTGGTGTTGGAAGTGATATCGCTGGTGTAGTAACCGCTCGAGATATCCGTGGTCGAGTACTTCTCCGACATGTGCCCTTTCCTACGGCTCGCAAAGATGCTAGTGAGACCAGCTGCAGCGCCTCCGAGAAGCGCTGCCATGCCCGTCTTCTTGGCGACGCCCGAGCTGCCACCTGCAACCACATGATGACCCGAGGAGTGGTGGCTGCCGCTCTTACGGCCGAAAAGGTAGCCGAGCAAGCCACCGCCTGCGGCCGCGGCACCGGAGTGGCTGTGGTGAGCCGAACTGCCAGAGTGCACAACCGTCTCCTTGCGGGGGTTCACCCAGCCGGCGACTCCGGTTATGCCGCGCCGCATGCAGCAGCAGATCAGGATCAAGGCGATGAGGAAGAACGCGCCAAGGATACCTCCAACGATGCCACCGATCTGCGCTGGTGTGAGGCCTCCAGCTGCTCCCACAAGGTCGGTGGTAGCGCCACCGCCGATGATGCCGCCGTCGTTGAAGCCACTCGAACCTGACGGGTTAGGAACCAAGAAGGTGTTGGTTCCGCTAGCACGTAGCCTGAGCCCCATCCGTCAGTAACGGTTTTCACTCTGCGGGTACATGTGTCTGTCGAGGAATACTCACGTCGGGTAAGCGGGCACGACTGATGCTCCCGAAGTACCGACCACAGTTGTCACCCCAGCCGTTCCGGTTGCGATATCAGCAACACCGGAAGTGAAAACCACCAGCGACGTAATGACCGCTGCTTCGGTTCTCGTGATGAGGAAGGTGGACGTGAAAAGGACCTCACCGTCCGGCGCAGGTCCTTCACCACAGGTGCTAGCCGACGAGCAGTGTTGCGCCAACGTACAGCAGATCGAGCCGCAGTCTATCGGACAAGGCTGTGGAACGGCTTCCGCCAAAGCCAAAGCATTCGGTAACGGGTTCGCAGCGACATGTCGTGTCAACAGGCCGAGCGACAGCAGCGACAGGCTGGCGATCTGCTGCGACCGCATTGTGGTGATTTCTGTTTCGAGAGGGCCGGGAGTTGAGTAGAGCGCGACGCCTTTTCTTATTTTTTCCCTCCCCCCTTCGGAGCGGTTGTTTCCCTGGACAAGGAACGAACTCTCAAGGAAGATTGAGTGTGGATGAGCGCAGTTGGGAAGTGTGGAGGGAGGGGCTGGGATGTGTTGGAGTAGGGATTGGGGGGAGAGGGGGGGGGGGGGGGGGGGGGGGGGTGTGTTGTTTTTTTTTTTGTTTGGGTTGTGGTTTTGGTTTTGGTTGTGGGTTTGGTTTTGGTTTTGGTTGTGT
>Ga0307516_10001733_pt1 | contig 29948 bp, 42 predicted proteins | sample 19_EM_MG_FD_203310 | JGI IMG/M metagenome (GOLD analysis project Ga0307516, IMG submission 203310) | Populus trichocarpa ectomycorrhiza microbial communities from riparian zone in the Pacific Northwest, United States - 19_EM | ecosystem: Host-associated > Plants > Roots > Unclassified | place... | reverse complement strand
AGGCCTATTCCCCCGGATACAAAATTGCATATATTGACTTAGAGTCGGGGACCTATAGTACATGACGGGACACCCAATAAATGCCCATTTAAATGCTATTTATTTTTTGTTGAAACGGTACAGGATAAAAGACCAACTATATTCAGATTAGATAAAAGGCTCGAGACGAACGCCGTATCAGTTAGCTTTTCGCTTTTCCCGAATTCCCAAAAAACGTTGTCCTTTCTTTTGTTCGACCTCCAGTCTCGAGTGTCGCTACCCTCCGGATAGCTTCCATTCGGGTCGTGAACGGACTGATCCTAGCATCATCTGGAGTTCGATGGGCTTGGGGTGGTCGTCCGCTTCGAAGTCGGTGCTTGACTCAGAGTAAACTTTCCCTTACGACATTCCCCTCCAACAATCCCACCACAGAAGTACGGTTATGAATCGGGAATTGTTTTCGGGTTCATCCTTGAATCATCCCGCTGTAAAGGTGATCAGAGTAGGGTCTCCTCGGGTACCTCAAACGCATCTCCCTGAAATGAAAACCCACAACGGCACGAAATGGCCGGAACAGTACCCGTAACTCTACTCCTAAGGCCTAAGCTTCTGTTGTCCTTTGGCAAGAGATTTAACGAACATCCCTGGTACCTCTATTACAATAGCCCATATACCTCGTTTACGGCTCATTTTTCCACCCTCAACCTCACGAGAGACCATACTTCGAAAGTTTCCGAAACTGTAACTCCGTCCAAACAGAATTTGGCTTTTCGTGGATAGGTCTGTCTCGGTCCGAACCCCTCTCACCAGAACCACAGATCTGGTGTCCGAACGTTGTTTCCCACCTCCAGGACTAGCTCGCCCCCCTATACTCGGGGTCCTACTGGTTCTCGAAGATGGGGCTTCGTAATTGTGCTACGTGAGTGACCACAAATGCAAGTTTGTTGTTCGTGTACGCCACACGCTGGGTTCGCGGAGTTCGCGGTCCGCCACGAGACCATTCTCCACCGAACCGATCGCACTAATACTGCTCTTCGCCCGTCCATCAATCCCGATCCGCCGCCTCGTTGGCTCCCAGCACCTTATGGACCCATGGCTAAGTCCTACCACCCATGCTACACGGGCGTGAACCCCGCCGAGGAAGCCCAGAAGTATACCTCGGAACAAGTTTACTGTCGGAGAGCAACCTTGGTCTACGACTGGTTGCCACCCGACAGACAAGTTGAGAATTGGTTCAAGAGAGTCCCGTATCGGCTTGAGAGGGCCAAAGCGGAGGGTTCGTGGGTCGTGAAGTATTTTGAGTTCCGGGCTGGGATCGCACCTTTGCCCCAGTTGGGGTTCATCGGAGATCTGTGGGTCTCTTGGAGCGCCGAAGATCCGTCCGTCTGGTTCAAGGTCGATGATATGGAGTGGGAGAGGTGGGGAGGGTGTGCGAGTTCTGTCCGTGGGGTGAGTCTGTTCGCGACTCGTCATACAGCGCATACAACGAGCTTATCGCCCATTTTACGTATCCGAATGTTGTGTTCCGTTTCCCAATAACCATGCAGGAAATGAAGGCGAAACATCCGTTCCTGGACGCCGCGTACCTGTGGTTCTCTCCACGGAATTTCTTCTTCGTCGGTAGCATTCCAGATTCGAAACTCTCGCTCCGATGGGACCGATTACCAAGGATCCGGAGGATCGCGCCCTCTACCAGGGTGATAGATCCTGATTGTAGCATCCCACCGAAGAAGGTGCACGTTAATCCGGTACATCTGCCGGGTATGAGGACCATTGTCCGCACGTTGTGTCCGAATATGCTGCACCTCAAGCCGGCGGTTCCTGTTGCACCGGTGCCTGTTGCCAACCGGGGTGGGGGTAGTTATGGTGGTAATGAGGGTGCGAGTACGAGTAGGGTCCGGGTTGAGGATCTTCGGGGCCCGCTTCCCACGGAGGAAATTGTCACCGAGGACGGTGACAAGTTTGATTGGGATTGGTGGGGAAGTATGTTCGATCCTACTCGATAGATCGTCCTGTGATGCTGATGCGTGGACCTGACAGGTGACGGTGAAGCGGAGGGTGAAAAGACCGAGGCCAAGAACCCTCAACCTCAACTCCTAACCCCCACACCCACCACTCCTCCATCCACTACCCCTCCCAGAAACCCGCGATATCACCCATGTAGGCGCTCTCTCGATCCACACACGCACCCAGCCAGACACTAACTCACGGGTCTCAGATCAACTCACTCCACCGCCAACCACGTCATTCAACAAATTCAAACCGCCAGCTCGGTATGCGAAAGGCACGCCCGGTCAAAATACCCCACTTTCGTCATCCCCCAGCACTTCGAGCTCTGTCGTAAACACCACGATGCCGGCTCCTCGAATAGCTTCAGAACCGATTGGTTTTGTTTTCGGTGATGACAATAAGGGGACTTCTGGTTTGCAGAGGCCAGTGATACCCCAAAACGAAACTCCACATGCACACAAGACGAGCCAGTGGGCATTAGAAGAGATCGTGGGGATCCTTCTGGAGGATGGACACGTTCAGTCCGGAGTTTGGGCCGTGGTCCCCTCGGAGATTTGTGATACAGGAGGCGACCTGGCGGCCGAGCTATGCATACCCATTTTAGACTTGGGGCCCCAGACGTTACAGAAGATACGGCGTCTCCTCCACCAGGATGGGTTTGCCAAGAGTGGGATCCTCGTCCTGAAAATGGACCCCAGTGGTGATGGTCACGACGAAGTCCGGGGGATGGAGGATATTCAGGTTTGGATTTGATTCTCGGGTTTTCTATGCGTGGGTTTTATCTAGACCTTTTGGATCTTTGTCGTGAAAATGTAATACGTCGGAATGTATGGGCCGGTAAACATGTTGTAGGAGGTGTAGGAATCCATGTGTAGGCATAATAGAAAGTCACTCGAAACTACCTCATCGCATATCGGCTGCACAATCAAACCCAGGCCGACTTTAGGCTACCTCCGGGGCTCGTAAGCGGGTAATTATCGCCGGGAGTCAGAGCTCCCATTGGTCGCTACCGTGCTGGACCGATTCCCCCCTAGCACCGAGCAAGCGCATCAGAACTCATTCACAAACGGCGAGCAACTAGCATTATCCACTTACTGTACGACGGTCGTTTCTGCTCGACTGTAGGAAAAGGGACTTTGGCAGTATAGAACCACGAGGAATCCTTTTGCAGTTGTTCCAGGATCAAACCAATCGACGGTCGTCTCGACTCCCGACTCTCATACTCTTCGGACCAACTGAGCTGTAGCAGGTTCCACAACCCGTCGGTGAACCCGGCGCTAGGTCTCTCTGGACGAACCCCATCGATTACTTTCTTTACGACGCTGGGATCCGATGCTCGGGCAAACGGTGGGTGCCCGGTGAGTACCTGTAGAAATGGCGGAGTCATGAGATGGTGAGGACCATGGTCGCCGAAAAAATGGACGCTTACCTCGAGGGTAGTCATTCCAAAGGCGTATATATCGGTGGATTTCGAAGGGAGCTTCCCTACCCGTTTTTTCGTGAATCCAAACTCATCCGGATTCATCATTTCCGGTGCACTCCACCGGACGGAGTCTCCAGCATTTCCAATCTTATCACATCGCTCAACGACCATGGAAGGCTTCGTTTGATCCTCGGGGGCGTCGTCATCAATGATCCTCGTCCGACCAAACCCAGCCAATCGAGCGCGGAGATCAGAATCCACAAGGATATTGGCCTAAAACGCAGGCACGTCGTCAGATCTTCAGTGTTTTTGTAAATATGTAACTTCGATTTGGTTACCCCTCTCAGATTTCCGTGAACGAAACCGTTCCGGTGCAGGTATTGCAGCCCAACGGCTGTGTCGATTAGCTATGAAAGGCCGGGTCAACTTCGCTCGAAGGAATCTCGCTGGTCGTCCCGGCTTACGAGTGGGAATAGGTTCCGATTGGGGTTATGTGCGATGAAACTCATGATATCGCCATTGGGAATCCATTCGGAAACTATCGAGAACTGGTTTGGCTGCATCGTAATGCCAACGAACGGCAGAACGTTCTCATGTCTGAGCCACGCCCAGCCGATCACCTCCTTGACCAACCGCTGGCAAGCCCAGCGGGTGAGTATAAATAATGATGGGATAAACCACCTCGTTCTCACATTGTGCATATTGTCTGGTGCTTGTATGTGGCGTGCCTCCAAAGCCTTGACAGCAACCACGCGTCCTTGGTAATTCGCCTTGTGGATATTTGCCGGACCATTCGAGTTCGCAGGTAGAGTCCCGAGGTTGTCAAGGTTCCCGGGCAGCACCAATGGCGTGGGGAGAACTTCCGAGGCACTGCATATTGCCCTCAAATGAGTCAGGTACGTCTTCCCAGACGGTGAACTAATCTCGGTCGAAGCCAAAGTCTGTCCCTGAATGTCAGTGCCAAGAGCCAACGCTCGAGTGACCGCCAACAGGGGTACCTTATAGAGTTTGTCTACGAAGGTCTGCGCATCCTCGCCCTTCAGACCCGTGACCTGAGCGATCCCGGCTTCGCTCGCAAGTAAGAACGCCGGAACGTCCGCGGCCCAGACCCTTGCGGCCTTCGTCAAACACTGGATAACGCTCTCGATCTGAAGTCTCGCAGAAATCTTCTTGTCCCAGCAGGTTACCATCATATCCCATATCGAATCTGTGATCCCCAACCTCTCGGAGTCCTGTGGTCGAAGCGGTCTCATGTTCTCCAGGACGACTTGGTACGCCAGCTCCGCCTTGGCGCGTTTGTAGAACGGGGAACGTCCGGTGAGCACCTACCAGAGATAAACCGGGGTCAGGGTACCACGACGCCATCGCAACGAGGTCAGGTTACCTCATACACAAGCATCCCGAGAGCATATATGTCACTCGCAAATGTTGGCCTAAAGTCACTGTCTCCAGGAGCAAAGATCTCCGGAGCTGTCCAATTGACGGAAGCCTTGGACATGGAGAAAACATCGAACATGATGACGTTCAGCCCGAAATCTGTGAGGCGAGCGCGTGGGGTTTTCTCGTCGCCTATTAAAATGTTCGCCTGGGGTTTGTCCGGTCAACTTGCGTCCCTCCTGGCACGACGAGAGCTCACCCCTCGGAGGTTCCCGTGTATCTGATTGATCCTATGCAAGTATCTCAAACCGTTCGCTACGTCAACCAACTGAGGGACAGCGTCAATGGCTGGTCTTCCTGAGGAGGGGGTGTGGGACTAACCAGGCTCATCCGATTTGCCTCTGGGTGTTTCCGAGTGTAGTCAAGGATGTTTCCGTTCTCCATCCACGGTGAGACGATGCAGAGTGGGAAGGTGGACATCGAGGCACCATAGACTGGTAGTACGTTCGGGTGATGTAGGCGGGGCCACAGCAGAACTTCCTTACAAAATCTCTATGCGTCGAGTAGTAGCAAAGGTCAGTACCAGACGCCGATCGCGCGCTTTCCGACTCACCGCCACAATCCCCTCCTTGTTGTCATCCGGACCGAGCCTCAACATCTTTATCGCAACGCGGCCGTCGCTCCACCGACCCTTCCAGAGGGTGGTAAAGCCACGGGTAGAGAATGGAATTTCTCCTTCCGTCGATAATCCCTCCTCGATCAGATAGGATCGAGGCAACCTCCTGAACCTCCCACACAGTCGGCGAAGGATACCAAAGGCTACACCTTTAAGGTTGTTTGGAAGCGTTTCACTCTGCAGGATCTGGAACAGAGGTAGGTTAGGCACGGACGCATCCCGATGACCCTGTCTTACCCCGACATCGATAACATCGATTAGTTGTGCAGCCTCCTTCTGAGTGAACCGAGAAACGTTGAATTTCCGATGCTTGTCGGAGGACAGCAGTGTCTTCGTGAGGTCCAGGAATTGGCCGGATTTTTTATCAACAGTCAAGAGCTGTTGCCACGAGATCCTATCCGGCGGATCTACTCATAATCGAACCAGAGCCTCGTGCAACAGAAGTCGGAGAATCGACCTACTAGGGAGAACGGTCGTCGAAGGCATGATCTAGATGTGTGATGGTTACAGGAGGATAGTGTGGGGTTTCTCACAGATATATCTTGCACAGATTCCTCGACACGCGCTCACCGTGCAGGAAAGGCGAGGCAACTCATATTCAGTAGCCTGACATGCATCGCCGTATCCTTATCTGGAGCACGATTATGACCCACACCACCTCGCGAGGACAGCGGTGATCACCTGGGAAGTCAAGATTCGGAAATCGACGTTTGAACCCGGTTTTACTACTCCCGGAATTGTACATATACACGTGTGAAATCGAGAATCAACCGCTAGTCAAAACTCGTCTGGTACTGTGTCGATTCACGTTCGCTGGGACATTCCAAAGAGTGGGTTTAATTGGTGAAGGGATGTTTTGTCTTTTAAACCATATCCACAGAATGAAGCAAGCAGGGAAAGTTGAATCGACGTACGGGCCGGGATCAAACCCACGGCTCGGCTGGCTATTTTCGCACTGCCCCTTCACGGCTACTCTCCCAGACACGCATCTCTCATGTAGACACCAACTGGCAACTGACGCAAGCGGGAAGGTACTACAGCCGATGGCGAGTCACGATCGGAAGCGGACGCCAAGTTCTCCATCCTGGAAGCGGTCAACTAAAATCGCTTGGCGCTTCGTTCTGTCGAGCAGAGCCTGTGCCGCTGGTCCCGGCAGTGTCGAGTCTCGGAGTCGGCCCATCGTAAACCAGGGATTGAATTTATCCCACCTGTCGGTGAGGCCAGAAAACCGATGTTACCGCGTATTGCTACTCGGCTGTCCTGACTTATTGGATTCCTCAGGATTCCTCATCTTGTCAGATGAGCAAACACCGTGATCCCAGGTGGTGCGCGATCTCATTCTGCGGTGAATTCACAACTTGGACTGTATATGCAGAATCGATGGGTCGAAAATATCGGACTCGCCCCGCTCGAAGGGTCCCCAAAACCCTAAGGGTCGAGGTGCACTCCTCGGTTTCCTCAGCCGCTGTGCGCCTCACCCCAGTTCTTCCCTCCTCCCTCAGGCCTGGTGCCGCTCTTATCTCTTTCTAACGACACTCCAATCGTCATGTTCCCCAAAATCGTTCTCACCGTCATTGTCGTTGCTGTTATCTCCGCCAACGCCTTGGTCGTTCCGGTCACCCGGTCACCCGCTCCTGGGTTGGGATGTGAGAAGTTTCCCCTATCGTGAGCCCGAGGCCCAAGAACTCGAGGCTTGAATCCTCTCCGAAGACTTGTTCTCCCGTGGTCCTCGGGACCGGGCTGAGTGAACCGAATCCGTCCGCGACCGCTACACGCCCGGGCGCGAACCTATCGGGGACTCGGAATTTCTCGAGCACCCCTCGTAGTGGCGACCACCTCCCCCCCAGCCCGTAGTTGATTTCCCCGCTCTACCCATGAGCCCCCTTGATCTTCCCGAGAACGTGATTATTTGTTACGATCGCGCTCCTCATGTAACGTCCAAGTTAAATAGATAATGAGGTTTGAACTGGTTATAATTCTCGCCCTTCGGGGCTGGTGTGAACCACTCGGGTTTGGTTTCAAGACCCTCAAGACCCTCGCCACAATAGCGACTCGGTCGAACGTGTTTTGCGCTGCTCCCGCCGAGGCAAGCATCGCCGCATTTGCTGTTGGCCGGAGCTCCTTCGTCAAGAGGTTTTGGGATTTGATCATTCATTAAAGCAGCAGCGTTGCTTTCTCGACTTGTTTGACTAAGTTATCCAAATTGTTTTGGTTGGCTCAGAGCGCTCTTGTCCCCACCCCACCCAGTGAATCCGGTGCTTTCACCAAAACAGCGCAGCCTCGTCCTAGCCCCATCCCTCGTTCCTTACAAAAGCCACGCGACCCCAAACCGCCTTAGACACTCGCACCATTTCTTTTTTCTCCCCACTTATCTATCTCGCTCCCAAGGCAGATGCCACCCCCTCCTCTTCTTAGCTCCGGCTTCGAGAGGTATACCGCTAGCCACTTGTACTCTCAAAATCTCTCTCGTGTTTATTAGGAAAGAGCTTCGGCCAGCCGCGTCTTGCACTATTTGTAATAGGTAGCTGTTGCGGGATATACAATGCAGATTCAAAAAAAAAAAACCACCCAGTGATTACCAAACCCGACGTATCAAAAACCGATTTAGAGCGCGTTTTGGTTGTAGTCTACTACGCGATCCCACATTCACCCCATCCATGACCCCACGGTCATTCCTACGAGTGCAAACAGCTCCACTTTCTCCCCCACGTGGTCACGATCGGCTCCTGGGAGTTGCGAACCTGGGAATTTATTCTGGGAGGCTCATTCGCCACCTCCCTCTGCTCCCCCAAATTAGTCCATGCTGATCTAGATACATAGCCTGTATATGTACTGGTGTAATCGGTACAAACATGTACAAACCAAAAACGGTCATCTAGTTCATACTATAGTATTTGGAAACGTGGCTTGTTCTGTGCGCAAGAGACCCGCTATCCCCTCGATCTTAGTGTTAAAAATTTCCGCGTAAACTGCCAACCATCAGGTATTTCGTGAGGTATATGAATGCAACAGCTCCAAGAATGCATGATCCTGAGGGAGAGAACAAGGAGCGGGCATCTTAGTGAGACGTCAAGAAGAGGGAGGGAGGGCATCCAACGACGGTACCTGCGTAGTAACTGACAGCCCTGAACCCGCCTGTAGCCTGGGCAATGGCGCCAGAAATCGGGGGCCCAGCGATAGCTCCAATCGCGATGCTTGTCAAAGCGATTCCTGACCTCCTCCCAGCATCGTGCATGTCACCCATCATAATCAGAGGTGCCAGGAGTAACGAAACGTATGCCCCGGTACAGAACCCGTAGGTGATCCCAACCCCGATGAGGGATCCCTTGGTCGTAGCGAACGGCCAAACGTATGTCATGATTGCGCACAGGAGGGTCAACGGGGCGATTACAGTCAGCGCCCCGAACTTGTCACCGAGGAACCCGGATGAAATCCGTCCCAAACCCGACGCAGCGTTCGTGATGGAGAGCAAGTAGAAGGAGAATTCGGGGGAGATTCCGATTCTTGTCGCGCTCAGGTCGATGAAAGTTAGGACTTTCAGAAGGCCCACGTTAGCCATCCGGAAAGTAGCCCGGGAATGGTGCGGAACCTACGTGTATAGAAGCCCAGGAAATTGAGAATACCGGCGAAGATGTACACGTTGAAGGCAGGTTTTCTAAAATCGTGCCAAGCAAAAAAGGGGCCGGTGTGTTTCGGAGGTTCGAGCCTTCGCCTGAGGGTCTGGGAGGAGTGCTGGTTGGCAAAAGTCGGTTGAGCCCATCATGCCAATCCTCACCAGGTTCGCAATGGCTAGCATGAAAAACTCGCTCAGCGCAATGGCTCGCATTGTCCACTTGAACCTGAGAGAGCCATTAGTCATGCTTGTTGCACCCAGAACGCCTTTCTCACATGCCCTATAAGTTCGATCAATTTGCTGGCGGCGATCGGAACGATCACCCCTCCCAGCGATGCTCCAGCGGCGTTGATACCAAACGCCAACGATCTCCGTTTCTTGAACCAATGTGAAGTGATGGTGGGGATTGGACCGAAGATCATTCCACAGGACAACCCGGTAAGGAGGCCCTGGCAAAGGAGCAGTTGCCAGAACTCCTTGCATTCGGCTGTGATCACAGTCGCTACAACTAGGGTTACGCTGGTTCGGGGTTCATTTGTGCCCGATGTTTGTTATGTAAAACGTGACGTTACTTACCTGGAAATAAACAAGGTGCGCTTGAAGTAACCAATGTCACAGAGCCGGCCCGCAATGAGCCCAGGAAGGAAAATCAGGGCGTACTGTATGCACGTCAGCTCGGTGTCACTGGGGAAGTGAAGGCTACTGTACTTGAATGGACCCAATCCACGCGCTGGCGCTCGGGCATCAGATCGAAGGCCGCAAACCCAAGGTGAAATTTTCTGTGCTCACATCGTCGAGGTCGGGGTTTCTGGCATGAGGACTCGTACGTAGTAAGATTGGAATACCTACTTTGGTGGTTAGCCGCAGCACCAAGAAGTGGAAGGACTTGGAATGTGCGCACTCCCCAGGCGTTTACTAGACCGAATCTACGAGGGTTGCCAGAGGTGAGTCGACGGTTCAATACGAAGCTTGTGGGACGCGGCATACGTCGAGGAGACAGCACACGTAGCCTATGTGGCCCGATCACATCAGTAAACTCCAGGAAACGAGGGGGCGGTGAGCGGGCTCACCCCCAACACGATACTCCAAGCCGCAAACCCGCCATCGGGGTAATCATCCACGTCGGGCGTGGAGAGCACTGGGCTGACCCCGATCTCCTCGCTCTCTCCCTTTTCTTCTGACTGTAGGTCTTCGGCGAACTTCAGCATTATGGATTCATCGGAGGTCGGGCTCCGTTCGCTCATTCCCGAATCCATTCCTGCTGTGTCTGGCGTCGACATCGATGTTTGTTGAGGGACCGCTGGTGGGTTTGGGCGATGTAGAACAGAAGGTGAACAAGGGTCGAACGAGTCTCGTGGGTGTATAAACAACACCGTCGTGAGTCAAGTGGAGACTGGTCCGGTGAATTCAACTATCAGCGTGGTCGTTTCTGGCATTCCATCAGGAAACACGCAATGGACTTTGATGGTTTTCAAGGTCAACAAAACCATTGTACGTCTCCCGACGCCGGAGTCTGACCAGGACCTCCACCCTAAAGCCGCACGAGTACGCCACGAGTGTCCGGCACGACAATGCCGACCAACAACTGCAAGCGCAAGAAAATTTCCGAGGTTCATCCCCAAAGATGACCAGACCTGGAGGATATGTCACCGCTGCGGTGTGAAACCACACGTGGGACAGCTGTCGGCCAAACGCACCTGTTTAGTCGAGCCGCGGAGTGACGGAGCGGGAGATGCCCCTCCATCCAGTCGAGGGGTCAGCCCACGTTGGTATCTCGTCTACCAGAATGGATTAGCATGACAGCGGTTAAGGCGCCTTCGCAAGGGTGGAATCCCAAAACCTCCCGTCGTTCCTGGTGCCTCCTGGATGGGTCGTCTCGCCCATATTCGTACCACGGATCATAATTGAGGGTGAGGGTGACCTTCTGGGAGTGGGTTTCGTGGAGTGTCAGGGTCCATCATTGGCCTCGTGGGGGGAGGGAGTAAAGTTGATGTAAGTTTTTACGCGGCTGAACGCCTTAGTTGCAGTCTTTCCCGTCTACACGTGGTTCACAACACTTATTTAACTTATGCCTGCTCCCTTGTAACCGGCCGCTTCCAGACAACTCAAATTTTCCCTGGTCTCTCGTTCTGGTCTGCGGTGAAAAAAGCGGCTTCTCAGCAGACTCTAACAGAAAGTCGGATATATTGGTATCAACCAACTGGTATCATTGTAGGTATAACAGAACAATCAAGATAGAACCCGGTAGATTACATTGTCTAATGTCTTCACGACTGTGTACCATCTTCACTTCTTACTCCTCGTAGTTCTTGTGGGCCTAGCAGCGGTCGTAGCCTTCGTTTCCTTAGCATCCGCCTTTACCAGAGGAGCCTTGGTCGCTGTCCTTCTCGTCCTTGTTGGAGGTGCACCTTGACTTTGGGAATTGTCACTGGAATCCCTCGGCTCGTTCTCCTTCTCGGAAGGGGTGTCTTTCTCGGCCACAGTAACTCGCGAACGAGCCGGAAGCTGAGACTTCTTCGTCAGGGTTCCCTTCTGCCCAGCAGTCTGGGAAGGAACGGCGTCATCGTCACCTTCCTCCTTGATAGTCTCGACACGTTTCCCCCGAGTAGATTTCTTGGAGGGTGGAGCGGGGTCGGGCTGATCCTCGTCAGGGGCGGGTGTGTTTCGCGTTCCCCTCCTGGGGGTTGCCCTCGAGCTAGACGAAGAGGTCTGTTTCTTTGTTGTCGTGGCAGTGGTCTCGGCTTCTTCCGCAAGCGTGGGTGTGGTTCGCCCGCGAGTCACCCGGGTTGGAGGTGGGTTCGAGGGGACATCCGGTGTCCTCCGGGTCCGGCGCACAACTTTACTGCCAGCAGTGTCGGTAGTTTGGGATGATTGGGATTGTTCCTCAGCCTCGGCCGTTGCTGCTCGCGTTCTTCGGGCCGGCTCAGAGCTAGGTGCAGGCTTGCTGGGGCCCTATGAATCCGCAAGGAATGGTTAGGGTGGTGTCCAGAATACTCAGGGCTGAAGAACGTACGGGTTCACCAGCGGCCTTCTTGGTTCGGGTAGGTCTCGGCAAGGAAACCGCCTCCTGGGAGTGACTTGTCAACATCGGCGAACGAAGCGGGGTTATGAGAGTTATTTACCTTGGCCGTCTTCTTTGAGGTCGGTCGGCCTATTTTCGGTGGTTGTTTGACGCCAATTGTGGGGGGCGCGGATTCTTCAATCGGATTCTTCGCCTCAGTCGCAACATTTCTCCTCCGTACCGCCGCTGCCGCTTTGGTTCCGGGTATGACCACTTCTGAATCGGTCGTGGTAGTATCGACCGACACGTCCGTTGCTTCTGGCGGTGGCTGCTGCTTACGATAGGCGGTGGGAGTAGTTAGCAGGTCTCCCACGCCTTCGAGAGCCGGAGTCCCCGGTACGTCCGGGACGGTCTTGAACATGTCCCTGACTCCGCCGTATGTTGGGGTCTTAGGCTCGACGGATTCGCTGAACAGTTGCCTGATGCCTCCCATAGCAGGTGTAGATGGTGCCGCTCTCGGATCCGCAAACAACCCTTTCATTCCGTCCATCCTTGGGGTTTTCGGAGGAAGCTTCGCTCGAGATGGATTCCACGATTTAACGGGGGTTGTCTGTCGGACGACTTCCTGTTCCTCAGCCTCGTCGCCATCCATTTCCTCGCCTCCACCTTGTGGTTGTGAATGTACCACACCGGTAATGCCCTCGTCGCCCCTTTGATCGATCCTCGTGCTGTTCACACTATCCGATCCCCAGAACAGCGATTCCGCATCTTGTTTGGTCGGACTGCGAGAACGTTGGCGTTCCAGAGGAGGAGGACCAAGTCCAATGTTTTGCAGACGTCTGAGATCCTCAATCTTTGCTTTGACTCTTTCGAGAAGGACCTCCGTGGCTTCCTCTTCCTCTGGCGGGTTGGGGTCTGGTTTGATGAAGGGTTTCTTAGAGGATGGAGGGACAGAAGGAGCGGTGGTGGGAGGGGGCTGGAGAATCGTCGACATACGCCGGGAGCCAGGTATCCGGGAGTCGGCGGGATCGGGCGTCATGTGTGCTGACTTCCGTCTCGCTCGTATGGCCTGTCAGTCCAACAGAGAATCAATAGACTGCGAACGGTGGGGCACGACGAATTGACTCACACTCTTCTCTTCTTCAGAAATGCGTTCCTTTGGTTCTGGGTCTTCCCTCTTCACGCCCGCCGTCAAGGGTGGGGGAACGACGAGGTCTTTGATCCTCCATGGTTGCGCTACGCGAATGCGCTGAGGGCCCTGGACAGAAAACCCTGCTTGACTACTGAGAACGCTCGAAGCACGCACGGCAAGAGGTTGGGGAGTCATGAAGGGGCCGAGTGGTCGGGGAGTTTTCTCTTCTTCCTGTTCCTCGTCCGGCTCTTGTTCTTCCAGCTGTTCATCCAGTTCCTCCTCCATTGAAACCTCTTCCATCACATCATCCTCATCGCCACCCTGCAATCGATGTTAGGTTGGATTAGGGTGAGTGGCCACGTTCGCACCTCTTCAGGATACTCATCGTTCAGATTTGTTTCCTCCAGTTCCGTGACCACATCCTCCACTTCCATCTCCTCTTGTTCCTCCTCCAGTTCTATCTCCACCTTCATAGCGGTCCTCTGGGCAGACCGGATAAGAACAGCTCGATGGAGTGAATTCCGCGGTTCCCGGCGAGGGGTTTGGTACTGGTGTGGTTGTGGCGTGAACTGGACGAGTCGTCTGGGGCTCTCCGGTAGCTTCGATACCTCCACACTCTCAAGGATAACGAGGTTGTCCTCGTCGTCTTGAACCACGTTGGGGTGATTACTCTCGACGAGGACGATATCTTCCTCCTCTGACTCCTCGCTGTGAGTTGGTTTGAGCGGACTAGAGTAGTTTGGCTTGAGCGGACTCTGAAGAGTGCGCAAATTCTCCCGAGGGTCTTGGCTGGGCCTTGGGGTGAAAACCATTGCGCTGGCGATCATGGACATCCGCAGTGTCTTTCTCCTTTTGCCATTTCGATCCGGTTCTGGTGTAGCCAGAATCATGGCTCGAAGGTCTTTCGGTGGATATGTGAAGATGAACCGTTTGCGCTGGACCTCGATCTCGGTATTGTTGCCAAGTGGCACGGTTGTGGGACCGGTAGCAGTCGGAAAAAGAGGGAAACCGTCCGCCACAAGACCAGAGGTTCCGTAGACGGTCAGGAATGCCTGGAGCGGTGTGAGCAGGGTGACCGGATACCGTACACAGAGCTGCTACCTTGGCATCCTCGAATGTTATTTTGCAATGGAGTTTGTTGATCGTGTCGTAGTATAACCGAACGCTGCAGTTAGGATCTCGTCCAATAGTGATTTCTTCGTCGTCAATAGGGTAGTGGGCGATGGGGATATTCGAACCATCCTTCTTCATGAGGCTGAGTGTGCCGTAGCGGCCGACATAGCTCGAGTCCATAGTCATGGTGGGGGACGCGGGGGAATGTTGAACACAGGCACGCGGAAAGACGCGCCTTGCTCACGTGACTCCCACATTCCCACCATGGACGTCGACGAAGACAACAGCCACAATCTGAGGGGCGCGACTAGGGGCATTCCGATACCAGTCGTCCTGGTCGATAACAACCACCCATTTGACATCGAGGCGTATTCTTCAGGCTACACGGGTATGGCGATCCCCAACCACCGGGGCCCATCAACTGATAACGGAGAACAGGCAGGACGGCCGTGGATCGCCTCGTGTACATCGTCAACATATGTCCTCCACTGGCGGTCCCAGCTCTGCAGCTCGCTGCGCAACACATCTTCAAGACCAGAGACGTCGATCTGTATCGGAACACCGTCAGTGCCTACGATGCGGTCGCGGTAAATGCGCAACTTCCCCCTGGGGCAGAAGTCGCTCCTCTGGATCAAGCATGGTACGAAGAATGGTCGTCGAAGAACCTCGCAGAGAAGACGAGGCTTGAGGTAGAATTGAAAACCTACACGAGCAATATGATCAAAGAAAGCGTTAGGGTGTGTTCCACATCATTGGAGGATTGGCATCCGCTGATAATGCGTTGTCCTAGATGGCTCACCGAGACCTTGGGCAATTTTTCCTATCTGTCGGGGACTATACCGGTGCTCTTAAACACTTTACGAAAATCCGAGAATCGTGCACAACCAGTCAGCACGTTGTGGATATGTGTATTGCAATCTTGGAGGTGGAACCATCCCCTCCTCGGCTCTTGGTCCACACAATACTTACGAAACTGAATCCAGCTCCTCATTCTGCAAGGCAACTACTCTCACATTTCGACATATGTCTTTAAAGCCGACACCGCGCTCGATGCTGCATCCAATGCCGCATCGGCAACTACAACCCCCGTGATTCCGGGCACGGGGCCACCCAAGAAATCTCAGGAAAGGGCCAAGTGGCAAACAAAACTCGATTTTGCAAGTGCCCTTGCCCAGCTTGGACAAGGAAACTATGAGAAGGCGGCGAATCTCTTCCTGAGGCTGGGATCGGTTAAGGAACTCGGTGACTGGGTCGGAAAAGTATGACTCCCTCCTCCGTATTTGCGTTCCCTGCCAATTCTCACTGTGAGTAGCTCATTGCTCCGGGCGATATTGGTATTGCCGGGACTCTTTGTGCGCTTGCCAGCCTCTCGCGTGCAGCGATCAAATCACAATTGCTGGGGAGCGAGTCCTTCTCGATATACGTCGAGTACGAGCCACACGTCAGGGAACTCGTGGAAGCGTACATGGCGAGTAAATTCAGCACTGTTTTGGATCTCCTCGAAAGGTATTCGGTAGGTAGCATGGCTGCCATGTTGGATCGAAATTCTCACCCCCCCTCACCTACAGACGAGACATGTCGTCGACATTCACTTTGGCCAGCACCTCAAGAATCTCACTGACTTAATCAGGAGTCGCGCACTGGTGTTGTATTTCCAGCCATTCTCGTCAATCAAACTTGAGCGGATGGCGGCCGCCTTTGGTTGGACTGTCCAGCAAGTGGAAGAGCAAGTGGTTGGTTTAATTCAAGCCGGAGAGATTCGCGGACGAGTCGATAGCCAGAACAAGGTGAGTGTCGACTTCCAATCCCAGCACGCAGGCTGACTGATCGCGATGCAGATTCTAAAAGCAAAGGAGACGGACCCTCGATCGGAACTATTTGCTCGCGCGTTACGGTCTGGCAAGGAGATGCAGGCGACTAACAGGAAGCTGCTATTGAGAATGAGACTGTGAGTCCTTTGACCGCTGTCAGGCTTTCCCCAACCTGACCTGGTATCCAGGCAACAAGCGGACCTCATCGTGAGGGCGTCGAAAAACCGAGAAGGAGCGGCTCCCCGTCAGGCTGAATACTTTAACGAATAGAAGCGTGTATTGCGACGTTGTGACATTATGATTCTGTCAATGTATATGAGTTGTCCCTTCCCGAAGAGTTATGGATACTAAGTTACAATTTTCTACATGGGGGACGTAGCTCAGTTGGTAGAGCGCGCGCTTCGCATCAATTCGGCTTGGTGTGCGTGAGGTCGCGAATTCGATCTTCGCCGTCTCCATTTTTCCTCCCCGTGAGGACTCCGTCGTTGATTCACCTCGTCCATGCCTTTTCCCTTCTCAATGGTCACGGATCGGTTGATTTGGGATGACCGTCTCTTTCGGAATTCACTTGCTTACGGCTCGGCTCGTCGTCGGGGGCGTGCACCAGTAACACCCCTTCCCACACACACACACACTGCCAACTCTTCTCCCCCCCCAACCATCCTAGAATTCCACGTGTGGAGATTCGAGCTATCGGGCCCGTGGTTATTCTAACCGAAGAAATGGCGGAGCCGTCTCGTGTTGGATATAACTTATCTGCACAGCAGCACCCAGCGGGGTGCGGCCCTCCCGCTCTTTGTCACCCACTCGTTGCCCTACCAGCTGGAGGTGCATTTCGCTAGGGGGGCTGTCGAATATCGTGGCACCCACCAAGACTCTGGAAAGACTTTCCCTTCCTGTGCATAGATACCCGGTCTCGGCCTCTGCTCTCTAATGTCTTCCTTTCATACAGTTAATGCTTCCCGTGGAACCCATCTTTCTGGATGCTGGAAACTGCGCACTAGGGTTTGGTCGTGGTAGCGGTTTAGCATCCTAGTGGATGAGTAACTTCTTTGAATCGGACTTCTATCAGACCGAGGTGCTAGACGACGCCGTTTACACATACACTCTCCACAGGTTCAGAGTGATGGGTCCTGTAGTGATCCTACATTTGACCACGACCAGCATGACTCCGTACTCCAGAAAAGCTAATAGATTTTAACTATACCTGAAAAGCGATGAGATTAGAATCCTGTCGAAGTCCACGACCTCTTTGTGCGAAGGCCTTCGGAAAACCTGATCCCTTGTGCGGTCAGCCACTCCATGTCAGCCACTTCAAGGGCGCGGACCCAAGTCACAATCCGAAGCCGTTTCAAGCCTGGATAACCAGGGTATGCGGCACTCAGTCTTTCCACCATGGACCTGATGGACGGAAAGGTATCGGGGTCATTTATGACGATGGAATGTAGTGAGGGAAACGCGGGTACAGAATTACGAATTGACGAGGCGTGGCGGAAGAAGGATTTGGTGGACCGACAGTCATATAGTTCCACAGCCCCCAGTTCCTGGAACCGCCAGGGGAAGTCTGGAATGGTTTCTAGATCAAGAAGAGGGATCCCATCAAGCTCTAGATGCGTCAACTTTGGTGCACGGAAGCTTGTGAAGGGGGAGGTCGGGTCCCCGGTATAGTCTTCTAGAATGAGGGTGCGGAGGTTGGGCGTGGAGATGAACGTGAGCAATTTGGAGGTAGAACGTAGATCGAGGGCTACAAGTTCCGGGAGTTGGATCTTGTGTGTGCTTGGTGCGTAGCCTTGCAGGACCGCGTTCGAAGCTCTGAACCTGAGGAATTTCAAGGTTTGAGCGACGTTGCAGAGAAGGTCGAAGAGTTTCGCTGCGTTGAATCGCCATATGAGCCCTGGGGAGAGGGCGATTTCCAGTGTGACCAGGGACGAGAAAGCGCCGGTTGGTAGCAGATAATTGGTGAATGCGCCATGGCGAAGGCGCGGAGTGTGTAGATTGACGGTCGCTAGTGCAGCATTGTCAAGGAAAGGGAATCGGGACACGTAACACCTGAGCGATTCGAGGATAGGGAATGACATCGCCTTTAAAATGGCGAGCAGAGAATCTCGGGACCTGAACCCTCTGGTTGAGATGGTGATATTCTTCAAACGACCGAGGATGGGGGAAAGGATGTCATGTACGACGGTGGGTTGATTCCAACCACGATGGTGCCAAATAAGGGATACTGGGCACGACCCTGAACGTTCCACATAAAGGAGTGCGGCGTCCAAGTCAAGGCGATGGTCTCCAGACGAGGGGATGACAATATCGGTCCATAAGGTGGGGGTGGTGATCGCGATGACCCTCCATCTGCGGCACGCTTGGAGGAGCACTGTTGGGAAGCGTGGGCGGGAACCGGGGTCGCTGGGCCGATTGTGCTCGAAGATGGTCGAAACGAGCTCGGATGGTAATTTATCGAAGGGTCCAAGGGTGCCATCTTTGCAAAGGAATGAGCGGGGTTGGGGAGATCGAGCGAGGATGAGGGCAACTTACCACTGTTTGACCACATTGCAGTTTTCCCTTGGGCTATACCCTGATGGCTGGAGTCGGAACCGTTTTGCCGTCTGGTATGCTGGTGAGTAGGCTGTAGGTATATCCTCCAGGCTGTGATCCCGCAACAACGCACCGTGGCGGGGTTCGGGTTGCTTCTTTTTGCGACCGTAGATTGTGAAGAACGCAGTTTCTTCCTAGAGTTTTTTGTATTCAATTGGCCACTTTCACAGAATACGGCTCCAGCTCCGCCCACGATTTGGCGTTATAAGGTCCGGCATCCCGGCGTGACGTTGGTAGAGTGCCACAGCCAGACGCCTGACACGTAACTCACTCCCATATCATGCCGCCAGCAGGAATCGACGACGTATCCCCCACGAATCAAGGGTCGCTCAAGTCCCAAAAGACCGAAAAGCAAATGGGCGAACCGGGTTGCCGACCTCCTGAGGTCAATGTATTACCGGCTATTGCCGCGGTGCCGAGGCGCCTGCCGTATTCTGTGGAAAACGGTCTGTCGAACGTGGACAGCTGTGACACAGACCTCATGGAGGCTGATACAGATCCCGCAAGCCAGTTGGATTCGTAAGTACGGCACCAACTGGGAAGCGGGAAACGACTACAACTACGATCGATGATCACCAGATCAAACATTGCGCAGTTCTCCGCGCGCTATACGCAGTCCGCAGCTGTCACAGATCGTGTGGGAACCCTTATCGCGGCCAGGGGTGGCTGGAACCCCTCCCGTGGGGCGGTCGTCATATAATAACCCCCTCTCCGCCGCGCTCACCCTCCTCCCCTTCACTCTCTTCATCCATCATGGATTTCTACAAGACCAAGCAGCCGATCGCGTTGCCTCTCGATCCTGAGGACGAAAAGCTCTTGCAAGCCAACGAGGAGTTTGACCCTGAGCTCGCCGTCAACGCTCCGCAGCAACAGGAGCGTGGCAAACGCTGCTGTTTCAGGAGGTACAGGAAGATTCGTCTGGTCGGCCACTTCCTCCTCCTCGGTGCATTCTTGCATTGGTGCTGGGGACCGACCATCCGGTTCTACCATGGGACCTATGAGGTGCCCGAAGTGCAGTTCTCCGATTTCACTGAACTCGGTGCGGTCTCTGACACCGTCCCTGATGAATCCCTATTGGTAGGCCTACCGCTCCCCCCCCGACGAACACGGATGACTGACAGGGATTTTAGCCCGGTTTCTATTCCAACGATGAGTTAGAATGCGACGCGTACGCTCATTGGTCTAAACCGGTGGAGGTCGAAAATCCTTGTCACCGCCATCGTCGCCCTGGTGGATCCGAACCTCCCCACCATGCCCCTCCTCCTCCTCCTCCTCCTCCTCCCCCTCCTCCTCCCCACCATCCCCACAAGCCCGACCACCCGCATGAGCCTGACCACCCTCACAAGCCCGGCTACCCCCACGGACCCGACCATCCTGATGGGCCCGATCACCCCCACAAACCCCACCATCCTCACAAGCCCGACCACCCCGACAAACCCCACCACCCTCACAAACCCCACCATCCCCACAAACCCCACCACCCACACAGGCCGGGTGGTCGCCCCCATGGTCCAAAATACGCTTCTAATGCCACCTTCAAGCTTCCGCTCTCTGATAGCTCTCTCCTCTTCTACTCCCATGGTCCATTCGCCTACGGCGGAATCAGGTTCTACCAAGATGATTCCGATTCGTTGAAGTCTGACGAAGTTGAAGTTACTATCAACGCCAAGATCTGGGACAAGCTCGCATTGGATCTCGCCAAGGTTTGCACTTTGAAGCGTAAGCACGGTGCAGGTCTTGGTATTTGGGTTGGTGCCCGCTTCCCTGTCCTCCCCTTTCGCACGGAATCTGATAGTCACATCTCATAGACTGAGCGCGTTGAGCACGAGGACCCTGAGAAGCGTAAGAAACACGAATTGGCGTTGAGAATCTCCGTCAAGTTCCCGAAGCATCCGGGCACGTTGGAAGTCGAGAAACTCCGAACCCATATGCCCCTCTTCGCTCACCTGTTCGAGAAGGCTGACTTCAGGGTCAAGCATTTGGAGGCTTCGACCTTGTTCCTCCCTATCAAAGCAGAGGTTCGAGACCATCTTTCGAAGTGTTATGTGACGTAGTTGACTGACTATGCGGATCCATAGGCTCTGAGCGTTGACCGTGGTCACCTCAAGACCGGGTTCAATGCCATCGTCGGAAACTTCGCCGCCACCGAACTCTTGGTTCTCGAGACCAGGGACTCTCCAATCGCCGTCAACGTCACCCTTACTAATCACCCCGGCAAGAAAACGTCTGATGAAGAAGAGGATGGGTTTGCTGGTTCCACCAAGCTCTTCATCAAGACCTCGAACGGCCCTGTCCACGGTAACATCTCCCTCCTAGCTGCTACCAAAGACCACTCTGGTGGCAAATTCTCCGTCAACGCCTTCACCAGAAACTCCCCGCTCCACATTGGTTTCGCTGATGCCCCTGTGGATTCTACCCTTCATTTCACTGGGTTGACGACCAATTCCCCAGCCGTGGCCGTCATGCACCCCACTTTCCAGGGAGACTTCCTGATCAAGTCTACTCTTTTCGGGCCCAAGATCGACGTCGACCAGGATGTGAAGGATCCAAAGGGCGAGGGCAGGACTCGTACGGTGGATTTCTCCAAGGCTGGAAAGCAGATTGCTGGAAAGGTCTATTGGGGTTCCGAGAGTGAGGATGCGTTTGGACATGTCGAGCTCGGTTCAACCTTGCTCAGCGCGACGCTGAAGTTGTGAACGTACTTTCCTGGCAAGCGCCACCCAACTATACGAGGACTTTGTTTGTTACGTACCTAGCCAACGCCTTGGAGAATCCATGTACCATATTTTAAGCTCGTGCACTCTTGTCCAGCAACCTATTATTACCCAGGTCCAGCTTGTTATGTGGTCGGTTGCCCAGGATAATAAGTGTTCGTTTCAAATCCGCGCTCAGTGGTGGCGCCGTTGAACTTTTTCACGTGACCGCTCCACGGGTCAAAGCCTAAACGTCGTGATTCCTGTGGCCAAGGGGGAAATTTCGAATCGACGGCCATGGAACCCCATGGCCCACCCCTACATGGCTCCCACAAACGCTGTCGTTCCCTGTGAGTCGCAAACCGGCCACCCTCAAGAAGTCCTTGGACGCCTTCGGACACTTGGGACACTTGCCGTCTCCTTTTAACCCCGTCCGACGGCGATGTTCCCTGCGCAAGGTGATTAGACCCTCTGTCCCTCCGCCTTCTCCTGTTCTTACCACCCCTACGGGTCGGCTTGACGTCATGGCTCTCACCGAAGAGGAGGCTGAATTTTTGGATTGTTTAACAGCACTGGCATCCGCCAACCCACCTCCACTCCCCCTGAACCATAAGAAGCCCCACACACGACCAAGGACCAGTTCTTTAGGCTCCTACACCAACTCGTACAAGTATTCGTCGAATTTGACTGGGCCACCCTCACCGTCGGTATCGAGAGCAGTTGGGTCGGACCCCGCCCCCAGTGCGAACCTGGCTTCATCTTTGTGGCCCCAGAAGGGGAAACCAATTCCTCCCTCGACCCTCTCTTCCGCTACTTCCCCCAAGCCTGGACCAAACGCTGAAGTAGACGTGGAGGGCGCGGGTCTCGTGTATCTCCCTCCAATCGGTTCATCCCGCAGATCCCGCCAATCAGAATCTCTCCCACCCCTGATCCCGCGACTGTCGAGGCCGTCCACACCGTCCACGCCTTCAACCCCATCCACCCCCTCCACTCCATCGAGGGAGGCGAGTCCTGTGTTAAAACCGTTCTCGCTCAGGCCCCCAACTGTAAACTGGGAAGAACACCGCTCCGGATCCTCTGGTGGGAAGAGCAGCGAATCCTTTTGGACTTTAATTCAGGAGGCGGGTGTACCCATCTACCTCAACACCCCTGGATTCGATGGTGGGTTAGAACCTCTACATATATACGCGAACGTTTCACCGATTACCCATACAGCTTTCACGCTCTGCCCTTCCGCACTCGGGACGTATACTTCGCCTCCTGCGCTTTTGGAAGCATTTTCCGACATCGAAGTTTTCTACCATGTCTACGCTGCAGGACAAAAGTTAACAAGGGAGGATCTGTGGGTGTCTCTGCTTATTCTACGGAAGTGCTATGGCTCAGGAATTATGTTATAGGGTCCCACCCAAAGGTGACCATGACGGAAGGGTCCTCCAACACGCAGCTGACGTTGTGGTATGTGGTGAACTTCCTTACTCAGTTCTGAAACCCCATAGCCGACTCGACCTCTTGAATAGCTCGCGGAGTATGGCTCTGCGCTCATCGAGCAGAACCCCGGTCAACACTTCACCTTCATAAACGCAAAGCAAGACGTGCCTACAGATTCGATCGTTCGAAGGGCACGTAGGCTAGTGCAACGGTTCCAGGAAAACGGTATCGCGAAAGAAAAGGTTGTTGTCAGCATTCCTGCGACGGAGGAAGGTGTCCATGCCACGCGATTACTTGCCAAGGAGGACGGGATATTGGTTAATTTGACAATCGTAGCCGGGATGTCCCATGCGGCTGTGTGTGCTGAAGCAGGAGCAACCTGGATTACGTTTCATATTGATAGGGTGAGACTTCCTACCCCGGCATCGTGCTTGTGCGGTTCGCTGAGCTTATGTGTCGCCATGGTGGTGTAGCTGGAGAAGGTATACGGAGATCGAGGGGAACTTTCACAAGCCGCCGAAGGAGTCCTCAGCACGATCGCTCTCTTCGACATGCACAATGCGGATACCAAGATTATGATTAGCGGCTTTCACGATATACGCAGGATTTTGGAATTTCCTGGCGCAGACGGGTTCTCTCTCAGGAAGGAACAGATCGTTATCGCCAAGGTTTCCACAGCACGGTCCTGTCGCGTTCCCCCTCGACCCCCTTCATCCCTCCCCGAGAACATGATCGCCCAAGCCAAGGCTATGAAATGGCCACCTCAATTCTTCGATCCCACCAAAGCTGGAGGTTCGAACGGGAGCTTTACCCTGCACTTCCCACCGAGGCTCCAGTCGATCGTGTTGTCGGCGCAATCGGACCTCTTCTTCTGCACTTCCAACGCACTCCGAGACTTCTTCGCCGTCATCCGGGATGATGTCGTAAATTACCGGATATTCATGCTGCAACTCTCGGGCCCACGCACCGGCCTCCCGACCCTGGCACGTGAAGGGGTAAGAGGGTTGAGGAGGAGGGTGAACCTGAGAAAGGACCTGAGGAGCGCCGAGGTTGAGTGGAAGGGTACGATTACCGGGAGGGTCTTGCCGGATATTGAGTGGAGGACGGCGAGGGTGGATAAATGTGAAGCTTGGATCACGCGAGACGGGGGGATCTTGGCTCAGATTCCTGAACAGTGGGATCGTAGGAGGGCGGCGAGTATGAACGTTTACGCGGATGATTGACCATCCTGCGCACCATCTGTCGAATCCGAGAGTTTTATACTCCCGTGGACTGGTGTGCACTCTGTGTGGTTAGCTGGATGTATCCAATGTATATTGTAATCCGGTCATTAGCATTAGTAGGCATTCCGTGTCCAGTGTACGTAGTAGTAATAGTAACAACAGCATCTCCAACTGCGCAACCCAAATCCGTCACAAAGGAGTTCTAACGACGCTTGCCAAGGACCTTGACTAAGGAAGTCTTGATGGTGGTGGCAGCCTTCTCGCATTCCTTCTTCGTGAACGCAGCGCTGATCGCCAAACGAATGCTTGGTCGGGCCTCAGACATCTCCTGACCCCTCAACCGCTTCGCCCTTGTGATTAAGATGCCCTGAGCAAGGACTTCATCCACAACCTCCTGCAGCAACCGCTCCTCACCGTCGATGTCAAACAGCTGTGGGTTCCTGGGGAGGGCCGAGGTGGGGTTGGAAGGTTTCGAGGCAGAAAGGGGGACAGCGGTTGGGAGAAGAGATGAAGCAGGGGCTGTACGGACTTGAATGTGGATTATGGGGCTGGCGTGGTGGGAGGGAACGCTGATGCAATCGAGTCTGTCGAGGATCGACCGGACGGTTCGGACGTTCTCTTGTAAGGTACCCAAGATCGAGGGTGAATCACGGAGGATGGTGATGGCTTCAGAAGCGGCGACGGAGAGAGCGGCTGGCATGGCGGCGGAGAAAACGAAGGCAGTTCCATTGATACGCTGGAAACGAGTGAGCGAAACGAGGAAGCCGAGTACAGGTGAGAAGCTCACCTGATGCTTGACAACGACAGAGGATCCAGCACAGAAACCACCCGCAGAGCAAAGGCTGGTGGCGACAGATCCGATCAACATGTCGACCTCGGAAGCGGGGACATTGTAAAGTTCTGTGAGACCACGACCGGTTCGCCCAACGGTTCCGAAAGAGAATGTTTCGTCGAGAATGAGACGGTACTTGTACTTGTGCTTGAGTTCGATCTGTGGCGCAGCTCAGATTAGCCCATCGCTCGTGATGCTGATAACGTTGACTTACTAGCTTCGGCAAGTCGGCCATAGAACCGTCACGTTCGAAAATACCTTCGGTGATGATAAACCGACGCGTCAATTGAGCACGACGCTTTCTACCCTCCTTGCTGATGCTTTCCAAGACTTCCTCGAGACTCTTCATGTCGTTATGGTCGAACCAGCGGATGGTGCTACGGGATATCTGGAGACCTTTCTGGATCGCAAAGTTGATACTCCTATCGGCGACGATGATATCTCCACGCTTGGCGAATGCTGGGATGACGGAAGAGACAGTTGAGAACGCTTGGGAATAGAGAATGGCATCTTCTGTCCCAAGGAAATCCGCGAGATTTTTCTCGAGTTCGGTGTGAACGTCAATTGTGCCGTAGAAACCTGCTGGACCACAACTTCCGAGACCGTATTTCCTCAGAGCCTCGGTCGCCTTTTGTTTGATGAACTCGTTGCCGGCGAGACCGGTGAAGTTGAAGCTGGCGAGGTTCATGACGGTCTTGCCGGAGCCAACGAGTTTGGGTTTGGGACCGGTTGGACCAGAGATTATGGGAATGGAGGCGAGATCCAAACTCTCTCGTTCGGTAAGGGGCTGTTCGAGCGGCTCTGGGGTCCATTCGTCAACGAGTTCATCGATTTCCTGGTCATGACAAATCAGTGAGGCCACGTTGGCGGAGTTAAGGAGAGAGCGCATATATGCACCTTTTCCGAGAATTGGATGAAGTGTTTGCCAGAGTTGTCCGCCCTGGTCCTCGACTGGAGCAGGGTACGAATAGCGAAGATCAAAAGGATGACCTCCAGCAACGTCCTGCCGGGGTCGTTCTGGTGTGATGACTTGACATACCGTGCGAGCACCTGCGAGCCTGGGAGTTTGTAGAAGCCTGTCTCCAGGGTTTCTAGAGAATAAGAGAGATATTCGAGGGTCGTGTTCATCGCCGTCGTTGTCCCCCTCGTCGCGGTCGAGGATCGAGTTGCGCAGCGCTGTTGAACGGTCTTCCGTGATCTTCTCTGCCGGGTTGCCTGGGAGTTGGCACGGAAGTTACCGACGCTCGATACCGACACCGACACCGACACCGACCTCGCCCCATTCCGCCGCCCTTCGTCGTCGTCGTCCACGATGATGACCGCGACGGACTCGGTGTTGTCCATGGACACCAACAGTCTCAGCACCAAGCAACAGCGCAGACAGACCGTCTCCGCCTACCCGCCCCCAACACCACTTGATCTCGTTCGTCAAAGCTTGGCCTTCCATCATTCCGCATAGATATCGATTTCCTGACTATCATTTCCCCCCTCAGCCACAACCAACCGACGCAAGACATTCGCGCGCACGTAGACGATCACCCTCGCCGCTACGAAACGCACACACAGCGGGGAGCGAGGATGGGTCAGATCAAGAGGACGACCCCCACGAGTCCTGGGGAGAGCGCCCGCAATCTCCAGCGTCTTCCGTAACCAAGTTTGCCGCTCACTTCGCCCAACGTGTTGGATCGTTCATGAACGCCAGCCCAGCTCTTGGGTCCGTCTCTCCCCTACCCTCTGACGCTGAAATCGAGGCCGAGGCGGAACGCGAGCGGGAGAGAGGAATGAGGGAAGCCGAACGGATCCTCGCCATGGAACGCATGAAGACCGACGACAGGATGACGGTGGAACAACGCGTCTTGGCCATGTTGCAGAGCGAACAAGGGCGGAGTGCTCCAATTCCAGTCCCGTCTCGTTCGCAGTCTGCGCAACCACCAACCACCCCTTCCCCATCAGCGTCTCAGAGGGACTCCAGCGGCTGGTGGGCGGCTGCTAGGAATAAGCTTACGCCGACCAAGGACCCACTCACACCTGCTCAGCAAATCATTCAGGAGACAAAGAGCCGCGAAAAGGAGAAGGAAAAGGAACGGAAGTTTCAGAAGAAGGAGAAGCGGAATAAGAGTAGGGATAGCGAGAAAGAGTGGCCAGCCTCGCCGGAGAGGAAGTTCTCCGACCCCGCCTATATGAAGCTCAATGTTCCACAGACACCGGCTACCGTTCATCAGGTCCAACAACGATCATCCTCCCCCTCCTCCTCCAGCCCTATGCAACATAGCAACCCTTCCAGTCTGGCTGCATCACCCCTCCGCGGCCCAGACAACAAGCCATCCCCTCCGTTATACGCCCAGTTTTCCTCAGATGGCGTCCTAGATGTCCCTTCCACCCTCCTCGCAGTCGCACGACGATTCGAGAAACTGGAAAAGTGGACTGTCGGTCACGTTCGTGCGTTGGAAGAGCGTATGGACGACGTTGAGCGGTGGCTCGTTGAAAAGGAGAAGGAGAAAGAGTCCCAAGGCCAACACCAAAGCCAGCGATCTCATGCCGGTTCGGACGTCAGCCAGGATATTTCTGACATTAGGGAAGAGATGACTGAGCTTCAAGGTCGAATGTCCGAGATTGGTCGGGAAATGGCCAAGTTGGCGACCTCTCCCTCCAACCTGAGCAATGCACCTTCGAGGAGCCACCATGTTCACAGGGCTCCGTCCTCGCCTTCTGAGACCGCGCTTCGCTCGATGACTACCTCCCCCACACATTCATACCCAACCACTGGTGGCCAAGAACCAACTAGCCCACCCAGCATCGCTCCGCTGATACCCACCAGCTCTGGTTCTAGAACACGGTTACCATATCCCACCGGTGACTACGCAACTCCTCCTGACACCGTCATTCTGGCCCAGGGCCACTTCTCATCTCCACCAAATTCTCCACCATCCTCTGTCCTGTCTAACTCTGTCACGCAGCAACTCTCGGGCTTACCCGCTGGGCTTGAGACCCCCATGTTCACCATCCCCGGTCTCCCCGGATACACTTCTCCCCTCAATGGGCTCAGCCCACAATCGAGGGTAACCCCTTCGCCGAGTCTCCCTCCACCCAAGATGAATGACTTCAGGCATTCGAGTGTCAGCCCCACACCCCGGAAACGATACACTGTTGCCCTTGGCGGGCCGATCACGGACCCGGATCGTCGCAGAGACTCTCCATCCCCTCAGTACAACGCGGCAACGGATGAGGAAAGTGATGACTTCCAGGAAGAAACGGTCGGAAAATCCTCCGGACGCAAGGTCAATATGAATAGTTTCGACAAGGGTTCCACCGATTCCACCTCCAAGGGTGTTGACAAGGAACCGGTTCGAGTAGGCAGACCACGACCACAATCCACATACGGCGCGCCCACGGCCCCATTGATGCCGAGGGTAAGGTCGAGGTCGACGGCCGGGATGAGTTTGGATCAGAGCGGGGACCTGAATGGAAGCAGCACCAGTTTGAACAAATTCGTGGATCCGCTCGTTGTGAGGAAGCAGGAGAAGGCGGCGCTTGTTAAACCGATGGCGGTAAGGCCAGGTGGAGGGAAGAAGGCGGTGAGGGATTTGGCTGCGTTCTTCGATGGAGGGGAGAAGTGAAGGGAGCTGTTAGGGTCACTGACAGGGTTTTCCTCACATACCCACGGACGTTGCCATGTCATGTTATAGTCTTCTTGTTTTCTAGTTCACTGTTGTACGATTGTTTACGCCGTTTTTCCTTGAGTCTTATGGATAGTCACTCCCTTTCTTCATTAATCACGAGAGGCAACCGAAGACCGCCATCGCGAACGAGCCCCATGAAATTGGTTGGCGTGGGGCAGCCTGTAGATGGGTACCAGCTGGAAATTTAGTTGCGCAGGGGACCTCGAACGCCCAATCGAGAGGTGGTGCGCAGTCAAACTCGACACCAAGCATGAGCGTACAACGTTGCAGTTGCGAGACTGCTCACACCTCTAGAGTATGTGAACTTCAAGTTACTGGCATCCGCGTTGAATGAATGTTAAGGCACTTGCGTTGACAAAACCGGACATCAAGGTGAATTAAGGAGGTCGCGCCGTAGCGGCCCAGCAGCAAGTACGCCCGGAGTGGTCACATAGGATGGGTTTGGTCTACTAAGGTCCCGGTGCCCTCGGACGTACCAGTGGACTGTAACGCATTCACGCGATCTATGCGTGAAAGCCACACACGATGCAACCGACGGGCCATACTATCGTAATAAGCCTTTTCGCAGGGTTTTGACCAGTTGTCGTCGCTTACCGAGGCGGAAAACGGTGCCAATTCGAAACCTTGTGCGTACAATGCTGAGCAGCCAGACCCCGGGCCGGGCCATTGTGACGGAGTGCACCAGCAAAACCCCCAAGGCGCTTGGTCGGTGTAGCGTAAGCGTAGTGCTAGCCGACCGTAGGTAACTCTCGAACTCTCGAACCCTCGAAACTATCGGACTCGGCCAAGTTCCGAGTTCCCATAAACAATTATCTATTTCCAATCGTATAAACCGTATATAAGGAGCCTGTGTAGATAGAGAGAAACAGGGGACGCTTTACAACGGTTCTTACTTCGCGTGATACCTCGAATCTATCGACATCCCGCGACTTCCGGATTTCCCTAAAGTCGCGATGGGACGTCCCTACGATCGACGGTTCACATCTTTTTGAACTCACCTTAGCTTCCAACAGCGAAATCTATCTGCTTTTATCTTTCTCTCTATCTATCTGCTTATCTCTATATCTATCTCAAATCCCCGCTCGGCTTGATCACCCGAGCGAATCAAAAAAAAAATCTGGTATTTCTTTCTTTCTAACTATTATGGCTAACAACACTCAAAAGCGTGCAACGGAGCACGGCAAAAAGAAGAAACCTAGTTTCTTCTACCAGGAGGTCTCCGAAGACGAAGCCGCTCCAGGAACCAAGGAACGGGACCTGGGAGCTTCGGACACGGAGGACCGAAGGGAGCGTTCGGAGCAGGAAGCTCCAGAAACCCAGCCTGACACGAGTAGGTGGAAGCGGGTTAAGAGAAAGCGAGGCGAG
>Ga0307516_10001732_pt1 | contig 29952 bp, 29 predicted proteins | sample 19_EM_MG_FD_203310 | JGI IMG/M metagenome (GOLD analysis project Ga0307516, IMG submission 203310) | Populus trichocarpa ectomycorrhiza microbial communities from riparian zone in the Pacific Northwest, United States - 19_EM | ecosystem: Host-associated > Plants > Roots > Unclassified | place... | reverse complement strand
CGCGGTGCAACTCGGCGAGGCCCAGGCCCAGATCACCGCGAAGAAGCTCAACCCGATCGTCACCTTCGCCGCCAAGCGGCCCAGCTACCTGCCGGACACCCCGACCGCCATCGAGGCCGGCTACGACGTGCCCGTGCAGCAGTCCCGCGCGATCGTCGCGCCCAAGGGCACGCCCGCGGACGTGGCGGCCAAGCTGCGCGAGGCGTTCCAGGCCGCGTTCGCCTCGCCGGCCTACCGGGAGTTCAACGCCAAGCGGCTGCTCACGCCCAACGAGGTGGACGGCGCGACGGTGCTCCAGCAGTGGACCGGCAACCTGCGGACGTACCGGGAACTGGTCGCCAAGAACAAGATCAATCTCGGGAAGGACGGGTGACCCCAGACCCGGCAGGCCCCGAGCCGATGAGTTCCGACCCGGCGGGTAGGGTCCCGGCCGCCGGGTCGGTCACCAACGTGGTCACCGCGCTGGTCCTGGTCGGGCTCGGCGCGGCGGCCTTCGCCGGATCCCTGGCCCTGGGCGTGGGATCCGCCGCCCGCCCCGGCCCCGGCACCTGGCCCATGCTGGTCAGCGGCGTGCTGACCGGGCTCGGCCTGGTCCTGCTCGCGCTGGCCCGGCGGACCACCGACGCGGAACGCTTCCATCGCTCTGGGCTGCTGGTCCTCGGCGCGGTGGCCAGCATGATCGTGTTCGTGGCGCTGATCGGCACCATCGGCTTCGAGATCCCGTCCGCCGTGCTCGCCTTCGTCTGGCTGCGCTTCCTCGGCGGCGAGGGCTGGCGGCTCTCCGTGGTCATCAGCCTCGGCACGGTGGCCGCCTTCTACCTGATCTTCGTGGGCGCCCTGTCGGTGCCCATTCCCCACCTATTCTAGGAGGGCCGATGGACTCGCTCTCCCCGGTGCTCGCCGGCTTCGACGTCGTCCTGGAGCCGGTCAACCTGCTCTACTGCCTGATCGGCGTCGTCATCGGCATGCTCATCGGCGTGCTGCCCGGGCTCGGGCCGGCGGCCACCATCGCCATCCTGCTGCCGCTGACCTTCACGCTGGAGCCGGTCACCGCCATCATCATGCTCGCCGGCATCTTCTACGGCGCCCAGTACGGCGGCACCATCACCTCGGTGCTGCTCCGCCTGCCCGGCGAGGCCTCGTCGGTGGTGACGGTCTTCGACGGGTACGCGCTCACCCGCCAGGGCCGGGCCGGCACCGCCCTGGGCATCGCGGCGATCGGCTCCTTCGTCGGCGGCACGGTCTCCATCGTGGTGCTCTCGATCGTCGCGCCGATCGTGGCCGGCTTCGCCCTCGACTTCGGCCCGCCCGAGTACACCGCGCTGGCCCTGCTCGGCATCCTGCTGGTCGCGACGGTCGGCAACGGCGGCCGGATCAAGGCGGTGGTGGCCGCCTGCCTGGGACTGCTGCTGGCCACGGTGGGCCGGGACGGCTTCGTCAGCGCGGAACGCTTCACCTTCGAAAGCCTCTCGCTGGCCGACGGGCTGGACTTCGTCCCGCTGGCGATGGGCCTGTTCGGGCTGGCCGAGATCCTGTACGCCCTGGAGGAGCGGCACCGGGCCGTGCACGCGCCGGCCAAGGTGACCAACGTGTGGCCGTCCCGGGCCGACCTGCGCCAGGCCGGCGGCGCGATCGGGCGGGGCTCGATCATCGGCTTCGTGCTCGGGGTGCTGCCCGGCGGCGGTGCGGTGCTGGCCTCGCTCACCGCGTACGCGATCGAGAAGCGCAGGTCCCGCACGCCGGAGCGATTCGGCCAGGGCGCGGTGGAGGGCGTCGCCGCGCCGGAGACGGCGAACAACGCCGCCGCGACCTCCTCCTTCATCCCGCTGCTCACGCTCGGCATCCCGGCCAACGCCACCATGGCGGTGATCTTCGGGGCCCTGCTCATCCAGGGCGTGACACCGGGCCCGCAACTGGTCACCGAGCACCCGGAGCTGTTCTGGGGCGTGATCAACTCGATGTACCTGGGCAACGTGCTCCTGCTGATCATGAGCATCCCGCTGGTCGGGGTGTTCGTCCGGATCCTGCGGGTGCGCCCGGCCATCCTCGCGCCGATCACCGTGCTGATCACCCTGGTCGGCGCGTACACGGTCAACAACAGCACCTTCGACATCGCCCTGGTGATCGCCTTCGGCGTCCTCGGCTACCTGATGAAGAAGCTCGGCTTCGACCCCGGCCCGCTGGTCCTGGCCTTCGTCCTGGGCTCGCTGCTGGAAAGCTCGCTGCGCCGGTCGCTGCTGCTCTTCGACGGCGACCCGACCGGCTTCTTCACCCGGGGAATCTCGGGCACCCTGCTCGCCTGCTTCCTCGCCGTCGCGCTGCTGCCGGCGGCCCGATCCGTCCTGGGTGGGCGCCGCCGGCCCGCCACCACGCCCACCATCAAGGAGCCGGTATGACGGTCGTCGTCGGATTCCTGCCCACGGCCGAGGGTGAGGCCGCCTTCACCGCGGCCCTCGACGAGGCGGCCCGGCGCGGCGAACCGCTGGTGCTGGTGAACTCGCCGCGCGCGGGCGCCGTGGTGAGCGCCGACCTGGCGTCGCCCGAGGCGGCGGCGGCACTGGCGGATCGGGCCAGCGAGGCGGGCGTGCGCCTGGCGCTGCGGCAGGAACCACACACCGGCGACATCGCCGACGAACTGCTGCGGGTGGCGGAGCAGGAGAACGCCTCGGTGATCGTCATCGGCCTGCGGCGGCGGTCGCCGGTCGGCAAGCTCTTCCTGGGCAGCAACGCCCAGCGCGTCCTGCTGGCGGCGGACCGCCCGGTGCTGGCGGTCAAACCCGCCTGACGGTCGGCCGCGCAGCCGCTACCCGACCCGGCCGAGCCCCGGCAGATGTACAAGGCCCTGCTCCGCGCGACCCGCCACCAGCGCGACCGCAGTCCGACGAGGGAATAGCGCCGGCGATCATCAACCGCTCATCGCAGTGTCTCCTCGGGGGCGCGCCCGACCTGGTCGAGCTCCGCCCTGGTCGGCAGGCCTTCCCAGTCGCCGTGCGCGGCGACCGCTGCCGAGCCGAGCGTCACGCCGCGCCGCAGCCGCTCCTCGAGGGGTAACCCGTCGAGGAGCGCGGAGAGGTAGCCGGCGGTGAAGGCATCGCCCGCACCGACGGTGTCGACCACCGTGACCGCCCGGGCCGGCTCGTCCCACCGCCCGGCCTCGGTGTACGCCGACGCGCCCCGCGCACCCCGCTTCACCACCACCTCGCGGACGCCGAGGTCGAGCAGCGCCCGCGCCTGGGTGGCCTCATCCGACCCGTCGGCGACCAGTGGTAGTTCGTCCTCGGAGGCGACCAGGACGTGCGCCGCGGCGGCCAGGGGTCGCAGCGTGGCGCCGGCCTGCGCGCGTCCCCACAGCTTCGGCCGGTGGTTGACGTCGAGGCAGATGGTCGCGCCGGCGGCCCGTCCCGCCTCGACCGCGTACCGGATCGCGGCGGCCGGATCGTCGCCGAGGGCCGGGGTGATGCCGGTGACATGCAGGATCCGGGCGCCCCGCGCCACGGCGGGCCTGACGTCGGCCGGGGTGAGCCGGCTTCCGGCGCAGCCCGCGCGCCGGTAGTGCACCCTGGTCGCGCCGCCCGGCGCGCGGTCGAACAGCAGCATTCCGGTGAGTTCGCCGGGCGCCACCACGGCCGCGGTCACGTCGACGCCCTCGGCGCGCAGGGTCCGCAGCACCAGGGCGCCGAGCTCGTCGTCCCCGACCCGGCCGGCCCAGCGGGTGCGGTGGCCCAGCCGGGCCAGGCCGATCGCCACGTTGGACTCGGCGCCGGCCACGGAGAGCCGGAGGTCGCCGCCGAGCTTGAGCGGGCCGCCGCCGCGCAGCGCGGCCATCGTCTCGCCCACGGTGAGCAGCTCCACCGTCACCGTGGAGCCCCGTCCGGCGCGGCGGCGGCTCGCATCGCCCGGGCGCGCTCGCGCAGGGCGTCGAGGTCGCGGTCGTCGGGGCCGCCGGTCAGCGGCGAGCCCACGCCGACCGCGGTGGCGCCGGCGGCGAGATAGGCCGGCACGGCGTCGGCGGCCACCCCGCCGACGGCGACGAACGGCACGCCGGGGAAGGGTGCTCGCAGCGCCCGCAGGTAGGAGGGGCCGCCCAGCTGGGCGACGGGGAAGAGTTTCACCGCGGTCGCACCGAGCTCGACCGCGGCCACCACCTCCGACGGGGTCAGCGCGCCGACCAGTACGGGAACCCCGAGCCGGACGCCCTCCCGGGCACCCGCGCTGATGCCCGGAGTGACCAGATAGGTGGCACCGGCCTCGACGGCGGCCTGGGCGTCCGCGGCGGTCAGCACGGTGCCCGCGCCCAGCCCCGCCGCGCTCCGGATGCCGGTGGCCGCCCGCCGGATCACCGACAGCGCGCCGACGGTGGTGAGCGAGACCTCGACCAGGTCGATGCCCTCGTCGGTCAGCACGTCCACGATGGCGGACGCGGTGTCGGGGTCGCCGGCCCGGACGATGGCCAGGAGCCGGTGGCGGTACAGCTGCTCCAACAGGCTCACAATGCTCTCCCTAGAAAAGTCACCACTCGGCGAAGCTGCCGTCGTCGTGCCGCCACACCGGCGACCGCCAGGCGTGACCGAGCTCGTCGGCCCGGCGGACCGCCTTCTCGTCGACCTCGATGCCCAGGCCGGGACGGGTCGTCCGGGTCACGTGGCCGTCGACGAACGTGAAGACCGACGGGTCGACGAGGTAGTCGAGCAGGTCGTTGCCGGCGTTGTTGTAGTGGATGCCGAGGCTCTGCTCCTGGATCAGGAAGTTCGGCGTGGAGAAGGCGATCTGCAGGCTTGCCGCCAGCGCGATCGGGCCCAGCGGGCAGTGCGGCGCCACGCTGACCCCGTACACCTCGGCCATCGCCGCGATCCGCCGGACCTCGGAGATGCCGCCGGCGTGGCTGAGGTCGGGCTGCACCACCGCGAGCCCGCTGTCGAGGACCGACCGGAAGTCCCAGCGCGAGTACATCCGCTCGCCGATCGCGATCGGCACCGACGAGGCGGACACCACGTGGTGCAACTGGTGTTGCTCCTCCGGCAGCAGCGGTTCCTCGACGAAGATCGGGCACAGCGGCTCCAGCAGCGGCAGCAGCCGCCGCGCGTTGGCGAGGCTGACCCGGCCGTGGAAGTCGACCGCCACGTCGCGGTCCGGGCCGAGCACCGCGCGGGCGGTGGCCACCCGCTGCACCACGGCGTCGATCTCGGCCGGGGTGGCGATCGGGCCGAGCCGGCCGGAGGCGTTCATCTTCACCGCGGTGAAACCGGCCTCGACCTGCGCCCGTACGGCCTGTTCCAGCTCGGCGGGTTCGTCGCCGCCGACCCAGGAATAGACCCGGGTCCGGTCCCGGACCGGCCCGCCCAGCAACTCGTGCACCGGCGCACCGCGAACCTTGCCGGCGATGTCCCACAGCGCCTGGTCGATGCCGGCGACGGCGCTGGACAGCACCGGGCCACCCCGGTAAAAGCCGCCCTTGGTGAGCACCTGCCAGTGGTCCTCGATCCGCAGCGGATCGGCCCCGATGAGCAGCTCGGCGAGCTCCTCGACGGCGGTGCGTACGGTAGCGGCGCGGCCCTCGACCACGGGCTCGCCCCATCCGACGACCCCCTCGTCGGTGCCGATCCGGCAGAACAGCCAGCGCGGGGGGACGAGGAACGTCTCGACCGAAATGATTTTCATCGGTGCTCCCCGGCGGACGCCGCGGAACCCACGGCCCGGGCCTTCTCGACGTCGGCCAGAGACTTCGCGAGCAGCGCGCTGGCGGCGGCACCCGCCGATTCCGGATCGCGGGCGCGGACCGCGTTCAGCACCGCCGCGTGCGCGGGGGTCGGGTCGTCGTCCCGCACCGCGCCGTGCACCAGGCGGTCCCGGGCGGTCAGGCCGGTCTCGAGCACGACCTCCATCCGGACCAGCAGCTCGTTGTGGGTCGCGGCGAGCAGGGCCCGGTGGAACGCGACGTCGGCTTCGACGGCATCCCCGTCGCCGCGCGCCGCGGCGGCCATCCGGTCGATGGCCAGCTCCAGGGCGGCGATGTCCGCATCGGTGCGCCGGAGCGCGGCGAGGCGGGCGCTGGCCGGCTCGATGATGCCGCGCATCTCGGCCAGGTCGTCGAGGAACCGGCTGTCGTCGCGCCCCTCGAACTGCCACCGCACGACGTCGGGGTCGAGCAGCCGCCACTCGGTCCGGGCCTGCACGAAGGTGCCTCGTTTCGGCCGCGCGTCGACCAGCCCCTTGGCCTTGAGCACCCGCAGGGCCTCGCGCAGCACGGTCCGGCTGACGTCGAGCTCCTGCTCCAGCCCGAGCACGTCGAGGGTCTGCCCGCCGGCGATCTCCCCGGCCAGGATGCGCCGGCCGAGCAGCTCGACCACCTCGCCGTGCAGGCCGCGTCCCTGGTAGCCGCCGGCAGTCCTTTTCACCATCACGCCATCCCCGTTCACGCCGAGTCCTTCATAACGCTCCAACCGCCGTCCACGACGAGGCTCGCGCCCGTGACGAAGGATGCCTCGCCGGAGCCGAGGAACGCGATGCACGCCGCGGCCTCGGCCGGATCACCGAAGCGTTTGAGCACTGTGGCAGCAACGCTCTTGCGCCGGTCGTCCGCCGGCACCCGATCCCAGGCCCGGCTCAGCACCGGCCCCGGCAGCACGCTGTTCACCCGCACCGCCGGACCGTAGTCGACCGCGAGCTGACGGGCGAGGGCGACCAGTCCGCCCTTGGCCGCCGCGTAGGCCGGGTGGCCGGGCACACCCATGGTGGCGTGCACCGAGGAGACCAGGACGACGGCACCGCCACCGGTCGCCGTCGACTCCCGCAGACCGGGCAGGCAGGCCCGGAAGCCCAGGAAGGCCGCGCTGAGGTTGACCGCGAGCTGCCTGTCCCAGGAGGCGGAGGCGAGCTCCCCGGCCGGCGCGACGTCGACCGTGAAGGCGTTGCTCACCAGCACGTCGACCGGGCCGAAACGCCCGGCATGCGCGACGACGTCGGCCCAGCGCCGCTCGTCGGAGGCGTCGGCGAGCAGGGCGTCGGCACGGCCGCCGGCCGCCCGGATGCCGGCCGCGACCTGCTCCACGCCGGCGTCGACATCGGTCAGGACGACCGCCGCGCCCTCGTCGGCGAGCCGGCGGGCCGAGGCCGCGCCGATCCCGGAGGCGGCACCGGTGACCACGGCGACCCGCCCGGCGAATCGGCCGGGCGGGCGCCCGGCGATCCGTTCCGCGGTGTTCGTGTCCGCACTCACTGGCACTCACTCTCCTCTGTCCGCCCCGGGACGGCCGGGAGTCGACCTCACTCTAGATAAAAACATTTTGTATGACTACTTCTTGACAGGCGTGTTGCCGCGCAGCAGGCTCCTGCCAGGCAACAAGGCAGAAACAAAGTCGGTAGTAGGGGGACAAGATGAGGCAACTGCGCGACCTCCGGCGGGGCCGGAGAGTCCTGCTGGGCGCCGGCCTGGTGCTCGCCGTGGCGCTGGCCGGCTGCGGATCGGGCTCCGGCAAGTCCGGCGACCCCGACGCGGCCACCGGCGGGCGCAAGCCCGGCGAGAAGATCGAGATGACGTTCTGGTCCTGGGTTCCGGGCGTGGACAAAGCCGTCGCCCTGTGGAACTCGAAGAACCCCGAGGTCCAGGTCAAGCTGGAGAAGATCCCGGCGGGCAGTTCCGGCGGGTACGCCAAGATGCTCGCCGCGCTCAAGGCCGGCAGCGGCGCTCCCGACCTGGCGCAGGTGGAATACCAGGAGATCCCCGGCTTCCTGCTCGAGGGCAACCTGGTCGATCTGTCGAAGTACGGCGCGAAGGACGACGCCGGCAAGTTCGTCGACTGGCAGTGGCAGCAGGGCGTCTTCGGCGACGCCGTCTACGCCATCCCGCAGGCCTCCGGGCCGATGGGCTTCTTCTACCGCCAGGACCTCTTCGCCAAGTGGGGGATCCAGCCGCCGAAGACCTGGACCGACTTCCGGCAGGCGGCGCAGACGATCCGCGCCAAGGACCCGAAGGCGTACATCTCGACCTTCCCGCCGGGCAACTCCGCCTGGTTCACCGCCCTGGCCTGGCAGGCCGGCGCGAAGTGGTTCGGCACCGAGGGCGACACCTGGACCGTCGACATCAACAACGCGGAGACCCGCAAGGTCGCCGAATACTGGGACGGCATGGTCGCCGACAAGCTCGTCAAGACCGAGCCCGACTTCGCCAACGGCTGGTACAAGGACCTCCAGCAGGGCGCGGTCGTCGGCTGGGTGAGCGCCCAGTGGGGTGACTCCATCCTGTCCGGCAACGCGCCGAAGACGGCCGGCAAATGGCGGGTCGCGCCCATGCCGCAGTGGGAGGGCGCCCCGTTCACCTCGTCCAACTGGGGCGGGTCGTCCACCGCGGTCCTCAAGGGTGCCAAGTATCCCAAGGACGCCAAGGATTTCGCCGTCTGGCTGAACACCGACCCGGAGAGCATCGCCCTGCTCATCGAGGGCGGCTACGGCTGGCCCGCGGCGAAGGACGCCCTGGCGGGTTCGACCCTGGACAAGCCGTACGACTTCTTCGGCGGCCAGAAGATCAACGACGTCTTCGCCGAGGCCGACAAGGCCATCGACAAGGACTGGTCGTGGATCCCGACCACCTCCGCCGCCTACCAGCACCTCAACGACGGTTTCCAGAAGGCCATCGCCGGTCAGGGCACCTTCGTGGCCGCCGTGGAAGCGGCCCAGGCGGAGACCGAAGCGGACCTCAAGGCCAAGGGCCTGAAGGTCAAAGCCGGGAGCTGAGGATGCGTACCTCCAGAACGGACCGCAGGGCCGCGGCCGGATTCCTGATGCCCTTCGTCGTGCTGTTCGCGGCCTTCTTCGTGCTGCCGATCGGCTACGCGATCTACCAGAGCCTGCTGTCGGTGGAGCGCGCCGGGCCGCTCGGGCTCGGCGGCTCCCGGACGGTCTTCGCCGGGCTGTCGAACTACACCGAAGCCTTCGCCGACAGCGCGTTCACCGACAGCATTCTGCGGGTGCTGCTCTTCGCGGCGGTGCAGGTGCCGGCGATGATCGGCCTGGCCACCCTGCTCGCGCTGCTGCTCGACGCCGCCGCCGCCCGGGCCGTGCCGTTCTTCCGCAGCGCCTACTTCCTGCCGTACGGGGTGCCCGGCGTCATCGCCTCGATCCTCTGGGGGTTCCTGTACGTGCCCGGGGTCAGCCCGATCGTCGACCTGCTCGGCTCGGCCGGGCTGGACGTCGACCTGCTGGGCTCCGGTTCCGTCCTCTGGGCCATCGCCAACATCGTCACCTGGGAGTTCGCGGGCTACAACATGCTCGTCGTGGTCGCCCAGCTCAAGTCCATCAACAGCGATCTGTACGCGGCGGCCCAGATCGACGGTGCGAACGCCTGGCAGGTCGTCCGCTACGTCAAGCTGCCGCTCATCCGGCCCGCGATCGTGCTCACCACCGTCTTCACCATCATCGGCACCCTGCAGTTGTTCGCCGAGCCGCTGGTGCTGCGGCCGGTCTCCACCGCGATCAACACCTCGTACACGCCGAACCTGGCCGCGTACACCGAGGCGTTCGTCAACAACAACTACAGCCTGGCCGCCGCCCAGTCGGTCATCCTCGCGGTCGCCGCCTGCGTGCTGTCCTTCGGCTTTCTCCGCCTCGTCGGTCGCAAGGGGGACGACCGATGACGACCCTGGTCGACCGGCCGGCGGACCGGCCGACGGAACCGTCGCCACCGGACGGTGGCCGGCGGCGCCCCGGGCGGGGCCCCCGGGCCGGCTGGAAGATCCTCGTGGTCGGCCTGCTCACCGCCTTCGCCCTGTACTTCCTGCTGCCGGTCTACTGGCTCGTCATCGCGGCGACGAAGTCCACCGGTGACCTGTTCGGCACGTTCGGACTCTGGTTCGCCGACTTCCGCCTGGTCGACAACCTCACCGGGGTGCTGACCTACGACGACGGCATCTACCTGCGCTGGATGCTCAACAGCGTGCTCTATGCGGGCGTCGGCGCGGCGGTGGCGACGCTGCTCGCCGCGATGGCGGGTTACGCGCTGGCCAAGTACCGCTTTCGCGGCCGGGAAGCGGTGTTCAACGTCATTCTCGCCGGGGTGCTGATCCCGGGTACCGCGCTCGCCCTTCCGCTGTTCCTGACGTTCAGCAAGATCGGGCTCGCCGACACCTACTGGGCGGTGCTGCTGCCGTCGGTGGTCAGCCCGTTCGGCGTCTACCTGTGCCGGATGTACGCCGCGACCACCGTCCCCGACGAACTGCTGGAGTCGGCCCGCATCGACGGAGCCGGCGAGCGGCGCATCTTCACCGCCCTCGTGCTGCGCATCATGTCGCCGGCGCTGGTGACCGTCTTCCTCTTCCAGTTCGTCGGGATCTGGAACAACTACTTCCTGCCCCTGGTGATGCTCTCCGACCCCAAGCTCTACCCGATCACGCTCGGCCTGACCTCCTGGCAGTCCTTCGCCGACCGGCAGCCCGAGCTGTATCAGCTCACCGTCGGCGGCGCCTTCCTGTCGGTCCTGCCGCTGATGGCCGCGATCGTCGTGCTCCAACGATTCTGGCGCGGTGGCCTCACCGAGGGAAGCCTCAAGGGCTGAGCGCCGCCCGAACCCCCTGGAAGGAATTCTCGTGTCCATACCTGTCCGCGCGACCCGCCGTACGGTGCTGGCGGCAACCGCCGCGACCGCGGTGACCGCCGCGTTGCCCGGCCTGACCTCGACCGCCGGCGCCGCCGCGCCTACCTACACTCCCGTTCCGCCGGTGCCCGTGGTGCCGCCGCACGGCGACCGGGAGCCCGCCGGCACCCGCATCGAGCGGATCGGCGGCACCGGCGTGGTCTTCCAGTACGGCCGGGTCGTCCCGGCGTTCGACGGCTGGACCCGGCGCGAGCCGACTCGCGACTACGACTGCCTGGACGGCCGGTGGCAGTTCCGATTCGACCCGGCCGACAAGGGCCTCGCCGCCGGCTGGCACAAGCCGGGCACCGACACGAGCGGGTGGGCCGCCATCGAGGTGCCCTCCTCGTGGGACCTCCTCGACACCCCGGACTTCGCCGGCTTCGACGGCAAGAACTTCGGTCAGGGCACTGCCTTCCAGGACGGCTACGCCTGGTACCGGACCAGCGTGAGGATTCCGGCGGGCTGGGCCGGGCGGGAGATCCGGCTCAACTTCCTCGCGGTCAACTACCGGGCCGAGGTGTGGGTGAACGGCCGGCTCGCCGGTGTGCACGAGGGCGGCCACACGCCGTTCGCCCTCACCGTCGGCGACGCGGTGACGCCGGGCCGGTCGGCGACCGTCGTGGTGCGGGTGCACCGCCGGCCCTCGTTCACCGACTATCGCACCGGCGACGGCCCGGTCACCGATCCGGTGGCGGTGCCGTACAAGCCGATCGACTACTGGCCGTACGCCGGGATCACCCGCTCGGTGTGGCTGGAGGCGGTGCCGCGGGTCAGCATCCCGAAGGTACTGGTGTCGGCCCGGGACGGCCGGCTGGACGTCCGTGTCGTGGTCGACAACCGCGGCGGCCGCGCGTTCACCGGTCAGGTCGTCGTCTCGCCCGGAAAGGAGACCCGGGCCGGCGAGGTCGCGGTGCCGGTGACGGTCGCCGCCGGTGCCGTGGCGGTGGCCCGGGTCCAGCTCAAGGTGCCGCACGCGCCGACCTGGAGCCCCGACCACCCGAACGTGCTCACGGCAACGGCCCGGCTGTGCACCGGCAAAGGCAAGCGGGTCGACCAGCTGCGCACCGACTACGGCGTGCGTTCGGTCGACGTGGTCGGCTCGACGCTGAAGGTCAACGGTGCGCCGGTGTTCCTCAAGGGCCTGAACTGGCACGAGGAGACCGCCCGCAACGGCCGGTCGATGACCCGGCAGGAGTACGACCGCGAGCTGGGGCTGGCCCGCGAGGCGGGGGCGAACCTGCTGCGCAACTCGGTCTACAACCGGCACCCGTACGCCTACGAGTGGGCGGACCGCAACGGTGTCTTCGTGATGGACGACATCGACAACATGTGGCTGAACACGGCGCAGGAGAAGCTCCAGACCGAGCGTTACGGGCTGTCCCGGGCGCTGGCCACGATGATGGCCTGGAACCAGCACAACAACCCGTCGGTGATCCTCTGGTGCCTGCAGAACGAGTCGGAGATCGACGCCGGGACAGCGCCGGTCTACCGTGCCTGGCTGCAGGACATGAAGGCCGCGGTCAAGGCGGTCGACCTGCAGAACCGGCCGGTGACCTGGGCGTCGAGCTCCAGCTGGGACCCGGCCTTCGACATCGCCGACGTGATCGGCTTCAACGAGTACTTCGGCTACTTCTACGGCAAGGACGCCGACCTCGGCCCGACCCTCGACGCCGTGCACGCCAACCATCCGGGCAAGCCCATCCTGATCACCGAGAACGGCACCTGGTCGTTCCTCGGCAACCGGGGACCGGACACCGTGCAGGGCACCGAGGACTGGCAGGCGGCCAGCTTCTCCAGCCACTGGGCCCAGGTGACCGCGCGGCCCGGCTTCGTGGCCGGCTACACCTTCTGGGTTCTCAAGGACTACAAGGAGCGGCTCGGCTACAACGAGGAATACAACGGCATCTCCACCATGGGACTGGTCGGCTTCGACTCCCGCACCCGCCGGCTGGTCTACGACGTGTTCGCCGCCGCCGCCGTCCCCGTCCGAAAGGTTTGACGTCAATCGTGACACCGTCCCATCCCGCCGGAGTCCCGGCGCACCTCCCGCCGCGGCTGACCATCACCCTCTGGGACTTCACCTGGTACACCCGGACCACGCGGGGCGAGCCCTTCCACGACCTCGACGCGGCCTTCGCCGAGGCGGTCGAGCGGGGATACAACACCGTGCGGATCTGCGCGATGCCGTACCTGCTCTTCGGCGACCACGGCATCGACACGTCCGCGTTGCGCCTCACCACGATGGGCGGCACGGTGGGCCGGCGCACCCGCTGGTACGACGTGGCCGGAGGAGCCGTCATCGACGGCCGGCGCCGGCTGCGGGAGCTGTTCGAGGCGGCCCGCCGGCACGGCTGCCACGTGATCCTCTCGTCCTGGGAGTACCAGCAGAGCCCGGCCTTCCTGGAAGGCCGGGAATGGTACGACGCGTTGATGGCGATCCCGCCGGAGCAGCGGCATGTCACCATCGCCCGGGCGATGGCCGACCTGGTGCAGTTCCTCAAGGACGCCGACCTGGCCGACCGGATCGCCTACGCGGAGCTGCACAACGAGGTCGACCTGAGCCGGCTGAACCAGGTGCCGGGCGGGGAGACCGATCCGTACTGGCCGCAGCGGCAGCCCGTCGCCGACGGCGTCGAGCTGATGCGCCGGCGGCATCCGGACGTCATGGCCACCACGTGCTACGGCATTCCGCCGTATCTCGACATCGCGGCGGTGCCGGACAACGGGCAGGTCGCGCACTTCCACGTCTACGTCTACGGAGTCCTCGCGGCCCTGGAACGGTGGGCGGGGGTGCGCGTCCCGCCGCCGGAATTCCCCCGGCCGCAGCTACGCGGCCTGCTGCGGGATGACACCCCGCCGTTCGAGGAGTATGCGAAACAAGCCGAACCGTGGCGGCTGGAGGCCACGGGCGTCTCGGCCAGTATGTTCTACACCTACGACTGGGTCGACACCGCCCGCTGGGACCGGTGGCTGTACGAGAACTACGGCGACTACCGGGTGGCCATGACCTACGCGCTGGACGACCGGCTCTCGGTCCTCGCCCGGTGGGCGCAACGGCACAACGTGCCGGCGGTGATCGGCGAGGGGTGGGTCGGCTACACCCCGCTGCACGCCGAGTTCGAGGACGGGCCGGTCGGCCAGGGCATCGCCGAACAGGCCCTGGAACGCTGCATGGCACACGGATTCTGGGGAACCGTCCTCGGCTCGAACTCGGCGCCGCATCACCCGGGCTGGCGCAACGTCGAGTGGCAGCGTCGCTGGAACGGCCGCTTCCTGTCCAGCTGACCGGTGCGGCCTTACCGTTTCCGCCATCCCTGCCCGGCGGAAACGGTAAGGCCGCCGCACGCTATGACGCCGCGAAGGCGTAGGACCCGGAGCCGACCTCGAACACGGCCGCTCCGTTCTCCATGCGCAGGAAGCGGACACCGGCCGCGCGGCTTACCGGTCGGCCGCCTTCCGTGACGGCCCGCCGCGAGGCGGCCGGGATGTGGACCTCGGCGACGGTGTTGACCGGCACGGTGACCTTGAGCGTGAGCCCGCCGCCGACCGTGCTCCACGTCGACGACAGCAGGCCGTAGACGGTTTCGAGGCGTCCGGAGCCGGTCGTCAGGCCGCCGCCGATCGCCGGTGCGATCCGCGAGCGCTGGTAGCCCGGCTTGACCGCGGTCAGCCCGCCGACGTGCTGGAACATCCAGTCCCCGACCGCGCCGTACGCGTAGTGGTTGAAGGAGTTCATGTCCACCGGGCCGAAGCTGCCGTCCGGCATGATCGAGTTCCACCGCTCCCACATCGTGGTGGCGCCGTTGACCACCTCGTAGCCCCACGACGGGTAGTCCCTGTGCAGCAGCATCTTGTAGGCCAGGTCGTCGCGGCCGATGGCGCTCAGGGCGGGCAGCAGCAGCGGGGTGCCGATGAAGCCCGTCCTCAGGTGATGGTCGGTCAGCGCCAGCTTGGCCACGAACTTCTCGCCGACCTTCGGCACCAGCGCCGGATCGGCGACCAGGCCCATGCCCAGGGCCAGGGCGTACCCGGTCTGGGAGTTGCCCAGGACTATTCCGTCGGCCGCCACGTACGCACTTGTGAAGGCCCGCCGGATGTCGGCCGAGAGGCTCCGGTAGCCGGCGGCCGCCGCCGTGTCCCCGAGGGCCTCCGCCGCCTCGCCCATCATCCGGGCGTCCTCGGCGAAGTAGGCCGTGCCGAGCACACCCTGCACGGTGGGGTCGTCCAGGTGCAGCCAGTCGTTGGTGAAGAACGTGGTGCGGCCCGGTTCGAGGAGGTCCGGCCCGGCGCTGGCGCGGACGAAGTCGAAGAACTTCCGCATCGCGGCGTAGTTCTCGCGCAGGATCCCCTTGTCGCCGTACGCGCGCCACCCGGCGTACGGCACGGTGATCATCACGTCGGACCAGCCGACACCGCTGTCACCGAACTGGCCCCGGGGGGTGGGCACCACCGCGGGCAGGTCCCCGTTGGCGTACTGGGAGTTGCGCACGTCCGCCAGCCAGTGCGACAGGAACGCGCGGGTGTCGACCAGGTAGTTCGCCGTCGGGGCGAACAGGCTGATGTCGCCCGTCCACCCCAGCCGTTCGTCCCGGGCGGGGGTGTCGGTGGGAATGGAGAGGAAGTTTCCGCGCTGGCTCCACGAGATGTTGCTGAGCAGCTGGTTGAGCATGGCGTCCGAGGTGCGCAGGGTGCCGGTGGCGGCGAGGTCGGAGCCCCACACGACGCCCTTGACGTCGGAGAGCGCCGGGGGAGTGTCGACTCCGGTGATCTCGATGTAGCGGAAGCCGTGCTGGGTGAACGTCGGCTCGTAGGTGACCGTTTCGGACCTGGCGAAGACGTAGCGGTCGGTGACCTTGGCACTGCGGAAGTTGTCCGTGTACAGGGTGCCGTTCTTGTTGAGGACCTCGGCGTAGCGGATCCTCACGGTCTGCCCGGGGCTTCCGGTCAGGGTCAGCCGGGACACCCCGACCATGTTCTGGCCGAGGTCGTAGACGTAGGCGCCGGCGGTCGGCTGGGTCAGCGCGCGGGCCGGGAGCACGGTGGTCGCGCGCACGGGCTCGTCACTCTGGGGGACCAGCAGGGTGGTCTTCGACGGTACGGTCGCCGCGGCGGGCCAGTTCGCCGCCGAGAGCTCGTCCGGCTCCAGGCGCGCGTCGTAGGTCTCGCCGTCCTGCAGGTCGGCCCGGACGAACGGGCCGTCCCCGGCCTGCCAGGACTCGTCGGTGCCGAGCCACTGGACCGAGCCGTCGGTGTAGCGGATGCGGATCTGGGCGACCAGCGCGGGAGCGTCGCCGTACTGCTGGGACCAGCCGAGGCCGACCTTTCCGGACCACCAGCCGCCGGCGAGGGCGGCACGAATCACGTTGCCGCCGTGCCGGAGCAGCTTCGTCACGTCGTAGGTCTGGGACTGGATCCGCTGGTGGTAGTTGGTCCACCCCGGTGCGAGCTGCTGGTCGCCGACCGGCCGGCCGTTGAGCGACAGCTGGTAGACACCGAGCGCGGAGGCGTAGACCCGGGCCTCCGCGACCTTCTTGCGGGATGACGTACCGAACTGCTTGCGCAGCAGGGGCAGCGACCGCGTCGCGGGGTCGCACAGCACGTCGGAGGCCCCCGCCACGACCAGGGCCGAGCCGGTCAGCTCGCCGCCGGCGCAGGGGTTCCGCCCGGCGGCGAAGTCGGTGTCGAGCAGCACCTGCCCGTCGGGCCGGGTCACGACAGCGTCGTAGACCGTGCCCTGCTCCTTCGCGTAGTCGTGGGTGCGGAAGCCGATGTAGCCCTTGGCGAAGGTGGTGTCGGAGCGGGTGTCGACCAGCACGCCGTCGAGCGTGGTTCTGATCGTGCTGCCCGCCAGCTCAAAGCGGATCTTGTGTCGCCCGGTGCGGAGCCCGGCGTTGGTGAAGCCGAAGCCGGCCAGGCTCACCTCGCCCAGCAGCGCGTAGTCGCCGTTGACCCGCTTGTGCGGGCGCAGGGCCGGTTCGGCGCCGGTGACGTTGACCTGCCACATGTAGCCGTTGTTCACGTCGCGGGCGCGCAGGAACGTGCCGAGGGCCGCGTTGTCGAGCGTGAAGTCGACCTCGGCGGTGTAGTCCGTCCACTTCTCCACCTCGTCCGCCGGAGACGGGCGCGTGATCCATTGGGCACCGTGCCAGTCGGCGGCCGTCAGCAGGCCGGTCTCGAAGAACGCGCCGGCGCTCCAGCGGCTCACCGTGCCGCTGCCGTTCCACGCGCGGACGCTCCAGTAGTACCGCGTGGCCGGTGCCAGCGCCCGGCCCCCGTACCCGACATCCACCTGGCGGTCCGACCTGACCTTGCGGGAATGCCACACGTCGGCGGCGCCCGGCCGGCGCCCGACGCGGATCTCATAGGCGCTCTGCCGCGCTCCCCGCTGGGCGGAGATCAGCTGCCATCCGAACGACGGAGCCGCGCCGCCGATGCCGATCGGGTCGACGCGGCTGTTGGTGGTCAGGCCGTCCACCCGGAAAGCGGACGCCGAGCCGGCAGCCGCCGCTGACGCCGGGAGGATCAGCGCGCCGGCCGTGAGCATCAGCGCGCTGAACAGGGAGACAAGACCCCGGAGGGTACGGGCGAACCGTGCGTGGTCATTCACCATGATCTCTTAACATTAGTTAGAATGAAGCGCTTCAACGCGCGTTCACGACCTTGACTCATCGACGGGGCACCGGTCAACGGCTGCGCGGAAATCTGGGACGCCGCAGGTCGCGATTTGTCCTGCGCTAACCTTGATCACCAGCTATGCGGACGGGGGCCGGAAGCACCGTGGCAGCGACCCGCCCGCGACCGAACGGGCACGCGGGCCCGAGCATGCAGGACGTCGCGGATGCCGCCGGCGTCTCCCTCGGCACCGTTTCGAACGTCCTCAACCACCCCGGCAAGGTGCGCCCGCCGACCACGCGCCGGGTCCGCGAGGCGATCGAACGGCTGGGTTTCGTGCGCAACGACGCCGCCCGGTCGCTGGCCTCGGGGTCCAACAACAGCATCGGGTTCGTGCTGGTCGACCTGGAGAACTCGCTGTTCATCGACATGGCGAACGGCGCGCAGGAGGCGGCCCGCGCGGCCGGCTACCGCCTGCTGCTGGCGAGCGCGCAGCTGGACGTGGACCAGCAGGATCAGTATCTCGATCTGTTCGACCAGGCCCGGGTCACCGGCGTGCTGCTCGCGCCGATGGCGGACGTCACTGACGCGGTCGCCAGGATGCGCTCCCATCGGCGCCAGATCGTGCTGCTGAACTACGCCCCGGCGGCGGGAACGTGCTGCACGGTCCTGGTGGACAACGAGCGCGTCGGGTATCTGGCCGCCCGGCATCTGATCGAGCTGGGCCGGGTCCGGCTGGCGTTCGTCGCCGCGCGGGACGACTTCCAGCCCGTGCGGGACCGGCGGCGCGGCGTCCGGGCGGCGGTCGCGGAGGCCGGCCCCCGGGTCAGTCTGGTGGAACTCGACAGCGGCGACCTGCAGACGGGCTATGGCCGGCAGGTCGGTGCGCTGCTCGCCCGGCGGGCGCGCGGCGACCTGCCGGACGGCGTCATCGCCGTCACCGATCAGCTCGCCAACGGCATCATCGAGGAACTGCACACCGTCGCCGGCATCCGGGTGCCCGCCGAGGTGGCGGTCGTGGGCTGTGAGAACGACCGCGCCGCCGGCGCCGGCCCGATGCCGTTGACCGCGGTGGACGCGCCCGGGCGGGCCATGGGCCGGGAAGCCATCCGGTTGCTGCTGGACGAGGTGTCGTCCGGGGAGAACCATCGCCACGCCACGACCGTGCTGGAGCCTGAGCTGATCGTCCGGGCGAGCACCGCCGGCGCCCCGGTGCGGCCGAGGTATTGACCGATATGGATGTTGACTACCAAGCTGGATCCTGAGGGGGAGTCGCGTCGCCGGCCCTGGCGGCCGCACCGCGGTGCGGGTCGTCGATCTGCGGGTGGACGCCCTGCCCGTTCGAATCAGGAGGTCACCGTGCTCCGCAGAATCGCCACCGTGCTGCTCGCCGCCGTCACCGTCGCGGCCACCGGGCTGTCGCCCGGCATCGCGACGGCCGCACCCAGCGTCACCCATCACACCGGCACGCTGCGGGACGGCGGCAGCTGGGTGGCCGACGTGCCGGCCCGCTGGAACGGCACCCTCGTGCTGTTCAGCCACGGCTTCGGCGCGCTGGAAGCCATCGACGCCCCGGACCCCGAGGTGCAGCAGGCGCTGCTCGACCGCGGCTACGCCCTGGTCGGTTCCTCGTACGATCCACACGGCTCCATCTGGGCGCTGAACAGCGCCACCCGGGATCAGTTCGAGAGCCTCGCGGCGATCACCGGCGTCATCGGGCGTCCCCGGCTCACCCTCGCCCTGGGCAGTTCCATGGGCGGCCTCGTGAGCGGGCAGGAGGCGCAGACGTCCGGGCGCCGGCTCGACGGTGCCGTGTCCATCTGCGGGCTCATGGCGGGCGGCATCAACCTGAACAACTACCAGCTCGACGGCGAGTACGCGCTGAACCAGCTGCTGCGGCCCGGGCGGGCGGTCAAGCTCGTCGGCTACACCAGCCCCGCCGAGGGAGCCCTGGCGGCGCAGGAACTGGTCGCCACGGTCGCCACCGCCCGTACCGATGCCACCGGTCGCGCCCGGGTCGCGCTGGCCACCGCGCTGCTGAACATGCCGGCCTGGTCGGCCGGGCAGGCCCGGCCGCCGGCGCCGCGCGATGCCGAGGGGATCGCGGCGGCGCAGACCGAGTGGCTCACCCAGGCGCTGCCGTTCATCATGCCGGGGCGCTACTACATCGAGCTGTCCGCCGGCGGAAACGCGTCCTGGAACAAGGGTGTGGACTACGCGGCACTGCTGGCCCGGTCACCCCACCGCGACACCGTCCGGGCCCTCTACCGCAAGGCCGGACTGAACGTGCGGGCCGATCTCGACAATCTCACCGAGCACGCCGCCGGCGGCGCGGACGCCGCCGCGGTCCGCAAGCTGACCCGCACCTCGACGCTCAGCGGCCACCTCGACGTGCCGCAGCTGACCATGCACACCCTGTACGACCAGCTGGCCCCCGTCGAGTTCGAGAACCAGTACGCCCGGCAGGTCGGCGCCGCCGGCGACCAGCGGCTGCTGCGTCAGGCCTACGTGGCCCGTCGCGGGCACTGCGCCTTCACGCCGGGCGAGATCCTCGCCGCGCTGCGGGCGGTGGAACATCGCGCCACCACCGGATGGTGGCACCAGGTCGCCACCACACAGCACCTGCAGGCCGCGGCGCTGGCCCTCAACCTGGGCACCCCGGCCTTCGTCGACCACCGGCCCGGGACCTTCGTCAACCACCGCCAATTCCACGGATGAGGCACGGCCGGCTCGCGCGGACGTTTCGGCGGCCGCGCGAGCCGGGCTCTTCGGCAGCCACCACTGGGAGGTCACCGACACCGCCGGCGGACGCCGGTTCATCACCGTCGACGACCTGCGCGCCCGCCGCCGCACCACCGGCGAGCCGCTCACGGCCGGATATGCTCGCCTGCGCGCCGCCCTGGCCGCGGCGCAGGCCCTCCGTGCCGCCGGCCGCGACTTCGTGGTCGCCCCGCTGCCGTCCCGCGACGGCGAGCCGCTGAGCCTGCTCGCAGGCTTCTTCGCGGTGGCGGTCTACCCGTTCATGGCCGGCTTCGGCGGGGCCGGCGACACTCCGGCGCACCGCCGCGCGCTCCTCGAACTCCTTGTCGCGGTCCACACCGCACCACCGCAGGTCCGCGACCAAGCCCGCCCCGACGACTACGCCATCCCGTTCCGGGACGCCGTCACCGCCGCCCTCGACGGCAGCGACCCCGGACTGGGCCCATACGCCCGGCCGGCAGCCGAACTGATCACCGCTCACGCCCCGGGGCTACGCCGCGCCCTGACCCGATACGACGACCTGGTGTCCGCAGCCCGCGCCGACCTACCCGGCCTGGTGCTCACCCACGGCGAGCCCCACCCCGGCAACACGATGCGCACCGACGACCGCTGGCTGCTCATCGATTGGGACACCGCGCTGGTGGCGCCGGCGGAACGCGACCTGTGGGACCTCGACCCGGGCGACGGCACCCTGCTTGCCGCCTACACCGCCGCCACCGGCACCGCGCTGCGACCCGGCCTCCTCGACCTCTACCGGCTCCGCTGGGACCTCACCGAAATCGCCGCCTGCCTGGCCCATTTCCGCGAGCCCCACGGCACCACCGCCGACGACGAGGAGACCGGGACCAACCTCAAAGAATCGGTGACGAACGCTGCGGGCTGAGCGCGGTGCCGCGGGGCCGCCACACCCGTGACCCCTCGGCTGGTCCACCATGCGGGTGTCACGTTCAGCTGATGCGCCCCGCCCGCATACCGAGCCCGGTGACCACGCTCTGAGCATCCGGTCCCACGTCGTGGATCCGAATGTCACAAAACCCCGCATATTGTCGCCGGTGGTCGCGACCTTGAGAGGTCCGGGTGCCGAGCACGCCGTAGGGCTCCAAGGTCTATGAACAGCTGCCCGACGTCAGGTGCAGTCGGCGGACGGCGCGTGCACTGGGCACCCGGAGCGGCTTCGCGAATCGCTTTCCTCGGGAGCGGGATCCGCCGACCGAAGGTTACGAGTCGGACCACAGCCGAACGCCGCTGTTTCAACCAAGGTCAGGTCATCGGGTTTGTCTGAGCATGTCCGCCAGGGCGTCGCCGTGTTCGTTGATCCATGCTTCGATGTCGTCGCGGAGCCAGATGTCGCCTTGGGCAAGCTCGGCTGCCGGCTCGGGGAAGTCGCTGCGGAAGGTGAGCTCCCGCACCCATTCCCTGCTGAATTCGACCAGCAGATCGAGGATCTCCTCGATTCCGGCGAGCGGAACCGGCGCCGATCCGGTGGGCTCCGGGGTGACGTCATTCGCGGTGTTGGTCATAGCAAACTCCTCTGGTCGGTCGACGGATTTCGCAATCTTCCGGCGGCCGGGATTCAATGGCGCAGGTGTTCCGGAACGCGTGACGGGTGGCGCAGTGCCGCGTCGACAGCTCGCACTTGATGTCGTGCACCCACCGCGCGGTGGGGCGGCTCCGGGCTCACCGCTGCGTCTCCGCGGGTTGTGCCGGGTGGGTGGGGCATGGGCACGAGGCCGGGTCCGGGCAGTCGGCGTGCCACGCGGCTTTCCGCGCGGGTGACTTGATCGCGGCGCCGTTGCGCTCCAGCCAGCACGGCATGCTCAGCTTCGGCTGGATCACCGGCGCGCTCATCGGGTCCGCCCTCTGGACCGGTGAGCCTGGCCGGGGGCTCTCTTGCGCGTTCTCATCGCGCCTCCCTTGTCTGCGGGACGGCGGCGCGCAGAACACTTACCGGCAGCCGGTTCGCTACCGGCTTGCCACGGGCGCGTGCCGCCGCCGATCTCCGACGCTACGAGCGGTGAGGCGGCGAGGTGGTGCGGTTACGCACCAAGAACTGGGAGCGATGGGTGAGGTCAGTCCGCGACACCCATCCGCTCACACAGACCCTGCACGGTCGATGCGCGGCGTGCCTTGCGCAGCAGCGCGCGTGCGGTTTCTCGCGCGGCAGCCGATGACCGGGTGTGCTGCGGCGCCACGCGCTCGGCAGCTAGCAGCATCCGGACCGCCTCGTCGTCGCGGCGCACGTCGGCCAGGGCACGGGCCAGATCGGTGTAGAGGTACACCGTGCGCACGGCCGGGAGCGATGCGGCATCGAGGCCGGCGGCGGTTTCGACCGCCTTGCCGGACCGGCCGGTGTCGATCTGATGAGCCACCGTCCAGAGCCCCACGTTGCGCGGCCCCCACTGCAGATCCCACGCATCCGTCTCGCCAGTTCGGTCGGCCAGCCGAGCAGCCTCGGCCAGATGATCGGCCGCCGCATCCTGGTCACGCAGGCCGGTCGCGTGGTGGGCGCGTGCCAGGTGGGTGAAGCCGAGCACGTCCAGCGCGGCCGGGGCGTCCGTGTGCCGGTCCAGTTCGTCAGCGGCCCGATCCACCGTTGTGTGCGCGGGACCGTAGGCGCCGGTGTGCGCCGCGACGCGGCCCCGGTTCACCGCGGCCACCGCGATGGCGGCCGGATCGTCGAGGCGTTGCGCGGCTTCGACACAGCGCTGGGCGGCCAGCCACGCATACGCAGGATGACCGAGGTTGAGCAAAGCTCCCATGCCGACCCCGTAGACCTGCACAGCGGCAGTAAGCGCGGCGGCGGAGTCGGGTCCGTGGGCGGCGGTGTGCAGGACAGACACCAGGTCAACCAGCCGGCCCAGCGCACCCGCGTAGTCGGTGCGTGCATAGAGGTCGCGGACCAGGGCGGCCTCGCGCCACAGGTCACCTGTGGCCGGCCGACCGGCAGCCGGCGGCTCGTCCAGCGGCAGCGCCATCATGGCCTGCCACAGCCGCTCGGCGGCGATGTGCGCGGCTTCAAGCTGCCGGTCGGACGGTGCGTACGGCTGACCGGTCAGGTCGGTGATCGAGCACTCCAGCGCGGCAGCGATGTCCGCGACCATGTATCGATCAGTACGTAGCTCACCCCGCTCGATCCGGGACCAGGTCGAGTGAGCGATCCCGGCTCGGCTGGCGGAGTGACGGACACTCCATCCGCGCAGCTCACGGCGGCCCTGAATGCGCTCACCGATCGACGGGTCGATTGGCACTGCACGGCGCGGCATGTGCTTCTCCCTGATAGAGGACAGGGCGGCGGCCGGCCTCTACATCGGCCGCCGGGATCGACGGTACTCCGCACACGAGGGCCTACAACTGATTCGTGGCCGGCTCGCGCGCGGACCGTTTCGGCACCCGCGCGAGCCGGCCCCTGATCAGGCGATGGAGCAGGCCGTGCCGTTGAGGGTGAACGAGGTGGGCTTGGCGGCGTTGCCCGTGTGGGTGGCTTGGAAGCCGACGCTGACCGAGGCGTTGGGTGCGATGGCCGCGTTGTAGCCGACGTTCCTTGCCGTCACCTGGCCGGAGGTGGGGGAGTAGGTGGCGTTCCATCCGGAGGTGATGGTCTGGCCGCCGGGCAGGGTGAAGGCCAGTGACCAGCCGTTGATCGCGCCGGCGCCGGTGTTCGTGATGACCAGGTTCTCGGTGAGGCCGGTGCTCCAGGCGCTGAGGGTGTCGGTGACGCGGCAGCCGGTGCCGCCGGGCGGCGGGCTGGAGACGGGCGGGCTGGACGGGGGGTTGCTGCTCGGGCCGGAGGTGGGTGCACCGCCGGCGAGGCCGAAGAAGGCGATGGCGACGGCGGCCATGCCGCTGGACGGCAGGCTGTGCCCGGCGCCCTGGATGCTGTAGGCCTCCACCTGGACGGTGCCGGAGGTGTCGGCGTAGCGGCGGCGGTTCCAGTTGGTCTGCGGGGTGTCGCTGGAGGTGGGTGTCTGGCTGAGCCCGAACACGTTGGTCCACTGCTCGATCGACTCCTGCAGCAACTGGTACGGCACCAGGGTGTCGCTGGTGCCGTGCCAGAGCTGCACCCGCGGGCGAGGGCCGGTGTAGCCGGGATATGCCTGGCGGACCGCGTCGCCCCACTGCTGCGGGGTGCGGTTCATGGCACCGCCGGTGCACTGGCCGCCGGGCGGGTAGTCCGCCGCGTTGGCGAAGCAGTTGAAGGGCACGCCCATGAAGGCCGCGCCGGCCTTGAACAGGTCGGGGTAGACGGCGAGCATGTGCTGGGTCATCATGCCGCCGGACGAGCTGCCGGTGGCGTACACCCGGTTCTGGTCGCCGCCGTACTGCCGCCCGGCGTAGGCGACCATCGACGCGATCGAGACCGGGTCGCTGCCGCCGCCGCGCCGCTTGGCCGCCTCCGACCAGGTGTCGAAGCACTTGCCGAAGCCGGCCTCCTGCTGCGCGGACGGGTAGATCACGATGAAGCCGTACCGGTCGGCGAGCGAGGCGAACTCGCTGCTTGAGTAGAAGCCGGGGCCCGAGCCGCCGCAGCCGTGCATGGCCACCACGATCGCCGGGCTGGCCGGGCGGTTGTCCGGCACGTAGACGTGCATGCGCATCCCGCCGGGGTTGTCGCCGAAGCTGGTGACCTCGGTCAACGACGCCGCGTACGCGGGTCTGGTCGCGGGAATGGCCAGGCCGGCCACCGCCAGCGAGGTGGCCAGGCAGAGCAGGAGCTTGCGTCTGATTTTCATGCGTCTGACTCCTTCGAGGGGGAGCACTCGCTGCTGTGGGGGAGGGGGAACACCGGCGGATGCGTGACATTGCCCTTGATGTCACGTGATCCGGCGTCGGGTGTGCTGCGTCTGGCCTGAGTGGCCGGCTCCACCAACATCGTGCGGCACATAGTGTGACCCTCGGACAGATAACTGTCAATTGACGTTGATCGATGGTGGCCGCCCGGTCCGTGCGATGATCGACGCTGGCCGAAGTCGATGTCCGCCCACAGTCCTGCCGGAGCGTTGCGTGACGAGTCCCTTCGACATCGAGGAGATATTCCCCGACGACGCGGCCGGGCCGGTGCGCCTTCCGCGGCGGCAGACCGGCAGTTCGCCGCAGGGCCTGGCGGTGACGTTGCTGGCCGACTACACCCTGCGCAGCCGCGCCTGGCTGCCGTCCGCGGCGATCGTCGCGCTACTCGGCGAGTCCGGCGTGAGCCACGCGGGCGCCCGGGCCGCGATCAGCCGGCTGGCCCGCCGCGGCGTGCTGGAGGGCAGCCGGCAGGGGCGGCACAGCCTGTACCGGCTGGCCGAGGTCGCCGCCGTCAGCCTGTCGGTGGGCGGCAGATGGGTCGTGGCGTCGATGACCGGGGCGGAGGAGTGGGACGGCCACTGGACGCTGGTGGCGTTCTCCCTGCCGCAGGAGCGCAGCGTGCAGCGGCGAGCGCTGCGCGATCAGCTCCGGTGGCTGGGCTACGCGCCGCTGTACGACGGACTCTGGGTCTCACCGCACCGCCTCACCCACAAGGCGAAGGACCAACTCGCTCAACTCACCCTCGGCACGGTGACCGTGTTCCGCGCCCGGCAGATCGAGCTGGACGCGATGGCCGGCCGCGATCCCCTGGACGCCTGGGACACCGGGGCCATCGCCGGGCAGTACGAGTCGTTCGTCCGGCGCTGGGAGCCCCTGCTGACCCGGATCCGTTCCGGGGATCTGCGCGGGGCCGAGGCGGTGCGCGCCCGGACCGAGGTCATGGACACCTATCGCCGCTTCCCGCTCATCGATCCGCGGCTACCGGTCCGGCTGCTTCCGGCCGGCTGGCTCCGGGATCCGGCCGCGAAGATCTTCGCCGACGTCTACGACGGTCTGGCCGAGGCCGCCCAGAGCCACGTGCGGGCCGTCGCCGCCCGCTTCGCCGACAGCCCGCCCGCGGGCGTCCAGGCCCACACCGTCGCGGATCTCCTCGACGGCGTACGAGAGCCTCCGGACACCCATGTCACCGGTGCACGTCACCGGTGACATGGGTGGCGGCGGCTCAGGCGAAGGTGGCCGCGTCGATGACGAAGCGGTATCGCACGTCGGAGTTCACGACCCGGTCGTACGCCTCATTGATCTTGTCCGCGGGGATGGTCTCGATCTCCGCTCCGATCCCGTGCTCGGCGCAGAAGTCCAGCATTTCCTGGGTCTCCCGGATGCCGCCGATGGGGGAGCCGGCGTACGAGCGACGCTTCATGATCAGCGAGAAGACGTGCAGCGACAGCGGCTTCTCGGGGGCGCCGACGTTGACCAGGGTGCCGTCGACGGCGAGCAGCGACAGGTACGCGTCGATGTCGAGCGGGGCGCTGACCGTGTTGACGATGAGGTCGAACGAGCTGGCCAGGGTGGTGAACGTGTCGGGGTCGGAGGTCGCGAAGTAGGCGTCCGCGCCCAGGCGCAGGCCGTCCTCCTGCTTCTTCAGCGACTGCGACAGGACCGTGACCTCCGCGCCCATGGCGTGGGCGATCTTGACGGCCACGTGGCCCAGGCCGCCGAGCCCGACCACCGCGACCTTCTTGCCGGGTCCGGCGTTCCAGTGGTGCAGCGGCGAGTACGTGGTGATCCCCGCGCACAGCAGCGGCGCGGCCACGTCGAGCGCCAGGCCGTCGGGAATGCGGACGACGAACCGCTCGGTGACCACGATGCTCTGGGCGTAGCCGCCCTGGGTGGGCTTGCCGTCCTTGTCGATGCCCGAGTAGGTGCCGGTGCTGCCCTGGACGCAGAACTGCTCCTCGCCCCGGGTGCAGTACTGGCATTCGCCGCACGAGTCGACCATGCAGCCGACCCCGACGCGGTCGCCGACCGCGTACGTCGTCACCTCGGAGCCGACCTCGGCGACGATTCCCGCGATCTCGTGCCCGACGACGATCGGGTAGGTGGTGGCGCCCCATTCGCTGCGGGCGGTGTGGATGTCCGAGTGGCAGATGCCGGCGAACTTGATGTCGATCCGGACATCGCGCGGGCCGACGTCGCGACGCTCGATTGTCGTCGGCGCGAGCGGCTCGGTGGCCGACGGGGCGGCGTATGCCTTGACGGTGGTGCTCACGGTGTCTCCTCGATGTCGGTTGCTGCTCCGGCCGAGATCTATGGAACCCCCACCGGCGCGGGCGAGGGAGGGTCTGGCGATGGAGGTACTGGTGGAACCTCCCAGCGCGACCCCGCCACGGCGGGCGGTCAGCGACCCGTACGGGCGCCCGCCTCCTGCTCGGAGGCCGACCAGCTCGCCAGCAGCTTCAGGGCGTCGGAGGAGGCGCTGCCGGGCTCGGCGCTGTAGGCCACCATCGACAGTCCGGTGTCGCCGGCCAGTTCCATGGCGTCGTACGCCAGTTCCAGGTCGCCGACGACGGGGTGCCGCAGGCGCTTGACGCCGTATCCGTGCACGTACACGTCGTGCTTGGCCCACCAGGTACGGAAGTCGTCGCTGCGGGCCGCCAGCTCACCGATGAGCTCCGACAGTTGCCGGTCGTGCGGATTCCTGCCGACCTGAACGCGCAGCGCGCCGATGGCGGAGTGGGCGATGCCGTCCCAGTCGGCGAAGAACCGGGTCGCGCGCGGGTCGAGGAAGATGAACCGCGCGGTGTTCGCCGGGCGCTCGGGCCCGCGGTACACCTCGGAGTAGAGCGCCAGGCCGCTCGGGTTGGCTGCCAGGATGTCGAAGCGGTTGTTGCGCACGTACGCCGGTGTCGTGATCGCGGCGAGAATGTGCCGGACGCTGGGCCGGATGACCGGCGGCGCCGGGCGGCGCCGGGCCCGCGCGGTCGTCGTCGCGTTCGCGGCGCGGGCCAGGTCGTCCAGGTGGGCCTGCTCGGTCTCGTCGAGCTGCAGCGCGCGGGCGACGGCCTCCAGGACGCTGCCGGAGACGCCGCCCAGGTTGCCGCGTTCCAGCCGGGTGTAGTACTCGACGCTGACCCCGGCCAGCATCGCCACCTCGCCGCGCCGCAGCCCGGCGACCCGGCGGGTGCCGCCGTAGTCGGGCAGGCCGGCCTGCTCCGGGGTGAGCGCGGCGCGGCGCGACGTCAGGAAGGTTCGGATCTCGGCGCGAGCGTCCATCTGCCGAGGATAGATCGGGTCCGAAGCCGCTGAGAGGCTCTGCCGGTACCTCCCTCAGCCGGCGCGGCGGTCCTCTGCCGCCGTACCCGTGGCGGTCCAGCTGGCCAGCAGCCGCAGCGCGTCCTGCGACGGTGAGCCGGGCTCGGCGGTGTAGGCGAGCAGCCTCAGGCCGGGGTCGGCGGTCAGGTCCAGGGCCTCGAAGGTCAGGGTCAGGTCGCCGACGACCGGATGGTGGAAGGTCTTCGTGCCGGTGGTGTGCCAGCGCGCTTCGGGCGCCGCCCACAGCGCGCTGAAGGTGGTGCTCCGGGTCGACAGCTCGCCGACGAGGTCGGACAGCGCCCGGTTGTCCGGGGCGCGTCCGGCCTCGGCGCGCAGGATCGCCACGGTGTCCGCCGCGGCGCGCTTCCAGTCGGCGTAGAACGCCTGGGAACGCGGCTCGAGAAACACATACCGGGCGTGATTCGGTACGGGGGTGCGTGCGGTGAACATGTCGGCGTAGAGGGCACGGCCGAGCGGGTTGGTGGCGAGGATGTCCAGGTGCCCGTTCTGCAGGATCACGGGGGAGCCGGTCATCGCGTCGAGCAGCCGCCGCACGCCGGGCCGTACCCGCTGCCGGGGTGCGCTGCGCCGGGTAGCCATGGTCCCGACGCTACGCACGGGTAACCGGCGCTGGGAGGTTCTGCCATTACCTGTATCAGCAGAGGCTCCCACCGGCCGTAGGCGAGATGTTGGCTGGTACCTGAACAACCATGCCGGCGCCGAGGCGTTCCGACCGGAGGAGACACCCGATGACGTGGACGAGCGACGAGCTGAACACCGTCGGCAAGGCGGAGGAACTGCAGATCACCTCCCTGCGGGAGGACGGCACACTGCGCCCGTACGTGACGATCTGGACCGTGCGTGCCGGCGATGACCTGTACGTCCGCAGCGCCCACGGCTCGAACAACCCGTGGTTCCGCCGGGCCACGGCCAGCGGCGCGGGCCGCATCCGGGCCGGTGGCCTGGAACGCGACGTCACCTTCGCCGCGGCCGACCCGGGCGCGCAGGCCGGCATCGACGCGGCCTACCACGCCAAGTACGACCGGTACGGGCCCGCGATCGTCGGCGCCGTCGTGGGCGCCGAGGCGGCCCCGGTGACCATCCGCCTGCTGCCTCGCGCATGACGGCGCAAGAGAAGGAGTCACAAGTGATCACTCGAAGCGGCACGCTGGCCCCCGCCAAGGGGCCCGCCGAGAACTTCACCGGCGACGTGCGCGTGCAACCCCTGTTCGCTCCGGAGGATGCCGCGGCGTACAGCGGCGCGTATGTCACGTTCCAGCCGGGCGCCCGGTCGGCGTGGCACACCCACCCCGCCGGGCAGCGCCTGATCGTGACGGAAGGTGCCGGCCGCACCCAGCAGTGGGGCGGGCCGGTCGAGGAGATCCGGGCCGGCGACGTGCTCTGGTGCCCGCCCGGCGTCAAGCACTGGCACGGTGCCTCCCCGGCATCCGCGATGACGCACATCGCGCTCACCGGCATCCGCGACGGCCAGGCCGTCGAGTGGCTGGAAAAGGTCTCCGACGAGCAGTACGGCGCCGGCGCCTGACGCGAGGACCGGGCGACGGCGACCATTGCTACCGCCGGTGGTCGATTGCCGCGGACGTCGCGCCGGCCGGCCGGGCCCGGGCGGCGCACTCGGCGAAGAACTGGCGCAGGGTGTCGGCGACCAGGACGGGTGCCGTCATGGTCGCGAAGTGCGACTGCCCCTGCCAGCTGACGTGGCGGGCTCGCGGCATCGCCGCCGCGAGGGCGTCCATCGTGGTGGGCATCGGCTCCCAGGTGTCGGCACCCCGGATCAGCAGGGTCGGCACGGTGATGGCGGACCACCGGGCGAGGTCGGTGCTGTCCGCGGC
>Ga0307516_10001731_pt1 | contig 29956 bp, 31 predicted proteins | sample 19_EM_MG_FD_203310 | JGI IMG/M metagenome (GOLD analysis project Ga0307516, IMG submission 203310) | Populus trichocarpa ectomycorrhiza microbial communities from riparian zone in the Pacific Northwest, United States - 19_EM | ecosystem: Host-associated > Plants > Roots > Unclassified | place... | reverse complement strand
GCGGCATGCGCGGCGGCCCGCTTCATCACCACGGCGACGGTGGCGCCGATGCCCACGACCAGGACGCTGAGCGCGATGACCAGGATCAGCACCAGCTTCTTGGTGGTGAGCGCGCCGCTGGCCGGTGCGGCAGCAGGGTTGGAATGGTCTTCTGATTTGGCGGCTGTGGCCATGGAGGCTCCTGCGGTGTCGGCACGCCTTCCTGCACCCCCGGTCCAGCCCAGGTTGCAAAGCACGCGCTGCAGGGGGAATTATTCGAGCCAGGCCCCCCGGGCAAAGCCGGAATAGGGCGGGAAAGACCGCTGACTTCGGGCTTGGCAACGTGAAAAAGGCCCGCGCTTCGGGCCCGCACGCAAACGTTCGCGAGGCCTGGCGCATGGCGGCCGAGCTACGCCCAGAGTCGGGGAAGCCGCCCGCTTGCCCACTCCAGGGGAACCCGATGCCGATCAATCCATCCTCCGGACCTGTCGCGCCCGATGCCCGGCTCGATGCCACCTCCGACCCCACGGTGCCGCAAGACCGCCCGGCCGGTGCTGCCAGGCCCCGCACGCCGCCCGACACAGGTCACGACCTGCAATCGCTCAGGGCACGCCACCGGAACGCAGGACATGCCGGTGCCGAGGCACCCGAAGGCCGCCCCGTCAGCCCGATGAAGCGGCACCGGGTGAAGCTTACCGGCTACCTGCTGACCCGCACGGCTTCCGGACAGCCGATCACGGACCCCGACAGCTGGCGCATGCTCAAGGACGGCGCCGATTCGATGGCGGCCACCTGCCAGAGGTTATGGCATTCCAACGTGATACCGGCGGTAGAGAAGAGCGGGAACGAGAGCTACATCCGTGGCGCCATCGGCCAGGCGATCGGCATGGCGGTCGAGGCCACGCTGGGCCCGGACGACCGGGCCAACCAGAAGACCGCGACCATTGCCGCCATCGGTCAGATGGTCGGCGCCGGCGGCTGCGACAGTTTCGCCGCGGACGTGGTTCACGAGCATGCCGGCAAGCTGCGGGCAGGCGAGCGCATTGAACGCGTGGCCGCAACAGACTTTCATTCCTGGGCGCAACTGCACGCCCCCGGCAAGCCGGACATCGCGCTGGATCCGTGGTCCCAGGACCCGGCGATGCTGGCGGAAGACAGGACCCTGGTCGCCCACTACTTGCAAGGCCACGTGTACAACCCGGAGAAGGCAGCGCAAGACCTGGCGCTGGCCCGCACCCGGGTGAACACGCCGACGTACCACCAGTACGCGGCAGACAACCTGCGGCAACAACTGGCCAGCGGCGTCGTGCCCCCGGAGAACAGGTTGTTTGCGCCAATCAGCTTCGTCGACCCGGCCCTGTCCGCCCGCGCGGAGCTGGCTCTGGCCAAGCTCCCGGTGCAGGACCAGCTGGCCCTTGCCATGCGCGTGGCAGTGGAACAACTGGGCGCCAGCCCCGAGGCCGCCGCCCTGGCAGCACCCGACATCGTGGCGGCCGCCAAGAACCTACACCGGCGGTGACGCGCTTGGGCCGGTCAGGCGTACAGGTCCAGCACCCCCTCGGTCCGGCGCGCGGCTGCCCGTACCGGGGTGCTGCCCATCGGATCGGCATCCGCGAGGCCTTGGCGCCCGCCGCGCGCATCCTGGTCGCCCTGCGACGGCGCACGCTGGTCGCCCACGCTGCCGCCCGACAAGGTGAGCCCCTCGCCATGCAGCGCGCTGGCCAGCGCGGGCAGGCTGGCCTCGATCAGCTCGCGGGTGGCGGGCTGCAGGGCCTGGAAGTCGACCGTGGCCTGCGTGCCGTCGAGCACGATCTGCACGGTGATGGGCCCCATCTCGGCCGGGTTGAGGGTGAGCACGGCCTCCTGGATGCCGTCGTGCGCAAAGCTGCTCACCTGCGCGGCCAGTTCGTCGCGGAATTCGGGACGGTTCACGGGGGTGTCCAGGCTCACCTGCACGGGTGCGGGCGCGTCGGGCAGGCCACCGGCACCGGCCACTGGCGCCCAGGCCGCCGCGGCGGGGGTGCCCGACGCGGCGGCCAGCGGGTGGTCCTGCGCCAGCGCATGCCCTGCCACCCTGCCCTCGGCAGCCAGCGCGGCACGCCAGGCCTCGCCGGTGCCTGCCGGGGCGGTGCCCGCGGCTTGGCCGGTGGCCTCGTCCGGCGTCAGCCGCCCGGCGCCGGCGCCGGCATGGCCCAGGCCCTTGCCCGCGCGGGCCAGGGCGGTGTCTGCCGCCCCGGCCCGCTGCAGCAACGGCCCGCCGGCCCCTGCGGCATCGGCCGGCGGCTTGGCCGCCATCCACTGCAGCATCAAGTTCAGCGGGGTGGGTGCATCAGCGCTGGCGTCGGCACCGCGGCCACGCCGCGCGCCGGGCGTGGTGGCCTCGGCCGAGCCCTCGGTGTCGTCTTCGGCGGCCTCCGATGCGGCGGGCTTGGCAGCCGCAGCCGCGCGGTCCGCGGACGGGGCCTCGGCCCTGTGCTGCGCGGGCGGTGCCGCTGCGCGGGGCCGCTGCGGTGCGGCGCCCCGGCGGGCTTGGCGCGTGGCCGCGTCCGGCTCTTGTGGTGCCGGGTCCTGGCTCGATGAAACCGGCTCCTGATGCGCGGCCGGCCGCGGCGCCTGGGGAGGCGGCGGCGCTTGCAATTGCTGCTGCAGGCGCTCGGCAAAAGCGCCGGGCGCCGGCAGCGCCCCGGAGTCGGCCACCGGGCGCGATTCGGTCACGGCACCGGCTTGGCGGGTTTTCTGCGTGAAGGAAAAAATGGACGGTGTCATCGGTCAACCCTGGTGTGTGTGAGACGTCTCACGACAAGCCGGCCATGCCCTGCCCGCCCGGCCCGATCAGGCGGTTCCAGGCGGCGCGGGTGGCGATCTCGTCGAACATCTTCTGCTCGGTGCGGCCAGCCTGCTGGGCCAGTGCCGCCTCGCGGCGCTCGATCAGCTTGCGCACCGAGGCCACGCGCAACTCCAGCGTCAGCAGCTGCTCGCGGCCGCGCTGCACCTCGGCCTGGGCGCGCTTGACCACCTCGCCCTGCATGTCCACCGCGGTCTGCAGGCGGCCGATGAAGGTTTGGTGGCAATGCATCATCGTGGGCGTGGTGCCGGCACGGGAGCTCTCGCTCCAGCGCCGCTCGCAGTCGCCGCGGTAGGCCAGCAACTGGTGGACCTGGTTTTCGGCGCCGCGCATCGCCACCTCGGCGCGCTGCTGCCGCGCCAGGGCCTCGTCACGTTCACGTTCGGCGTGCTCCAGGAGCATGTTCAAAGGCTGGACGGAGGGGTGCTGCATGGTGTGGGGGGTTGGGGGGTTCAGGGGCTGACAACCTGGCGCAGCAGCTTCACGCTGTCGGCCAGCGAGGCGCGCACGGAGGTGTCCTGCTGCAGCAGCTTCAGCATGGCCGGCTGCAGGCGCACGGCGGTGTCGAGTTCGGCGTCGTGGCCGGGCGTGTAGGCGCCCAGCTGGATGAGGTCGCGCGCCTTGTTCACGCGCGCCAGCATCTGGCGCATGCGGCGGGCCGCCTCCTGGTGCTCGCGCGGCGTGACGTTGCCCATCACGCGCGAGACGGAACGCTCGATGTCGATGGCCGGGTAGTGGCCTTGTTCGGCCAGCTCGCGCGAGAGCACGATGTGGCCGTCCAGGATGCCTCGGGCCGCATCGGCGATGGGGTCCTGCGGGTCGTCGCCTTCGGTGAGCACGGTGTAGAAGGCGGTGATGGAGCCCTGGCCGAGCGCCCGGCCGGCGCCATTGCCGCTGCGCTCCACCAGCTGCGGCAGCTTGGCAAAGCAGCTCGGCGGGTAGCCCTTGGTGGCCGGCGGCTCGCCGATGGCCAGCGCGATCTCGCGTTGCGCCATGGCATAGCGGGTGAGCGAGTCCATCAGCAGCAGCACGTCCATGCCGCGGTCGCGAAAATGCTCGGCCACCGAGGTGGCGTAGCTGGCGCCCTGCAGGCGCGTGAGCGGCGGCGCGTCGGCCGGCGCGGCCACCACCACCGAGCGCTTCAAGCCCTCGGGGCCGAGGATGTCTTCGATGAATTCCTTCACTTCGCGGCCGCGCTCGCCGATGAGCCCGACCACGATCACATCCGCCTGCGTGTAGCGCGCCATCATGCCCAGCAGCACGCTCTTGCCCACGCCGGTGCCGGCAAACAGGCCGATGCGCTGGCCGCGGCCCACGGTGAGCAGCGCGTTGATGGCACGCACGCCGGTATCCAGCGGCTGGCGCACCGGCTCGCGGTCCATGGCATTGATGGGCCGGCGCACCAGCGGCTCGCTGCGCGCGTCGATCAACGGGCCGCGCCGGTCCAGCGGCTGGCCTTGTGCATCGACCACGCGGCCCAGCAGGCCGGGGCCGATGGGCAGGTGGCGCGAGCGGTCTTCGCTGCGCCGCCAGGGGTGATTGGGTTCGCCTAAAGCGGGCGGCTGCAAGGGCGCGGAGCGCGGCACCACGCGGGCGCCGCTGACCAGGCCATGCACCTCGCCGGTGGGCATGAGGAAGGCGCGGTCGCCCGCGAAGCCCACCACCTCGGCCTGCACCGGCGGCTGGCCGTCCATCATCACCTCGCACAGCGAGCCCACCGGCACGCGAATGCCGGCGGCCTCCAGCACCAGGCCGGCCACGCGCACGAGCGTGCCATGCACAGCCAGCGGCGCTGGCGTGGCGGCGTAGTCGTGCAGGTTGTCGAGGTAGTTCACCCAGCGCTCGGTGCCGGCCGGCGTGCCAGTGACCCAGGGTTTGGCGGCAGGCTTCATGGGGAGGCTCCCTCGGTGCCCTCAGGCTTTGGTTCCACCCAGCTCGATTCCTGCCCCAGCGTGGCCGCGGCACGCTGCCAGCGCGTGGCGACCTGGGCATCGATGGTGCCGATGTCCGACTCCACCAGGCAGCCGCCGCGGGCGATGCGCGCATCGGCCACCAGCCGGGCACCGCGGGCAGCCAGCGCCTCGGCAGCACCACTGGCAACCAGGGCCTGGTCTTCAGGATGCAGGCGCAGGCTCACGTGCCGCGCCGTGACCAGCAAGGCCGACAAGGCCTCGTGAGCCACCACCACCACGTGCCCAGGCTGCGATTTCAGTTCGTCGCGCACCACCTGGCGTGCGATCTCCAGCGCCACGCTGGCAATGCGCTGCGCCAGGTCGCGCTCCAGCAGGTCGAGCTGGCCTTGCAGCGCCTGCACCACCGCGCCCACCTGCCCGCTCACCTGCGCGCTGTAGGTCTGCTTGAAGCTCTCCAGCGCGGCCAGGCCGTCGCGGTAGCCATCGTGATACCCACCTTCGCGCGCGGCCTTGAGCTGCGCCAGCGCTTGCGCGGTGGGGGGCGGGGGCTCGGCCGGTGCCGCCGCGCTGCGCCGGCCGCTGGTGGGCTGGGGTGCGGCCCCCGGGGCCGGCGCCGGCGTGTCGCCGAACGCACCCGGCTGCCAGGCCGAGAACGAGCTGAGTTCCTCGCGCGGGATGAAGCGCGAGTAGGTGTTGGCACCCGGTTTGTCCGGGGGCGACGGCGGCGGCGGGCGGTCAGACAAATTGCTCATCGCCACCGCTCGCGAGGACGATCTGGCCCTCTTCAGTCAGACGCCGCACGATCTTCAGCATTTCCTTCTGCTCGGATTCCACCTCCGACAAGCGCACCGGCCCGCGCGACTCCAGGTCTTCGCGCAAGGTCTCGGCCGCCCGCGACGACATGTTGCGGAACATCTTGTCGCGCAGCTCGGAGGAGGCCCCCTTGAGCGCAATGATGAGCGACTCGCCCTGCACTTCCTTCAACAGCGCCTGCAGGCCGCGGTCGTCGATCTTGAGCAGGTCGTCGAACGTGAACATGTTGTCCATGATCCCTTGCGCCAGATCGTGGTCGGCCTCGCGGATGTAGTCCAGCACCGAGGTTTCCACCGTCGAGCCCATCATGTTGATGATCTCGGCCGCCGTCTTGGGGCCGCCCATGGTGGACTTGCGTGCCCGGTCGCCGCCGGCCAGCACGCGCGACAGCACCTCGTTGAGGTCCTTCAGCGCGGCGGGCTGGATGCCGTCGAGCGTGGCGATGCGGATCATCACCTCGTTGCGCGGCCGCTCGGGGAACAGCTTCAGGATGTCGGCCACCTGGTCGAACTCCAGGTGCACCAGGATCGCGGCCACGATCTGCGGGTGTTCATTGCGCAGCAGTTCGGCAATGGACACGGAGTCCATCCACTTCAGGCTCTCGATGCCGCTCACATCGCTGCCCTGCAGGATGCGGTCGATCAGCATGTTGGCCTTGTCGTCGCCCAGCGCCTTGCGCAGCACCGCCTTGACGTATTCATCGGTGTCCACCACCAGCATGCTCTGGTCGGCCGTGGCGGTGTGAAAACGATCGGCCACCGCGTCAAAGCGCACCCGGGCCACGCTCTTGGTCTTGGCGATGGTCTCGCCCAGGCGCTGAACCTCCTTGGGGCTCAGGTGCTTGAAGACCTCGGCGGCATGTTCTTCGCCGAGCGACATCAGCAAGATCGCGGAGTCTTCCAGGCCGACGTCATCCATGGTGGGCTTTCACTGTGTGCCTCATTCGTGTGTGCTCATTCGTCTTGGCTCAGGCGTCTTGGCTCATGCATCTTTGTTCACCCACGAGCGCACGATGTTGGCCACCGCCGCGGGGTTCTCCTTGGCCAGCCGGCGCATCTGCTCGATGCGTTGCTGGGCTTCCTGCTCGGTGGGCGACGGCAGGGCCGGCAGTGCCGTGGGCAGTTCCGTCACTTCATCGACCACCGCATCCACCTGGCTGCCCAGTTGCACCGCCGAGGCGGCCTTGAGCGCCGGGCGGATGGCCCCGAACACGATGAACATGGCAAGCAAGCCCAATGCCGCCCCGGGCGCAAAGGTGCGCACGATGTCCATCACCTCGGGCTGCTTCCACAGCGGCAGGTCCTGCACCACCGGCTTCTCGACCTTGAACGGCACGTTGATCACCTTCACCGAGTCGCCGCGTTCCTTGCTGTAGCCCACGCTCTCCTGCACCAGGGAGGTCAGCTTTTCCAGGTCTTCGGCGCCCAGCGGCACGGTGGCGGCCTTGCCCTTGGCATCGGTGATGCTGCGGTGGTTCAGCACCACGGCCACATTCAGGCGCTTGATGCTGCCGGCCGCGGCGCGAGTCACGCGCACGGTCTTGTCCACCTCGTAATTGGTCAGCGACTCGCGCCGCCCGGTATTGCCCGCGGCACCGCCGCCCTGGGCGCCTTGCAGGGGTGCGGCCGATCCGGTGACGGGCGCCGTGGCCGGCGTGGGCGGCTGGTTGCTGGCCGCGCCGGGCACGCCGCTGGGCGTGCTGCCACCGGCCTGCGTGGCATCGGTAACCTGCGCGCTGCGCACCGCGGCCGGCTCGTCGCCCTGGTTGGGTTTGTATTCCTCGGAGGTGGATTCGGTCTGCGTGAAGTCCACCTCGGCGGTGACCTGGGCGCGCAGGTTGTCGCGGCCCACGATGGGCTCCAGGATGTCGAGGATGCGCTTGGTGAAATTGGCTTCGAGCTGGCTGCGGTACTGCAGCTGCTGCGCATCCAGGCCGCCGGTTTCGTTCATGCTTTCGGTGGGGCCGGACAGCAAGGTGCCGGTGTGGTCGAGCACACTCACGGCCTTGGGGTTGAGTTCCGGTACGCTGGACGACACCAGGTGCACGATGCCGGCGATCTGCGAGCGGTCCAGCGTGCGGCCGTTGTGCAGGGTCAGCAGCACCGAGGCGCTGGGCTTTTGCTGCTCGCGGAAGAAGCCGTTCTGGTTGGGCAGGGCCAGGTGCACGCGCGCGGCCTGCACCGCGGCCAGGGCGGTGATGGAGCGCACCAGTTCACCTTCCAGCCCGCGCTGGAAGTTGAGCCGTTCCTGGAACTGCGTGGTGCCGAAGCGGGCGTTGTCCATCAGCTCGAAGCCGACGGTGGAGCCCTTGGGCAGGCCGATCTGCGCCAGCTTCAGGCGCACGTCGTGCACCTTGTCAGCCGGCACCAGGATCGCGCTGCCGCCTTCGGCATGCTTGTAGGGCACGTTCATCTGCGACAGCTGGGCCAGGATCGCGCCGCCGTCTTTGTCGGACAGGCCGGCGAACAGCACCTTGTAGCTGGCGTCGCGGCTCCAGGACGTCATGGCCAGGCTGATGCCGATCAGCGCCACGATGCCGGCGGCCAGCATGAGCTTGCGCGACAGCGGCAGCAAGGCCAGGCGGGCCAGGAACGTCTGCTGTTCCTGGGCGGCGGCCACGGCGTTGGGCGAGAGCGGCTGAAGGGGGGTGGCGGTGCTCATGGTGTCCGGGGCTGTGGGCCCCGGCAGAACGGGATGGGGCCATGGGTGTGGATTATTCGAGCCGGCCAGCCGGGCGGGTGGGGTGAAGAAGCCGCGAAAACGCCGTCAGTTCGGTCCATTGCCAAACTTGAGGGCCGCTAGCATCCTGTTTGTGAACTTTTCATGTTCACGCCCCGGTTCTCCTCGGAGGCCCCCCATGGACATCAAGCTCAAACCCTTCAACTTCGCCGAAGCCGCCACCCGTGCGGGCATGCCCCAGGTGGCCCAGCGTGTGCGCAACGCGGCGGCCCCGGCGGAAGGGGCGAGCTTTTCGAGCGCGCTGACGAACGCACTGCGCTCGGTGAGCGACAGCCAGAACCAGGCCACCCAGATGCAGCGCGAGGTGTCGCTGGACAACCCCAAGGTCGGCATCGAAGAAACCATGATCGCGATGCAGAAGTCGCAGATCGGCTTCCAGGCCGCGGTGCAGGTGCGCAACCGGCTGGTGCAGGCTTATTCGGACATCATGAATATGCAGGTGTGAGCGGCGGCTGGGCACGGGACTTGGCTTATGCCCGAGCGCCGACATCGGCGCGATATAGTCCGCCTCGCTCCAGAACACATGCGAGGTTTGCGTGCCGACATTTCAGAGCGTTTGGTCCAACTATCCGGCGTCCGATCCCTGCGATGCCAAGGATGCCAAGGGACATCTGCTATTCAAGAACCAGTGCGCCATCCGCATGAGCCATGCACTGAAGGGGGCGGGCGTGAACTTGACGTCCTTCCCGGTGGCCCGCAAATGCTGGGTGCACCCCAAGGACCACCACGTCCTGGCCGCGAGGGAACTGGCCAACTGGCTGCAGAGCCTGCCGTTCAGCGGACTGAAGGCAGCGGAGAACGTCTCTGGCGAGGCGAGGCGTGGCGCCAAAAGGTAATTGATCGGACCGGCATCATCTGCTTTGAAGACTACTACGCCGCCGATCAAGACAGCGGCGGCGATCACATCGACCTGTGGAACGGCAGTGCGCTCACCGGCCTTGGCTCTTGGATGAGGGCGAGATTCGGCATCGTCGTCCCCGGCTTTTGGTCGGACTTCCGCAAAGCCAGGCACATCCGTTTTTTTCCGCTGCCGTGATGAAGCGACTTGCGTTCGCCGCTTTCGGTGCTCTTGCCGGTTCCGTCGTTGCTTGGTTGCTGCTGCTTGCCGGTAGCCATCTGCTGTCGCTGACCGGCATCCAACTCTATGCGTCGGAGTCCGGTCAGCAACGCAACTTCAATTTGTTCCTACTGGCCTGGCTGGTTTTTGCGATCACAGGTGCGTGGTTGGGCTGGCGAGTCGTTGGACTGAAGGCGTCACGCTTTGCGGGACCGCAAGGAGAGCCAAAGTGAAAGAGTTCGAGATCAAGGGAAATCAGCTTCGATCCGATGCGAAGGCTCTCATATACGAATTCATGCGGGCCGCAGATATCTGCCAGCCTGGCAGAGAGGGTATGCGGCTATCACCCATCTTCCGCGCATGCGGGCTTGACTGGGGTGACTGCAAGAAGGCTACATCTTCCAACCAGCAGTACTGGGTCGTAGCGTGCATGAGATCACTCGAAGCCGAGGGCAAGGTTGAGCGGGTTTCCGAGTCGGGACCGTGGCGCCTTCGCCCTCTGTAGGCGGTCAACACGGCAAGGCCGCTGCCTGCGGCCGGCACCAGGATCGCGCGCCGTCCTTATCGGACAGGCCGGCGAACAGAACCTTGTTGCTGGCCCGATGCCCCCAAAGCGATCACGATCTGCGCACCGATGCCGACGGCTGGCATGAGCTTGCGTGACAGCGCGGCCAGGCAGGCCAGCAACGTCTGCCGTTCCTGGGTTTTGCGGCCACGAGGGCCTGACCAAGCTGACGGGTAGTTGGGCTACAGGTATCGCGGCAGCAGGGACTTGGTCATGAGCGCTGCTCTTGTGGTGTGAGCAACACCGCCGATCTTGCCGCTCCAAGAGAGCGCCTATGCTGGGTGTACGAGGTGGCCCGGGGACACCTCAAAAGCTTTCCCAGTCATTGGTGCCGGTGCGCGCTGCCGCCGCGGCAGGCACGGGCTCGCTCGGCGCCCGCGGTGCGGTCTTGGCCACGAGCGGCTTGGCTTTGCCAAAAGCAGGTCGCGTCACGTTCTTGGCACGATCAGGGCCGCGGCGCTCGACGGGATTGGGATTGCGCGCCGGCGCAGCCTTGACCGCCGAGGCAGGTGCCGCGTCGTGCTTCGCATGGGACCCCTGGCCACCCTGCGCCAGCTTGAACACCGCCACGGTCTGCACCAGTTGCAGCGCCTGCACCTTCAGGCTCTCGGCCGCGGCGGCGCTTTCTTCCACCAGCGCAGCGTTCTGCTGCGTGACCATGTCCATCTGGCTGACGGCCTGGCCCACTTGCGACACCCCGGCGCTCTGCTCGGTGCTGGCCGCGCTGATCTCGCCCATGATGTCGGTCACGCGCTTGATCGAGCTGACCACTTCCGTCATCGTGATGCCGGCCTGGTCAACCAGCGCCGTGCCCTGCTCGACGCGCTCGACGCTGGCGTTGATGAGGCTCTTGATCTCCTTGGCCGCTTCGGCCGAGCGGCCTGCCAGGTTGCGCACTTCACTGGCCACGACCGCAAAGCCGCGGCCCTGCTCGCCGGCGCGCGCCGCTTCCACTGCCGCATTCAATGCCAGGATGTTGGTCTGGAAGGCGATGCTGTCGATGACGCTGATGATGTCGGCAATCTTCTTTGAGCTGTCGTTGATGCCCTTCATGGTGGCCACCACCTCGGTGACGATCTGGCCGCCCTGGATGGCCACCGTGCTGGCCCCCCGCGCCAGCTGGTTGGCCTGCTTGGCGTTGTCGGCGTTGGCCTTGACGGTGGAGCTGAGCTGCTCCATCGAGGCGGCGGTCTGTTCCAGCGCAGAGGCCTGCTCTTCGGTGCGCTGGCTCAAGTCCAGGTTGCCTTGCGCAATCTGGGCCGAGGCAGTGGCCACCGACTCCGAGTTCTGGCGCACGGAGCCCACCACTTGGGTCAGGCTGGATTGCATGTGCTTGAGCTGTGCCATGAGGCTGGTCTCGTCGCCCGGCCGCAGCTCGATGGGCACGCTGAGATCGCCGACGGCAACGCTGCGCGCCACCTCTGCGGCCTGGCCCGGCTCGGCGCCGAGCTGGCGGGCGATGGAGCGCACCAGCACAAAGCCGAACAGCACGGCGAACAGCACCCCACCCGCAATGGACACGATCGCCACCACGCGGATCGACGCATAACGTTCGGCCGCCTCGATATGGCTCTTCCGGGCCTCGTCGATCTGCAGCTTGATCAAGGTGTCGGCGCCGTCTTCCACCGCCGGCGACAACGCACGGACGTTCTCCGTCAGCAGGCGTTGGGCTGCCTTCAGGTCATTGGCGTGCAGCGCGGCCAGTGTGGGCGCCAGTCCTTCCTGCACGAGCTTGGCGCGATCCGCGGTGAATACCGCGGCAAGCTTCTTCTCGTCAGGCGTCAGATAGGTGGCGGTGTAGGCGGCCCAGGTCTTGTTGATCGCGGCGATGTTGGCTTCGATCTTCGCGACGCGGTCCTTGATGACCTCGGGGCTTGGCGTCACCAGGGCAATGTTGAGGTACAGCCGGTTGCGCAGAACCATGGACCGGATCTCGCCCAGTTGTGCGGCAGGCACCGTGCGGTCCTCATAGACCGACTGGAGTGCATCGTTGGCCTCGCCGATGCCAAACAGGCCCAGGCCGCCGATCGCGCACAGGAGCGTCGAAAGCACGGCAATCAGCATCATGAGCCGGGTGGAAACTTTCAGATGGTTCACGGTGAACGTCCTTTGAGGGGTAAAGCACGATGGCTCACTGCGGAGCTTGCTGGACCAAGCCCGTGTCGGCGCTTGTCGTGAGTTCTTCGATATCGATCAGGATCCGCAGGCGGTCGCCCGGCCGGCGGCGTGCCGGCCGATGTCGCCCATGGTCACCGCCGTGAAGCTGCCGAAGCCGACTGCACCGGGTTGACCTTCAGCAGCACGTCGACGAGGATGGGGCAGCGGCTCATTGAGTCGTCCGTTCTGAACATGGAGTTCCGGCACGGACCACCTGTTGGGAGAATTCCCGCGAGAGCGCAATGACGTTAGTGGCTTGTCGGCGCTTTGGCAACGGGTCTTGAGCGGCGTTGCGGCCGGATGTCTCGCTTTGCCGAAAGCGATTTGGCCAGCGTGTCACTCCACAGCCTGTGCTGCCGTCTCCATGCCATGAATTCAGCGGGCCGCAAGCCGTACCTGGCCAGCACGCCCTCGTGCAACCGGCTCAGTTCGGCCACGATGATCGAACGCACGTCGTCGCGCTGGTCCGCGGCAACCTGCGCGCCCATGGCCTCGTCGATCAGCGCGAGCGGGTCGGTGCCGCCGCGAATCACCGCCTCGCGCACGACCTGCTCGATCACATCGCGATAGGCCAGGCGAACCGGATCAGGCTGTGCCAGGTCCTGCTTGATTGCCATGTATTCCCGGGTCGAGCGCTCATACGCCCACACGTACAAGTCTCGCAACAACTCCACGCGGGTGAGTTCGTACACACCCGGCATGGCCCGGCTGTAGGCCGGCTCCGGCACCCCCAGGAAGGTCAGCGGGCACAGGTTCGCCCGGAACAGCGGCAGGTTGGCCGCCAACCGCGACGTGCGCTTGTTGATGTCGGCAAAAGGCTGCAAGTACGGCAGGTGCACCATCATGAAAAAAGACTGCTCGAAGGGATCGGCGATCTGCCGTGCCTTGTCGAGCAGGGGATCCAGCATCGCGTCGATCTGCTGCGGCACCGACCGATCAACAAGCGGTTCAGCACCGCCTGTCCATGCGTGCCCGCCGGCGAGGCGTCCTGTCCGGTCGCGCCCATCTTGCGGAGCTGGCGGCGCAGCGGCTCCGGCAGATAGCCTGGGTGATTGGGCTGATAGGCCACCAGGAATTCACGCTGGTATCCCACCGGTCCGCCGCGCCACCTGCGGATGCCGCTCCAGCACCTGGCCCAGCGTCAGCCCGGCGCGGGATCGGCGCAGCGTCCTGAGCACCTCCTCAGGCCGGACGCGGGGGCTTGCTGGCGCAGTTTTCATAGGGCGAACATCGTCTTGGTTGCCATGGCATGGCGCAGATATGGCGCAGTTTTGCAAACCGCGCCATATCTACGCCACGTCTGCGCAACAACCACGCCACTTCAATGGCGCAGTCGCCGTCATCCCCAAAACGGCCAAACGCCTGGCACCCCTGGTCACCCCTTCCCACCCGGCTGCCGCTACGATGGCACCATGAACTCCGTCGCACTCGACCGCCCGCAGACGCTGGGCGAGGAAATCGCCAACGCACTGAGCCACGGCCTGGGTTGCCTGCTGGCAGTAGCGTCCTTCCCTCTCCTCGTGGCCCACTCGGCCACCCACGGCGGGACCGCCGACGTGGTGGGCGCCAGCCTGTTCTCCGCCACGATGGTGTTGCTGTACCTCACCTCCACCCTGTACCACGCGCTGCCGGCCGGCCGTGCCAAGGCCTGGTTCGCGCGGCTGGACCACGCGGCCATCTACCTGTTCATCGCCGGCAGCTACATGCCCTTCCTGCTGGGCGTGCTGCGCGGCGGCTGGGGCTGGGCGCTGTTCGGCGTGGTCTGGGGCATCGCGGCGCTGGGCGTGACGGCCAAGCTGCTCAACCGGCTGCGGCACCCGCTGTGGTCCACCGCGCTGTACGTGCTCATGGGCTGGGTGGCCGTGTTCGCGGCCGGCCCCCTGATCGAGCGCATGCCCGTGGCCGGCCTGGCCTGGCTGGTGGCCGGCGGCCTGGCCTACACCGCCGGCGCGGTGGTGTTCCTGTTCGATTCCAAGATCCGCTACGCGCACTTCATCTGGCACCTGTTCGTGCTGGCCGGCAGCGTGTGCCATTTCTTCGCGGTGCTCGGGTACGCGCGCTGAGCGTCCCGCACCCCACCCGGCCGCCGATCGGCGCATGCGCTACCAGACCACCCTCGCAGGCATCGACTGGCTCGAGATGAAAGCCCGGCTGGCGGCCGATGACTTTGACAACGGCCGCTCGGCAGAGCAGTTGCAGCGCTCGTTCGAGCACAGCGCCGCCACGGTGGTGGCGCATACCGGCGGCCTGCCCGTCGGCACGGCGCGGGCCCTGTCCGACGGGGTGTGCAATGCCTACATCGTGGACGTCTGGACCTTTACCCCGTACCGCCGCCGCGGCATCGCGCGCCAGATGATGGGCTTGCTGGAAGAACGCCTCACCGGCCAGCACGTGGCCTTGTTCGCCGCCGCCCAGGCCGGCAGCTTCTACCAGGCGCTGGGCTACCGCGTGGAGCCGGGCGGGCTCAGCAAGGTGTTGGGCACCTGGTTGCAGCGGGAGCCCTGACCGGCCGCACCCGGCGGCTGCGGGATCCTGGCTTCGTGCGTGTTTGTCGTACGCTTCGTCTTCACGGTTTCGATCCCTCTTTGGACTACGACCCATGCGACGACTGCTCTGCTGCGCCTTGTTCTTTTCTCTTTCATGCGGGGCCGCGGAAACCGGCCCTTACCAGGAATGGCTGGCGTTCCAGGAAGAGTTCAAGGTCTTCGCCGCAGGCCCCACGGGGCTCTATGCCGCGCAAGACATGCAGGAGATCAATCCGGGCGACTCCGTTCACCTGCCGTCTGGCTCGTCGCCTGGCCCGCAGCCTGCCCAGGCCCTCGACGGCCTGCGCTGGGTGAAGGGCACGGCCAACGACGCCCTGGCCACCGTGGAGTACAAGAACAACCAGGTGACCCTCAGCGGCCCAGGCATCCCCCCGAGCGATCTGCTGCAACTGAAGAACCGGCAACTGCCGCTGCCGAACGGGCTGATCGTGAAGGTGTCGTCGTTTCACGATCAGACGCTGAAGGTCTGGGTGTACAACCCCCAGTTGCCGGCACAGCGCAAGTTCCAGGGCCTCGCCTACTTTCCCTACGATCCACGCGGCGAGGTGCAGGCGGCCTTCCACCGCAACGAGGTTCCCGCCGCGGTGAACTACCTCGACTCCCGCGGCCAGCAGGGCACCATGTACGTCGTGGGGCACATGGACGTGCAGATCGCCGGCAAGACCCACCGCATGAAGGCCTTCAGCTACAAGAAGTCGTGGGACGAGATCGACACGCTGCTGGTGCTGCTGCGGGACCGCACGTCGGGCAAGACCACCTATGGTGGGGGCCGCGTGGTGGACGTCGCGGTGCCCAAAGGCGCCCCGCCGAAAACGTTGACGCTGAACCTGAACATGGCATACAGCTTTCTGTGCGCGCATTCCAACTTCTACAACTGCCCGCTCGTGCTCACCAGCGACGTGGACGCCGACCTCAACTTCGGCGAAAAGTACCCACCGCTGTAGCGGTGGACTGCCGTCCCTTCAGCCCCTGCGCAGCTGCCTCTGCGCCAGCGGCCAGGCCACGGCACGGCGCGCCGGGGCGGCCGTGGCGTCGACCACCGGAATGGGGGCGTTGTCCGCATCAAGGACCAGCGGAATCTCGGTGCAGCCCAGCACCACGGCGGCGGCTCCGCGCCGCTTCAATGCCAGCACCGCCTCCATCAGCAGGCTGGCCCCCTCATGCTCAGCCTCTCATCGAGCGTCGCGGGCGCCTGGGCTTGCACGCTGCCGCAAAGAGCGACGGCCAGGATGATGAAGACACGCATGGAGTGGAATCCTTCCAGTGAGAGCAGAGCGGGCCATGGGCGGTGTTGAATGGCCTGGCTGGCAGGCTATGGCTGGCCAGGCTTGGCGTTCATCGCAATTGCCGGCCATACCATCAGTTGGCCTAATGGACCGGGCGGCTATGCTCCCCGTGACCACGCCCTCGGACGATGCGCCTCAAACACATCGAAGTCTTCAATGCGGTGATGCTCACCGGCACGGCCAGCGCCGCGGCAGCGGCTGCTGCATGTCACGCAGCCGGCGGTGACGCAGACCCTGCAGCATGCCGAGTTGCAACTCGGCTACGTGCTGTTCACGCGCCAGCGCAACCGGTTGGTCCCCACGCGCGAGGCCCAGGCGCTCTACCCGAAGACCCAGCGGCTGATGTCCCAGCTCGAATCGGTGCGCCGCATTGCGGCGGCGCTGGGCACTGGCGAGGGCAGCCAGTTCTGCATCCTGATCGTGCCCTCACTGGCCGTGCGTGCGTTGCCGGATGCGTTGCAGATCTTCCGGGCACGCTACCCCGACATGCCCGTGTCGATTCGCACCCTGCACTCACACGGGATCGCGCGCGCCATCGCGTTGCAGGAGGGCGACGTGGGCATCGTCTGCGGCAGCCTGCCGCACCCGGCATTGCACGAAGAGCCGGTGGCCATGGGGCGCCTGGTCTGCGTGTCGCGCGTCGGCACTCCCGGCAGCGACCGGCGGGTCACCGTGGGCTGCAGGAGATCCTGCGCACCCCGTTCATCCGCATCGACGATGCGCGATCCCCTGGGCGCCATGCTGGCAGACCAATGGGCACGCCTGGGGCTGGCACCGCGGGCCGGCATCACCGTGCAGACCCATCACATCGCCATGGTGCTGGCCGAACAAGGCTTCGGCCCGGCGATCATCGACTCCTTCACGGCGCAGGCGAGCCGCACCGACGCCTTGCAGGTGCGAGCCTTGCTGCCCCAAGGGCGGAGGTCACCCCCAGCCCGTGGCCGACTTCATCGCGGCCATCCGGAAGGTGACCGCGGAGAGCTGACCCCGATCAGAACGTACCCGCTTAGAACGTGCCGGGATAAGCCCCACCATCCATCAGCAGATTCTGCCCCGTGATGTAGCCCGCGTGCACACTGCAGAGGAACGCACACGCGGCCCCGAACTCCTCGGCCGTGCCGAAGCGCTGCGCGGGGTTCTGCTTGCGGCGCTGCTCCAGCGCCACGTCCACGCCCAGCCCCTGGCGCCGCGCCACCTCGGCCATGGTGGTGCGCAGGCGATCGGTGTCAAAGGAGCCCGGCAGCAGGCTGTTGATGGTGACGTTGCGCAGCACGGTCTTGCGCGCCAGCCCGGCCACGAAGCCGGTAAGGCCGGACCGCGCACCGTTGCTCAGCCCCAGGCTGTCGATCGGCGCCTTGACGGCGCCCGAGGTGATGTTCACCACACGGCCGAAGCCCCGCGCCAGCATGGGGTCGACCACCGCCTTGATCAGTTCGATGGGCGTGAGCATGTTGGCGTCCAGCGCCTTGATCCAGGCGTTGCGGTCCCAGTCGCGGAAATCACCTGGCGGCGGACCCCCGGCGTTGTTGATGAGGATGTCCACCTGTGGGCAGGCCGCCAGCGCCGCGGCGCGGCCCTCCGGGGTGGTGATGTCGCCCACCACCGCGCGCACTTCCACACCTTGCAGCGTGCGCAGTTCGTCCGCGGTGGCCTGCAAGGCCTCGTGGCCGCGCGCGGTGATGACCACGTTCACACCTTCGTTCACCAGCGCCTGCGCGCAGCCGCGGCCCAGCCCCTTGCTTGCTGCGCACACCAGCGCCCATTTGCCTGCAATGCCCAGATTCATCGTGTCATCTCCACTTGGCCAGCAACCACACCCCGGCGAGCACCAGCACCGTGCCCAGCGCCAACCCGACATTGAACGGCTCGCCCAGGATCCACACGCCCATGCCCACCGTGGACAAGGGCCCCACCATGCCGGTCTGCGCCGCCAGCGAGGCGCCGATGCGCTCCACCGCCAGCATCACCACCACCACGGGCGCAAACGTGCAGCACACCGCATTCACCAGTGAGAGCCACAACACCGGCTCCGGCACCCACAGCGCGGCCACCGGCCGCAGCACGAAGAACTGCACGATGCACAGCACGGCGGCCACGGTGGTGGCCAGCCCGGTGAGCCGCAGCGGGCCGATGCGCTTGACCACCTCGCCGCTCATCACCAGGTAGACCGCATAACTCAGCGCACTGCCGAACACGAGCACGCTGCCGAGCACGGCATGCACGGCCGCGGGCGGTGCCCCGTCCGCGGCGGCGCCGTTGCCGAAGCCCAGTTCGCGGCCGAACACCAGCAGCACCCCGCCATAGCTCAGCGCCAGTGCGGCAAACTGCCGCCCCGACACGCGCCGCTTCAGGAACCAGGCCCCCAGCAGCAGGACCAGCGTGGGGTTGAGGTAGAGGATCAGCCGTTCCAGGCTGGCGCTGATGTACTGCAAGCCCAGGAAGTCGAGGAAGCTCGCCAGGTAGTAGCCGCAAAAACCCAGCAACGCGATGATCTTCCAGTCGCGCCACGCCAGCGCGGGCCGGTTGCGCCCAGCCCACCAGGCCAGCACCAGGAACAGCGGCAGCGCCAGCAGCATGCGAAAGAACAGCACCTGCACGGCATCCGCGCCATGGCGGTACATGAGCTTGGCCAGGATGGCCTTGCCCGAAAAGGCCACGGCACCCAAGCCTGCCAGCACCAGGCCGGGCCAGACGTCGCGCGCAGGGGTGGCAGGAGCAGCGACGCTGGGTGACGACATTGCAAGGGATTCTACGGAGCCGCCCCTCGCACCGTGCGTCAGTCCAGGAATCGCCCTGCGTCTTGCGGGCCGGGCACCAGGCAGGTGTCGGAGCGGCCGAACAGGCGGTAGCGGTGGCGCGCCACCCAGCGGTATGCGGCGTGCCGCAGCGGCGCCGGCAGGCACTGCGCATCGAACACGACGACCAGGCGCGAAGGCCCGTGGGCAGGTGCCTCCTTCGTCATGGCGGCTCCTCGGCCATCCGGATGTTCAGCCCGTGCGCTTCGCGCTCGAAGTCTTCGAGCGTGAGCAGGCCCAGGCAAGGCCGCGCCCCCACGAACGGCAACTCACCCGCAGCGAATTTGCGGACCAGCGCCACCGCTGCAAGGGTCGGCACATACGGGCCATCGCCCTGGGTGGCGACCAGATGCCAGGTGCGGGTGGCCTGCGTTCCGGCCGAAGTCCGCCCGGCGACGCACACATGCATGGCGCCGGCCTCGGTGCCCCAGGTCTTGAACCAGTCAGCGGCACGCTTGAGCCAGCCCGCGTGGGCCGACCAGTCCCGGACCAGGCCCAGCCGCGTCATCCACGCCATGGCGTTCATGCCGCGATGCAGGAACGCCAACTCCAGGCCGGCACCGAAACGCACTCGCGGAGTTCCCGCGTGCCGCGCGGGCAGCAAGGTCAGGTCAGGCACGTCACAGGGGGACAGCAGGCGCGAGCCCACGGGCGCCGGGTAGGCATGGCGATACGAACCCAGCCACCCGAACGAGGGGCTCCGTCCGGTGTCAGTCTGTGCCGGGTGCTCACACTCGGGCAGCGGCTGGCCGCAATAGCCCACGATGGCCTGGATGGTGGAGAGGCCCCGCTCCGTTCGGTTGCCCGGGCTGATGCCGATGTCGATGAAGTTCACCGGGTCCAGGCCGCGCGCCAGATGGTCCACCACGGCCCCCGACAGCGCCGGCACGGAACTCGCGCCACTCGTCACGGCCACACCGGCCGCGGCGGCCAGGGTGTCGAGGCTGCCGATCCCTTGGACGAAGGCACGGGCGTCGGCGAGGTCAATGTAGTGGGCACCCGCAGCAATGCAGGCCTGCGCCACGCGGTAGTCCTGGCCTTGGAACGGCCCGGCGGTGTGCACCACCACCCGGGGAGCCAGCTGACAAAGGTCTTGCGGCCAGGTGGCCGACGCGGTGTCGAGGGCAAGGCTGCTCAGGCGTGCCCGCGCGCGGGGACGGAGCCATTCAACCAGGCGCCCGGCCTCGGCGGCAGAACGACCGGCCACCTGCACGTGCAGGTCGGGCTGGTGCGCCAGCCGTTGCACCAGGCGACGGCCAAAAAAGCCATAGCCGCCGATCACGAGCACCGGGTAGCCGTTCATGCCCAGGACCCATGATGAATCTGCTGCACCATTAAAAAAGGCCCGGCAATTCCGGGCCTTTGCATACAGTTTCTACCGAACTCAGGCGGGAGCCTTTTCCTTCTTGGCTTCTTCCTTCTTCTCGGCCTTCTTCTTCTTGGCCGTCTTGGCCTTCTTCATCGGCTTGTCGGCAGAGGCGCTGGCGGCCGGATCAGCGGGCTTGGGCGCATCGGCGGCGTAGGCAGCGCCGAGGGCGAAGAACATGGCGGTCAGCAGGACGATCAGTTTTTTCATAAGAATCTCCAAACGAGGGGGGGGTTAGAACGAGCGGTGCGCTCAGCACGCACAACGCGGCATTCTCATCGATGGCTGACGCCGTCGTGTGGTCAATCGCACACACCACTCAAAAATGGGGGAGGACTAACCCCAGGGCCCTCAAAACCCGGCCACCAGCCCGTCGCGGCGTGAGTCACTGGCGCCGACATACCCTTGCGTGCCGGGATCGCCCAACCGCCAGATGAACTGCCCGGAGCCGAAGTCCATGTAGGAGTCGGCGACCGAGCCGATCCGATGGCCGCGCGCCAGCAGGCCTTGCACGGTGCTCAGGTCCATCTCCGGCTCGACGCTCAGATCCAGGCCCCGGTCGAAGCGCCATCGTGGTGCATCGCAGGCGGCCTGGGGATTTTGCGCGTGGTCGAGCATGCGCACCAGGGTTTGCAGGTGGCCTTGCGGCTGCATGTTGCCGCCCATCACCCCAAAGGACATGAGGGCCTCGTGCACGGGGGGATGCGCTTCTTCGGCGCCGTCTGCCACGGCCACCACCGGGGGGCGCGGCTTGAGCCGCGTCAGCATGCCGGGGATGATGGTATGGAATGGCCGCTTGCCGGGCCCCACGACGTTGGGGCTGGCAGCGTCCAGGCTGAAGCACACGCCGCGGTTCTGCAGGCTCAGGCCAAAGCCCGGCACCACCACGCCGGAGCCGAACCCCATGTAGTTGCTCTGGATGAAGCTCACCATCATGCCGCGCTCGTCGGCCGCGCTGAGGTAGATGGTGCCGCCCTTGGGCGGGTTGCCGGGGCCAAACTCCTGGGCGCGGAGCGGGTCGATGCACTTGGCACGCTCGGCCAGGTAGGCGTCGGACAGCAGTTCTTGCGGCGTCACCTCCATTGCGCTGGGTTCGGCCACGTGGCGGTAGGTGTCGGCAAAGGCGAGTTTCATCGCCTCGATCTGCAGATGCTGGGACTCCGCGCTGTCCACCGGCAGGGCGGCCAGGTCAAAATGGGACAGCATGCCGAGCGCCATGAGCGCGGCGATGCCCTGGCCATTGGGCGGCAGTTCGTGCACGGTGTAGCCGCGGTAGTCGCGACTGATGGGGCGCACCCACTCAGGCTTGAAGCTCTCCAGGTCGCTGAGGACCAGCGAGCCGCCATGCTGGCGGGCATGGGCGCAGATGGCCTGGGCGATTTCGCCGCGATAAAAGGCCTCGCCCTGGGTGACCGCGATGGCCCGCAGGGCCCGCGCGGCACCCGGCATGCGGAACAGTTCGCCCACCTGGGGCGCGCGGCCATGCGGCAGGAAGGTGGCGGCAAAACCGGGTTGCCGCACCAGGTCTTCCACGCCCGCGGCCAGGGCCCACTTTTGCTGCACGACCGCAGGCACGGCGTAGCCGCGTTCCGCCAGGTCGATGGCCGGCTCCAGCAGGTCGGCAAACGGCAGCTTGCCGAAACGTTCGCTCAGCGCCATCCAGGCACTCACCGCACCCGGCACCGTGACCGTGTCCCAGCCGCGCAGGGGGAACCCCTGGACTTGCGCGCCGTATTTGCCCCGGAAGTATGCCGGCGTCCAGGCCGCGGGGGCGCGGCCCGAGGCGTTGAGGCCGTGCAGGCGCTTGCCATCCCACACGATGCAGAAGGCGTCCGACCCCAGCCCGTTGCTGCACGGCTCGGTGATCGCAATCGCCGCGGCAGCCGCCACGGCCGCGTCTACCGCGTTGCCGCCGCGGGCCAGCATGCGCAAGCCGGCCTGTGCCGCCAGCGGCTGGGACGTGGCCACCAGGTTGCGCGCAAAGACCGGCCGGCGCGCGCTGGGGTAGGACTGGGTGTAGTCGAAGTTCATGGGGGCATTGTGCGCGGCGGGCCGCCCTGGTACCCCGGGGCCGGGTGTTCACACTCAGCCGGCGCCGGGTACCCTCACATTCACACCGTTTCCTGGAACGCCGCCTCGCGCCGCTGCTTGATGGCCGGCATGGCCACGATGACGATCAGCAGGGCTGCCGCGGTCAGCAGGCCGGCCGACAGCGGCCGCGTCACGAACGTGCTCCATTCGCCGCGCGACAGCAGCAAGGCCCGGCGCAGGTTCTCTTCCATCATGGGGCCCAGGATGAAGCCCAGCAGCAGCGGCGCGGGTTCGCAGTCGAGCTTGTAGAACACATACCCGACCACGGAGAACAGCGCGGCCATGTACATGTCGAAGTTGTTGTTGTTCAGTGTGTACAGGCCGATGCAGCAGAAGATCATGATGGCCGGGAACAGCAGCCGGTAGGGCACCGTGAGCAGCTTGATCCAGATGCCGATCAGGGGCAGATTCAGCACCACCAGCATCAGGTTGCCGATCCACATCGACGCGATCAGCCCCCAGAACAGGCTGGGGTTGCTGGTCATGACCTGCGGGCCGGGCTGGATGCCCTTGATCGTCATCGCACCCACCATCAGCGCCATCACGGGGTTGGGCGGGATGCCCAGCGTCAGCATGGGGATGAAGCTGGTCTGCGCACCGGCGTTGTTGGCCGATTCGGGCCCGGCCACACCCTGGATGGCCCCGCGGCCGAAGCGGCTCGGGTCCTTGGCGAGCTTCTTCTCCACCGTGTAGGAGGCGAACGACGCCAGCAAGGCGCCCCCGCCGGGCAGCACGCCCAGGATGGAGCCCAGCGCGGTGCCGCGCAGCACCGCGGGGTAGGCGAGGCGGAAATCTTCCTTGGTGGGCCACAAGCCCTTCACGTCCTTGGTGAACACCTCGCGGTGCTCGGCCGGGCGGCCCAGGTTGCCGATGATCTCGCCGAAGCCGAAGACGCCCATGGCAATGACCACGAAGCCGATGCCGTCGGTGAGCTCCGGGATGTCGAAGCTGTAGCGCGGCACGCCGGAGATCACGTCGGTGTTGATCTGGCCCAGCAGCAGGCCCAGCAGGATCATCGCGATGGCCTTGATGAGCGAGCCCGAGGCCAGCACCACCGCGCCGATCAGCCCCAGCACCATGAGCGAGAAATACTCGGCCGGCCCGAACTTGAAGGCCAGCTCGGTGAGCGGCGGCGCGAACGCGGCAATGATCACCGTGCCCACGCAGCCGGCGAAGAACGAGCCCAGGCCCGCCGCCGCCAGCGCGGCGCCGGCACGGCCCTGGCGCGCCATCTGGTAGCCGTCGATGGCGGTGACCACCGACGATGACTCACCCGGCACGTTGATCAGGATCGCGGTGGTGGAACCGCCGTACTGGGCGCCGTAGTAGATGCCGGCCAGCATGATGAGCGCCGGCGTGGCGTCCAGCGCATAGATGGAGGGCAGCAGCATGGCGATGGTGGCCACCGGCCCCAGGCCGGGCAGCACGCCGATGAGTGTGCCCAGCACCGCCCCCCCGAAGGCGTACAAGAGGTTCTGCAGCGTCAGCGCGGTCTGGAACCCCAGCGCGAGGTTGGAAAGCAGGTCCATCGGAGTTCCTTGTCAGGACGAGGCGGTGAAGAGGGTGGGCCAGAGCGGAATGGTGAGGCTCAGTCCCTTCACGAACACCAGCCAGCAGCCGATGGTGAGCACGACGGACATGACCAGCACGTCGCGCCAGTGGAATTCGTCACCGGCCAGCGCGGCCACGGTAATGACCACCGGCAGCGTGGCCACCATGCCCAGCCGGGGCAGCGCCGCCGACAAGACAACGGCACCGACGATCAGGCACAAGGGCCGCCAGGCGATGGAGCCGATGGGATCGCCGCCTTCGGTTTCGATCGTGAGGGCCTTGAACAGGACCAAGGCGCCGAGCAGCGCCAGGAGAACGCCCAGGCCCAAAGGAAAGTAGCCGGGGCCGGGCCGCGCGGAACTGCCGAAGGTGTAGGAAGTGGCCCCCCAGGCAAACGAAATACCGATCACGACGAACATCACGCCGGACCAGAAATCCTTCTGGCTCTTGATTCTCACGCAGTCTCCTTGTGCTTGGCGTGGGGGCGATTCTAGGGAGGCGGGGATGCCACCCCTCTGTGGATTCCACTTAGCCGGGCCGAGCGCTGGGCCGCTCCCGAGCCGGCCATGCCGGCTGCGCAGAGGCGGCCGATGTACTCATTGGACGAGGGGCCGTCATTCAGCGGGGGCTGAACAGGGGGTGCGCCAGGGCTTCGTCGAGGCGCAGGACCGGCGTGACGCAGCAGTCGATGGCATCGAAAATGCCCAGCCATTGCGCGCTGCTGCGGGTGGCAAACAGGGCGGCCATCTCTTCGCGCAGCAACCCGGCCTCTTCCGACCCGGGCGTCTGGCCCCGCGACCAGTGCTGGTCGGCCCACTGCGGGCGGCCCAGCACGTGGCACAGCGCGGACCAGAACTTGTGTTCCAGTGCCGCCACCACCAGGTGGCGTCCCTCGGACGTGGCGTAGATGCCGTAGCACGGCGCACCGCCGCTGAGCAGGTCGCGCCCGCGCGGCGGCATCTGGCCGTTGGCCACCAGGCTGGCCCGCGCCGCCACGTGGTGGCGCAGCAATTCATGCGTCATGGAGATGTCGATGAAGCGCCCCCGGCCATGGCGCTGCGCCGACCACAGCGCGGCCAGCATGGCGCTGAGCGCCGCCTGCGCGCCGGCCAGCAGGTCGGCCACCTGCAGGTTGGGAATGGCCATTTCGCCCGCGACGGTGGCCACCTGGTCCAGCACCCCGGACATGGCCATGTAGTTGAGGTCATGCCCGGCCCGCCCGGCCCACGGCCCCGTCTGGCCATAACCGGTGATCGCGCAGTGCACCAGGCGCGGGTTGGCCTGCAGCAGCGTGGCGCGGTCCAGGCCCAGGCGGGCCATCACGCCGGGGCGGAACCCTTCCACCAGCAGCGAGGCTGAGCTGATGAGCTCCAGCAGCTCGGCCCGGCCGGCGTCGTCGCGCAGGTTCACCGCGACCAGCTCCTTGCCGGTGTTGAGCACCCGGAACAAGGGGCCGGGTTCACCGTTGCGGTGCTCCCGGGCGCTGCGCCAGAAGCGACGCGTGGGGTCGCCGCTGGGGGGCTCGATCTTGATGACCTCGGCGCCCCATTGCGCCAGGCGCATGGTGGCGAACGGGCCCGGCAGGAGCTGGGTGAGGTCGATGACGCGCAGGCCGGCCAGCGCCTCATGCATCATGGCATCGCCCGGCAGGGCCGGGAGCGACAGGGCGGCGTCGCCGGGGTTCAGGGTTGGCACCGAAGGTGTCCGGCGGCCGTCATCAGACGAACCGGCCTTGGCGCAGCCATTTGGTGGAGACCCATTTTTCGCCCCGAATCACCGGCGCGCCGCCATGCAGCGAGCGCGTCATGGCGTGCGGCCGGTCGTAGCTGAAGAAGGCGGCATTGCCCTTGATGGGCGCCACCTCCAGGTTGACATCCGGGAACGTGGTGCCGCCGCCTGCGAGGGGCGTGTTCAGGTACATGAGCAAGGTGCCCACGCGCTGGCCGCCGCGCTTGAGGATGGGGGTGGAACCCGGCTGCGCCGGATCGAAATAGTCGTAGTGCGGCTTGTATTCAGCCCCCGGCAGGTAGTGCAGCACCTGCAGGCCCTCGCCGTTTTCGAGCGGCCAGTTCAGCAGCGCGGCAATGCGCGCCTCAATGCGGCGGATCAGCGGGGTTTCGCCGCGCTCGAAGAACATGCCGCGGCTGGTGCGTGCGTCGTGCACCTCGCTGCCGCCGGTCTTGATGTCCACGGTTTCGGAGCGCTTCATGCGCGGGCCCGACAAGGTGACCATTTCGTCGCATTCGGCATCGGACAAAAAGCCGCCGAACACCACCACGCGCGGATTGCGCATCTGCAGCAACACCCGCACCTCGCGATCGCCCGCCAGGATGCTGCTGGGTGAATCGAGCAACAGCGGCTCGGGCACGATGCTGGGCTCGGGCAGGCCATTGGCCTTGGCGTGGTCCTTGAGGAAGCCATGCAGCGCCTCTTCCAGCGCGGCAATGGCCACGTCTTCCTTCCAGCCGCTGTCAGTCATGGATTTCAGCACCACGTCGGGCTTGTGGCCGGCGCGGGCTTGATCGACGATCCACTGCCTCAGCTCGGGCGTGACGGACTGGGTGTGCGTGCTCGTTGCCATGACGGGCATTTTGGCATCGGCGCAGCGTGAAATGGCAACCAAGTGAACACCCGGGCGGGCTTGCCCGGCACCGGCGGCCGCCGGTATAGTTGCTTCAGGCAAGTATCTGGTGCGGCCCATGACCCCTGCATCCCCCCCGGCGGACGCCCGCCACGAAGACCGGCTCGCCCGGGTGCGGCGCTTCAGCCGCTTCTACACCCAGCGGCTGGGCCTGCTGCACCGGGAACTGCTGGCCAGCGGCTTCACGCTCACGCAGTCGCGCGTGCTGTGGGAACTGGCCCAGCGCGGGCCGCTGACCGCCAGCCAGTTGCGCGCCGAACTGGGCCTGGACGCCGGCTACCTGAGCCGGCTGCTGGCCGGCTTGCGCGCACAAGGCCTGGTGGAGGCCCGCCGCGCCAAGGACGATGCTCGCGCCCAGCCCCTGTCGCTCACGGCCAAGGGCCGGCGCGCGTACGGGCGCCTCGATGCGGCCTCGCGCGAGCAGGTGGCGCACTGGCTGCACGGCATCCCGGCCGACAGCCAGGACCGCCTGGTGGGCGCGATGGACACCGTGCATGCCTTGCTGGACGCACCGGTTGCGGACGACGCCGTGACCCTGCACGAGCCCGGCCCCGGCGACATGGGCTGGGTGGTGCAGCGCCATGGCGCGCTGTATGCCGCCGAGTACGGCTGGGACTGGCGCTTCGAAGCCATGGTGGCGCGCATCAGCGCCGAGTTCGTGGAGCGCTTCCAGCCTGGCCTGGAACGCGGCTGGATCGCGCGCCGCGGTGGCGTGAACCTGGGCTGCGTGTTCCTGGTGCAGGCGCCGCCGGCCGAGTACGGCGAAGGCGTGGCCAAGCTGCGCATGCTGCTGGTCGAACCCCAGGCACGCGGGCTGCGCCTGGGCCAGCGCCTGGTCGACGAATGCCGGGACTTTGCGCGGGCCGCCGGCTACCGCAAGATCACGCTGTGGACCAATTCCTTGCTGCATGCGGCCCGGGCGATCTACGTGCGCAGCGGCTACCAGCTGGTGTCCGAAGAGACCCACCGCAGCTTCGGGTACGAGCTGACGGGCCAGACCTGGGAGCTGTGGCTTGACGAGGCAACTCCAACCCCATGAATGACCCCGCCTGCCCCTGCGGCACGGCCCGGGCCTACGCGGCCTGCTGCGGGCGCTACCACGCCGGCCCCCTGCACCTGCAGGCCCCCGATGCGCAGGCGCTGATGCGCTCGCGCTACAGCGCCTACGTGCGGGGCCTCACGCCGTACCTGCTGGCCACCTGGCACGCCAGCACCCGGCCGGCCACGCTCGACGCCCACGAACCGGCCTTGCGCTGGCTGGGGCTGGAGGTGAAGCACCATGCCGCCACCGATGCCGACCACGCCACCGTGGAATTCGTGGCGCGCAGCAAACAAGGCGGGCGGGCGCAGCGCATGCACGAGCTGAGCCGCTTCGTGCGCGAGGCGGGGCAGTGGTACTACGTGGATGGCTTGACGCGGTAGCGCGGGCAGGGCCCCGTGTGCGGCCCCGGTGTGCTGCGGCGTGCTGCTATAAGGCCCACTGGCGACCCTTCCTGCCCCGCCGGGCGCGGCGGCGCGGCCCGCCACCAACCAAGGAAACCACGATGGGGCGGATGATGGAAAGAAGGGACGACCGGGAAGGCTCCAAGCCGTTCTCCGAGCAGCTGGGGCTGTTCTATGCCGCGCCGCTGTCGCTGATCCCGCTGCTGGTGATCGCCAGCCTGGCCCTTGTGCGGGCCTTCTTCGTCACGCCGCAATGGGGGCTCCTGGCCGGGCCGGCCAGCCTGGTGATCTACGTCGTGGGCCTGCGCTACGCCCTGCACCTGCTGCGCCGGTTTTCGCAGGGCTACTTCGACCTGGGCGCGGTGGTCGCCGAGGAACAGCCCAACCCCTACACGGTCTACAAAGTGATGGGCGCGCTGTTCGTGATCGCGCTGGTGCTGGCGTTGCTGGCGGGCGCGATGCCCCCACTGGCCTGGGTGTTCTTTCCGGGGCTCTTCGTGGTGTGCTCGCCGCTGGTGGTGATGCTGATCACCCTGCACGACCGCTTCGAAGCCGGCCTGAACGTGGGCAAGTGGCTGCACATGGTGTCGGTGATCGGTGGCGGCTATGCCTGGCTGCTGGCCATGTCGTTCCTGGTGACCATGGGCTCGGGCGTGTTGGCCGGCACGCTGCAAGGCCTGGTGGGGAATGGCTTCGTGGCACGCCTGGGCACCGGCCTGATCTCCAACTACGCGCTGTTCGTGGTCTTCTGCATGATGGGCTACGTGCTGTTCGAGAAGGCCGACCACTTCGACATCGAGACGCAGGCCGCGCGGCGCGCCCGCCTGGTGCCCGGGCAGACGGGGGCACGGGCGAGCCGCGACAGCGCCCAGGAACTGCTCAGCCGCGGCGACGTGGAAGGCGCGCTTGAACTGGCCGCCGAAGAGGCCCGCCTGGGCGTGAACGATGCGCGCGCCCAGGAGCGCTACTTCAAGCTGCTGCAGATGCGCGGCGGCGACGACCCGCGGCTGCCGCAACAAGCCTTGCGCTGGCTGCTCGCCTGCGCCGGCAGCAAGCGCGCCGACGATTGCGCACGCCTGGTGCGGCAATGGTGGGTGCCCAACCCCACGATGCTGGACGACAACCCGCAGGCCTTGCTGGACGTGGCCCGGCTTGCGGCGCAAGGCGGTGCGCCGCAGGACGCGCTGCTGATGCTGCAGCACTTCCAGAAGACCCAGCGCGGCTCGATGCTCATGCCGCAGGCCGTGCTGCTGGAAGCCGACGTGCTGTTCTCGCGCTTGCGCGAGCCGCAGCTGGCGAAGGCGCGCCTGCTGGAACTGGTGCGCGTGTTCCCCAATTCGCAGGCGCAGATCCAGGAGGCAACGGCCATGCTGAACGTGATCGAGGCGGTGGAGAAGCGGCCCGCGCCGGGCGCCGGGTCGCGCAACGCATAAGAGCGGCGCGGCATCAACCCGCCTGCGAAGGCTTTTCGGGACGAAAGAGTTCACACAGTAGTGTGACGGTCTGGTCCAGCGCCTCCACGTGAGGCAGGTGGCCTACAGCCGGCAGCACCTGCACGCGGGCACGCTCAAAGGTGCCACGCAGCACCGCGCCGTGGGGGACGGGGGTGATGGCATCGCATGCGCCCCAGACCACTCGCATGGGAAACGCGGCGCCGTCGACCTCGCGGTACAGGCTGCGGGCGTCGTGAATGGGCATGTGCCTGACGGACGACAGCAGCGCCCGCTTGAAACCCTTGCGTTTGAGTTCATCGGCCAACAAGGCCCGCAGCCACGCCAGGATGGAGGCCTGTGCCGTGTAGGTGTCCAGGCGCGCCATCAAGCGGCGGTTGCCGATGCAGCGAACCAGCACGTCACCCACCCCAGGCCACTGCCTGATGCGGTCCCCCGCGGTCATGCTGACGCCAAAACCATCCGGCCCCAGCAAGGCCAGGCTCTGCACGCGGTGGGGGTGCCTGCGCGCAAACTCCGCCCCGACGAGGCAGCCGAACGCCAGCCCGACCAGGTGCACGGGCCGGACTCCGGCCACGCTGTCGAGGAGCTGAGTGAGCTGCGTGTCGAACAAGTCCGCGTCATAGCGCAGGCGCGGCCGATCAGAGAGCCCCCGGCCCAGCAGGTCGAAGCGCAGCACGCGGTAACCCTGGCGAACCAGCGCCGCGGGCAACTCGTG
>Ga0307516_10001730_pt1 | contig 29987 bp, 27 predicted proteins | sample 19_EM_MG_FD_203310 | JGI IMG/M metagenome (GOLD analysis project Ga0307516, IMG submission 203310) | Populus trichocarpa ectomycorrhiza microbial communities from riparian zone in the Pacific Northwest, United States - 19_EM | ecosystem: Host-associated > Plants > Roots > Unclassified | place... | reverse complement strand
AAGTGGGCGACGGCTCCTTTTAAGGATATCCGTCGCCCATTCGGCATCACTCCACAATCCATCCTCACGCCCGGCGTCACTCCACATTCCTTCCTCCCGCATTCCTTACGCCAGGGGTCGAAGCCTACTAGCTGGCACGCGCCGTGACAGTCACGTGGTGTCGTGATGTAGTGGTGGCGGATCGGGGTACGGTGGATACGGATGGGTTGGCGAGCCTGCTGTTGGGCTTGAAGTCGTCCATTGATTCGTTGTTGCTCGGCAATGATTGTTTCCAGTGTGTTGGCCATCCGCTGGAGTTGCTTTTGGTCTGCGTCATGGAATTCGTTGATGCGCTGGGCAACCGTCTGGTGCACCACGTGATTGCGGCGGGCGTCCTGGGTGGTTGTTTGGTGTATCATGGTGACAATTTTTCCCAGTAGGGTGAGTCGTTCTTCTTGTATCGCGGCGGCCATAGTGGCAGCCTTGTCGGGGTTGGTAGGGATTTCTTCTTGGTCCTCCTGAGGGGGTGTAAGGTCGGCCAGGGGTTTGCGGGGAAGGGCTGCGCTGCCGTGGAGGTGGTGATTGTCCATGTTTACGAGGAACTGGCATTTGGGGCAGACCCGCTTTCCTCGGTGCCAGTCTGCACATGCTTTGACAGGGTTGAGATGTCGTTCGCGGGTTACCCTGAGCAGTTCGTCCGGGTGTGGGAGAGGACAGTCGCAGATCTGTGCCTGACGGTGCCGGCTCTGGCGGGGGTAGTAGTTGTTGTCTTTCATTTGTCGGTGAACGATACAATAGTCGTCATAGCAGGCAGTCCAGTGGAGTGAGGCGTGTTCGTTGGGGCACAGTTGTCCTACGGCAGACAGAGGTGATGAGGGCACTGTGGGAGGCATGCCCCAGCTGTTGTCAGGTTCGGTTGTGGTGGGGAATTCGGGGTTGTCGTCGGGGAAGGTCCAGCCTTCATTGGTGTCGACAGTGGCGGTGGTGGACATTTTGCTAGTTCTGGGGGGCTGGTTTCAACGGGCATTCCTCGTGGAATTGGCGGATGAGGTCTGGTGAGTTTTCAAAGTTGCGGGTTGGATACCAGGTACAGTCGGGGTCGTTGAAACCGGTCCACTTTACTCGATACTAGATCTGATTTCTATGGCGTCGCAAGTTGAGAATTTTTTCCACTTCCCACTCTTGTTGTTCTTTGATGATGACGGGGGGTGGTGGAGGCTGGCTGTATCCGGCGATAGGTTCTGTACTGGCTGTGGGTTCAAGGAGGCTGATATGGAAGACAGGGTAGATTTTGACAGTGGCTGGCAGGTCCAACTTATAGGCATGTGAGCCTACTTTCTCCAGGATGGTGTACGGACCTATTTGCCTGTGGTCCAGTTTGTTCGATGGTTGGGTTGTTCGGATGTGTTTTCACCGTAACCAGACCTTGTCGCCTGGGTTCAATACCGGGTCCGGATGTCGTGCTTTGTTGGCCTGCTCCGTTTGAGCCATTTGCACTTCTTTGATTCCTGCTCTGAGGTCCTCATGCAGCTTCCTTAATGCCTCAACATATTCTGATACTTCTGGTGTTTCGTTGTTCCTGGTGCCGAGGTCTGGCAGAAATCGCGGGTGGTATCCATAGTTGGCGAAGAAGGGGGTTATTTTTGTGGTTCCAGTTTATGTGTTGTTGTAGCAGAATTCGGCAATTGGTAGTAGTCTTTCCCAGTCATCCTGTTAATAGTTGCAGTATGCCTGGAGATACTGCTCCAGGGTGGCATTGGCCCTTTCTGTTTGTCCATCCGTTTGTGGGTGGAAGGCTGTACTGAGGTTGTGTGATATCCCGAGTGCTTTTGTCACTTGTTTCCAGAAGTCAGAGGTGAATAGGGACCCTCTGTATGATACAATGTCGCTGGGTAGTCCGTGGGGTCTAATTACTTGCCAGAGGAAGTGATCTGCCAGGTCTTCGGGGTTTATGGTGCCGTGGCATGCGACAAAATGTTCCATTTTGGTTAGCCGGTCCATTATTACCCACAGTGCGTCTTTCCCATTGCTTATCGGCAGTGCTGTGATGAAGTCCATTGATATCGTGTTCCATGGTTGGTGTGGGAGTTCGAGTAGCTTTAGCAGTCCAAATGGCGCAAGTCAGATTGGCTTGATGCGATGGCAGGTGTCACAGTGGTTGACGCATCTGTGGACGTACTTCCGTTGCCCTGGCCAGTAGAAATTTCCGCTAACGAGTTCCAGGGTTCTTGCTCGGCCCGGGTATCCCATGGCTTGCGCGTCATGGTTGTCTCTTAAAATGCGAAGTCGCAGGGTGTCGTTGTCAGGGATCCATATGAGGCCATCATTCATTAGCAACCCGCTGTTTTCCTTGCATAACCCTAGTGCTATCTTCCCGTCGCGGGTGGTCCCGTTCGCCTTTTCCCTCCAGATTTCTTGGATCTCTTTATCTGCGGTGCTTAGTGTCCGGATTTTGTTCAGGAGTTCCTTGTCTATATCAAGGCTGATGGTTTCTGTTGTATTAGCCTGGAGCGCTTCAAAAGCGTCTTCGGGCAACAGGATTCGGCCGTGGTTCTGCCGATGTTTCATATCCCCTTCCCAGGGAGAGTCTTCTGACTCTCTAGAGAGGATGTCTGGTTTACTGGCTAACTTCCCAGGTCGATATCTGATTGTGAAGTTGTAGTTGGCTAATCGCTCGCCCTACCGGGCTTGCCGTAGGTTGAGGTCTTTCTTTGTTTTCCAATATTCGAGGTTCTTGTGGTCCGTCAGAATCGTGATTTTGAGTCCCGTTGTCTTGCAGTAGGTATCCCATTTACGCAGTGTGTCCACAATTGCCAGTAGCTCCTTGTTGTGAATATCATAGTTGCGCTCTAGGTGTTACACCCTAGGGCGTAGCACGAAGGGAGAAAGGGTCACGTGCAAAAAGAGTCAGCCAAGCCAAATCCAAAGTCTCGCCTCCGACGCAGTCCGGCCAGCTACAGCAACCATGTGAGGGGAAAGTAGCCGATGGGTCCCCGGGCGCTGGGGGGTGAGGCCGGTTCGGCGCAAGCCGGGCACGCCAAAATCCCTAAATCCCCAGCGTTGCAGAATCCGTCATCCGAATGGCTACAAGAACTCATGGACGCCGAAGCTGGTAGCCGCTGCAGAAGAGGGGAAGATAAGGATGAAAGCATGTCACACGCCATAAGCGGGGCTCATGACGAAACTTCGGGGCAGAGAGAGTCTAGACGGGAGATAAGGAGCGGGCCCTGGAAACTCCTGGAAACAAAGGAGACGCCTCCGTCAGCCGAGATAGAGGAGGCACCAGTAAGAAGGAAGGGATCGAGATCGATTCCTCGTATTGCCGGAAAAAGTCTTGCTGGGCCGCAAACCCACGGTACACGGCGGAGCCGAATCACTCCCCCTTATCGCATTCACCGATCATGACCAATCCGCTCACAACCACCGATGGAAACCGGTGGAAGAAAGACGTTGTGAGAAACCAGCGGAAAAAGGCGCGGCTACGCTGGCGTGGAAAAAGAAAGAGAAAGGTCCTCTCGAAGAAAGATCATGTGACCTAGCAGCGGAGAGATATAAGCGACCGACTGAGCGCCCGGAAAAAACCTTCACAAGGACGGAAGGAAGAAAACACTCCCCGAAATAACAAATCTAAGATTATTCCGCTGTGCAAGAACAATACCTGACTTTGTCTAACTCCACACCCCAGTTCCGCTATAACCCCGGTATCATACTAGATCCTTGAGTTTCCTTGAGTAGTATGCTATCGGATGCAAGATTCCCTTTTCGTTGGGCTGTAAACATATTGTGCGTATGGCCTAATTCGAGGCATCTGTTTCGATGGTGACGGGTCGTTCCGGATCAAAGTGTTGCAGTATTGGTTCCGTGATCATTGCTTTTTTGAGTGTTTCAAACGCCTCCTGCTGTTTGTCGCCCCATTCCCATGCCTTTTCTTTCCTTGTGAGGGAAGACAGGGGTATCGTGATTTTACTGTAGTCTCTGATAAAACGCCAATAGAAGTTGGCAAACCCTAAGAAGCTCTGGACTCCTTTCACATTCGTTGGTTCTTTCCATTCCTTGATTGTTCAGATCTTCTCTTCGTCCATTCGCAGTCCCTTTGGTGATATGACGTATCCCAAGTATTCTGTTTCCCTTGTATGGAATTCGCATTTGGATGCTTTCAGCGTGAGCCCGGCCTCCTCAACTAGCCTTAAGATTGTCCGGATGTGCTTCCAGTGGTCTTCCAGATTTTGCAAGAAGATGAGGATGTCGTTCAGAGATGCCACGCAAAAGATATCCAGGTATTCGCTCAGAATCTTGTTCATCCATCGTTGGAATGATGCTGGTGCATTGGTCAACCCGAAAGGCATGACGCAGTACTCGTACAGTCTGTACCGGGTTCGGAAGGCTGTTTTCCATTCATCTCCTGCTGCGATTCGCAGGTTGTAATAGGCGTCTTGGATATCGAGTTTGGTGTAGATGGTGGCACTGGATAGTTGATTCAGGGACTCTCCGATCAATGGTAGTGGCGTCCAATCTTTGATTGTGATTTCGTTCAATTGTCGGTAATCCACACACAAGCGTACTCCTTCATCCTTCTTTTTCACAAAGTGGATCGGCGCTCCGGCCAGGGAAGTGGAGGCGCGGATCCATCCTCATTTTTCGTTGATATCCAAGTATTCTTAGAGAGCTGTTAAAGATTGCCCGATCACCGTTCTTCTGAGAGTCTTCACACGAGCAGAGAAAGAGAGAGAGAGAGAGATGGAATGAGATGATTTGATCGTTGACGTGTGATGGAATTTGCTCAAACGTGATGTATATATATGCTCTTTTTTCCTTATGTCCAAGTATGTAAGAGTATAGAAGGAAGTACACAAAAGACGCTGCTATGGAAGAATACCAAGCCAATGTTACCAGGATCCCCTTGCCATTGCCGTTGCTGTGGTGTCACTTCCATTGGCGAGCCACGCCGGAGCGGTGAGAAGCAATTCCAACACACCCCCTCTTCTCGTGCTCCGTACCAAACAGAAATCCGCCAAATATAGAACAATCCCATTAAATCCTCGTCGACCTCATTAAAACCTCTGCAGTGAAAACCTCGTGGGAAAAACACTTGCTAGTAGGAAAAAGAGTGCCGACTCATGCTTGCCGACAGGATGCAAGAACATGCACAACAAAAGAACCCTTCTTTTCTTTTCCAACACCCGCACCCCCTTTTCTTCACCAAAGAACCGCACCCCCTTTTTTTTTTCCCGAGAACTGTCTCATTCATCGTCGGTGCCGAATGGAGTGAGTCCGGTGAGTTGCAATCAAAGGTGTGTGAGGAAACGAGTGACGCCCCGAAGAGTCAAGTCTACGTTACCTGTCGAGCAGCACGGAGTAGTCAGGGCAGGATCTTGACATCGTGCATCAGAAGTCAAAACACATCGATGTCAAATACCACCACGTTCATGATGAGCAGCAGCGAGGACTGGTCAGGTTTCAGTATGTCCCCTCAGCAGCAAATCCAGCCGAGCTGCTCACAAAACCACTTGCCGCACCCCGACCTGAGCAACTGTTAGAGCTCACCAGTTTGGTAAAGCACCCATATCGGCTACACCAGTAAGGAAGAGGGGGTGCGGATTTTGCGCAAGGAAGAGGGGGTGCGGACGGACAGCATGGCAGAAGGGATTGAGGAATGGAGCTAGCAAGCACGAATAAAGAAGAGAAGGAACATGAAAAGTTTGTTTGAATTCTCGATTTTTTATTTCAGTTTGTTACTTGACTTGATTTGTTTTTGATCTGACTTTGGTATTGTTGGTGTCGGCACTCTTTTTCCTGATAGCAGATGTTTTCCCCACAGGGTTTTCACTGCACAGGTTTTAATGAGGTCGACGGGAATCGGGTAATGGTTGTCCTGTATTTTGTTCTTTGCATTTGGTCCTTTAGAAAGTCTCAGCATGAGAAGAGGGGGTGTGTTCGAAATGCTTCTTGTGCATCATCTAGATTTGGCGCTTGTGCCTTAGAGTTTGTTGAGGACACGATTGCAAGCGGGGAAGTGTGAGTGGAGGATCTTTCTTCAGCGGGTTCTTTCTCTTCTTCTTTTCTTCAATACTATTGAATACTACAACGAAGCTGTGAACCACTTGAACGACCAGAATCCATATGCCTTGTGTTTCCTCATCTTATACAGCATTCGAACTCCTATCTTTCATTTCTATTCTCATCGCTAATCGGTACTCTTTCAACATGGACGTGCAGCTGATGATGGATCCTATGGATGAGCGGCCGATAATGGATCCTATAGACAAGCAGATCGAGGACCCAATGGACAATGAACCGATGACGAACACTATGGACAATGAACCAGTCATGAATTCCTCGGACATGTCAGGCAAGTCTCGGACAACCTGGGGGACACCGGAATTATGTCAAACATGTGTTCATACCAAACAACAACAACATGTAGTAAGTACCAAGGCATCCCGCACCTCAACGCCATTCGAGCTCATTCATTCAGATCTCTATGGACCCATAAAGCATAGCATTGGAGGGGCCCAATATTACATCATCTATATTGATGATTGCACAAGGTATACTGAGGTGTATTTCCTGATCACCAAAACGGCGGAAGAAATATCAGCCAAGTTTCGTCAGTATCAGGCCTGGGTCGAAACCCAAGGGTTCCGCATCAAACGATTCTGTAGCAACAATGGATCCAGAGAATTCAGCAACTCAGTATTCCTGGGATTGCTGGGAGAAAAAGGAATCACTTTTGAGCCCTCCCCTCCATACACCCAACACAAGAATGGAATGGCTGAACGAATGGTCCGAACCCTGAATACAAAGACACGAAGTATGATGTGGGATGCCAATGTGCCGATAAAGTTCTGGCCAGAAGCCATAAGGACAGCATGCTATCTGCATCAAGGGTCTCCAACCTCGAGTCTTTCAGGCAACCGCTCACCCTACAAAGCCCTGTACGGTACCATTCCGAAGATTAGACATCTGAGGCGATTTGGCTGTTGGGTATACAAGCATATCCCACCCGCTCAACAGACCAAGAAGAAATTCAGAAATCGTTCAAGTGTCTGTATGATACTTGGATATGTGCACAACACTACGAAGACCTAGAGGATATGGGACTTCAACTCGGAAAGAATCCGACGGGCAGTGGAATGCTCAAGTGTGGTGTTTCAGGAAGGAGTGAATGCACACACTGAAGAACAAACTGAACTCATTGAGTTTCCAGACAATGCAGACGAACTGCATGATGAAATCTACGAAATGGACAAAAAGACTAAAAGCAGAGGGATTAATACCTCACCGAGTCAACAGAACAGTAATCAAAAGACTCCTTATCCCTTTCCGTTGTCACCAGCGAATCAGCTCAATGAGCTGCTGGGTGGAATATCATCTCTCCGTTGTCACCAGCGAATCGGCTCAAGGAGCTGCTGGGCGGAATATCATCTCTCTGTTGTCACCAGTGAATCAGCTCAATAAGCTGCTCGGCGGAATATCATCCTCCATTGTCACCAGCGAATTGGCTCAATGAGCTGCTGGGCAGAAAACCATGTCTCCGTTGTTACCAGCGAATTGGCTCAATGAGCTGCTGGGCGGAGGCCAATAAGTCTGCAATACTAACTTCATTTGGCTGATGAACATGCATCAGCAAAAAAATGGATAGTTGAAGTATATTGCTTTTTCAACAGGTGAGACATAAATTTGAACTAATATTTCTCGTGGTTTCAGCTAAAAATAAAGCACTTTTTTTTTTTAAAATCCTTACAGAAGCAAAATATAACTTCTCCACTTACGGGAGTTAGCTATGCTTACAGGAGCTACGGGAGCTATGGGAGCTCCCTAGGAATTCTCGAATTTTTTGCTGATGTGACTATGTTTCTACGTGAACATGCAGTAAGGTACGTCTTGCATCGAACAAGGCAATTATGAGCAAGACGCACGAAGAAGGGGGTGATTTGATGTCTTCGGAACGTCTTGCACCTGCCTTTCTGACACTTGGAATCGCCAAGACGTCTGAACATCATGAAGCCGAAAATGAACCGCTCACGTACAAGGCTGCTCTACAAAGTCCACAGGCAAGACAAAGGAAAGAAGCCATGCGCCAGGAGTGGCAGGCATTGGTTGAGAACCACACATTTGACATTGTAGCTCAAGGTAATACTGCCCAAATGCAAATCGCTGACGTACTAGTGGAAGAACCTATTGGATGAAAGTGCATCTACAAGAGAAAAGTCAATCCGGACGGATCCACACACTACAAGGCTCGACTCGTCATTTAGGGAGATGAACAAAAGGAAGGAATTGACTATGACGAGACCAATGCACCAGTATCCAAGATGGCAACGTTCCGATTGGTATTGGCACTTGCCGCTCAGTATGGCTGGGATGTCGATCATATGGATGTGGTGATGGTGTTCCTAAATCCAAAGATTGACCGAGACAACATCTACATGAAAATGCGACTTGGAATTGACTGGCTGGCGTCGAGCGGAAACCCGTTGAGCGGAAGTGCCTTAATCCTCCGAAAAGCCCTCTACGCACTGAACAGGCACCCAGACTTTGGTATGAGGATATCAATGGATACTTGCAATCCATCGGTTTTTGTAAAGTTTGCCCGATCACTGTTCCTTTGAGAGTCTTCACAAGAAGGGAGGGAGAGAGAAAAGACAGAGATAAGGTGAGATGATTTGATCATTAAAGTTTGATGGAATGGCTCAGATAGGTGTGTTCAGTCTTTTTCTATGCTATATAGAAGTATATCAAAAATCTAGAAGGAAGAACACGAAAGACACTGCTATGGAAGAATGCCAAGCCGTCGTTACCAGGATCCCCTTACCATTGCCATTGCTATGGCGTTACTGCCACTGCCGTTGCTGTGGTGTCGCTTCCATCGGCACCCCACGCCGGAGCGGCAAGAAGCAATTCCAACACACCCCCTCTTCTCGTGCTCCGTACATAGAAATCCACCAAATCAAGAACAATCCCAAACCAAAAAACACTCCCATTTAATCCTCGTCGACCTCATTAAAACCTTTGAAGTGAAAACCTCATGGGAAAAACACTTGCTAGTAGGAAAAAGAGTGCCGACTCACGCTTGCCGACAGGATGCAAGAACATGCTCAACAAAGAACCTTCTTTCCTCCTCCAATTCCTTATCACCCGCACCCCCTTTTCTTTGCCAAAGAACCACACCCCCTTTTCGAGATCGGCGTCATTCATCGTATTCGGGTTCTCCGTCGTCAGGGCCGAATAGAGTGAGACTGGTGAGTTGCAATAGTCGTTCGTGTCGGGGAACCGCAAGAGGTTTCATCAGCAGATCGGCAGGATTAGACTCTGAAGTAACGTATTGGAACTTAACTGCGCCTTTCATCTGTTCGTCGTGAAAATGATGATATTTTACGTCAATGTGTTTTGACTTTTGCCGTACGACTCCGGAGGTAATCAGTTTGATGGCGCCTTGGTTGTCGCATCCGATTGGTACCGGTCCATCAACAATCTCTACTGCCATTCCTCCTGTAGCCTCTTTCATCATGTGCTTGAGCCAGAGACTTTCCTGGGTGGCGTGTGAACAGGCAATATATTCGACCTCGAGCGTTGAGAGTGCTACGACACTCTGAGACTTGGCTTGCCAATGAATCAAGCCAGATATGACAAGCTCGTTGTTGACATTGACGTTCCTGAGTCCGAATACGCATCTGCCGATGGATTTCCGAGTTGTGAGATTCCCTGCCCAGTTGGAATCGGTGTATCCGACAATGGTGGTAGGATTTAGGAGCTGTCGGTAATGAATTCGAAATCCGGCAGTAGTCTTCAGGTATCGGAGTACTCTCTTTGCCGCCGTTGTGTGCATTTCGAGAGGTTGGACATTGTACTGGCTCAGGGCGGTTACACTGAAGGCGATATCCAGTCGACTTCTAAGTGCCGCATACATGAGTGATCCAACCATTGAGAGATATTCTTTGCGGTTTGCTGGTTTGTCCTCACAGTGGGTGTTAGCCAGATCTGTCTGGCGATCAAGTGGAGACTTAGCCAGTTTTGCATCCATCAGTCCGAATCATTGTATGATTGAGTTGATGTAGCCTCGTTGACAGATACTGAATCCTCCATCTTTGGTCCTCTCGATCTCGATTCCTAGGAACAACTTTGCCGCACCCAAGTCGTACATCTTGTACTTGTTTTGCAGCAGCTGCTTGATCCGATGTCCCCGTCCTTCTGCACGGTTATGCGCAATAAGCAGATCGTCCACGTATAGTACTAGAAGGACTCCTTGTTGAAGGTACAAATTCAGATCTTCCGCTGATTGTCGAAATCCTATGGATTGCAAGTATCCATTGATATCCTCATACCAGAGTCTGGGCACCTGTTGAAGTCCGTAGAGTGCTTTTCGGAGAATTAAAATGCTTCCAATCGATGCGCTTTCGTTTGACGCGAGCCAGTCAATTCCAAGTGGCATTTCCATGTAGATGTTGTCTCGGTCAATCCTTGGATTTAGGAAAGCTGTCACCACGTCCATATGACCGACGTCCCAGCCATACTGAGCAGCCAGTGCCAGTATCAATCGGAATGTTGCCATATTGGACACCGGTAGGTAGGTTTTGTGGTAGTCGATGTCTTCCTTTTGTTCGTAGCCCTTAATGACTAGTCTTGCTTTGTACCGAGTGGATCCATCCGGATTAATTTTCCTCTTGTAGATCCACTTGCATCCAATAGGCTCTTCTACTGTCCTGTCAGTCATTGGTGTATGGACGGCAGTACCTTTTTCCACGATATTGAATGTGTTATTCTCCACCAATGCCTGCCATTCCTGGCGTATGGCTTCCTTCCGTTGTCTTGCTTGCGGCCTTCGTAATGCAGCTTTGTACGTGAGCGGTTCGCTCTTGTTTTTGCACTCGATAGTCTGTTCCATCTCGGCTTTATCTTCTGAAGTGTCGGCAATCCCAAATAGCAGAAAGGCGGACGCAAGGTGTTCCGAAGACGTCAAATCACCCCCTTCTTCATGAGCCTTGCTCATAATTTCTTTGTTGGTTTCAAGAGATGCCTTGCTACGTGTCCGTGCAGAGACATATTCATTCTTATCTGCCATCTCAATCAGTCTTGGTCTCAATCATATGGAATCCACATCACGAGTTCTCCCAGCATTCGTTGAATTCAGTAGGTAATGCCCAGCAGCTCATTGAGCATATTCACTGAATTCAGCATACAAGTCACCAGTTATCGCTTTCGCAAGATATTCTCAACTTCTTCTGCCTCGCATTCGCTGAATTCAGCAGGCATCTGCACAGCGTTTCGCTGAATTCAGCAGGTATCTGCCCAGCATGTTTGCTGAATTCGGCACACTGCCCAGCATTCGCTGAATTCAGCAGTCTTCTGCCCAGCATTCGCTGAATTCAGCAGGTATCTGCCCAGCATATCTGCTGAATTTGGCACACTGCCCAGCATTCGCTGAATTCAGCAGTCATCTGCCCCGTATTCACTGATTTTGGCAGGTATATATCGTCCAGCTGCTCATAGAGCGATTTCACTGCATGACGAAAGAAAACGGATATTTGTTACTTACTGTTGTTCTCTTGACTGCCATGTGTGTCATCCATTTCATGGATCTTGTCCTGCGCCCCGTTGGTCTGCGCTTCTTCAGTGGTGTTGGAAACTCAATGGCTTCCATCTGCTCTTCTGTGTGTGCGTTTTCTTCTTCGTCAAATATGTTACACCCTAGTATAATGGGCTAACAGCTCAACGAGAATGTAATAAATATTTGTCGCGGAATGGTGGCGGTTGCCCCAGTGACACACTCTCAAACGACGACGGTCTCGCGAATGCCACGCCGCGACGGCGTCGGTCCCACAAATGCCACACCACAACGTCGACGGTCTCGCAAATGCCACGCCACGACGGCGACGGCCTCTCGTGAGCCGATAGCGCCTGACGTTGACCACGTCAACGGCGCCGGCAGTACCGAACGACAACGACAGTGGCGGACAAGTGACACCTACTCAAAGGAATGCGGGAAACACAAGCAGCGCGAGAGTCTAGGCGGGAGGCAAGAGTGGGTGTAGGACCCTGGCGGCCAAAGTGGTTTGCTGGGGACTGCACCGCGGTAGCAAAGCGGAACCCGGGTGACCCATGGAGAAGCTATGGGATCGACGAGGTTTGCAGCAGCACCGTATCTTGTCATTAGTACCGGTCAGGACGAGTACGCTCTGGGCCTCGGCCCACGTCCACCTTGGTTGGTGTGTACGTGAGTGAAATTCTCAAGATAACGAGTCCGGGTTGGCACTTACGCGGCCTCTCGGGAACCACGGGAAACACAAGGAGCACGAGAGTCTATGCGGGAGGCAAGAGTGGAAGTAGGACCTCGGCGGCCAAAGTGGTTTGCCGGGGACTGCTCCGCAGTAGCAAAGCGGAACCCGCGTGACCCCGGGAGAAGCCCTGGGAACGACGAGGTTCGCAGCAGCACCGTACCTTGTCGTTAGTACCGGCCAGGACGAGAACGCTCTGGGCCTCGGCCCACGTCTGCCTTGGCTGGTGCATACGTGAGTGAATTCCGGAAGACAAAGAAGTACGGCATCAGCATGCGCTTGCGCGGCGCCGAAGACAAAGGATATTGGATCGGCATGTGCTTGCGCGGCGCTGAAGACAAACGATATTGAATCGGCATGCGCTTGCACGGTGCCGAAGACCAAGAGCAGGAATTGGTATGCGCTTGCGCGCTGAGGAAAAAGAGCAGGAATTGGTATGCGCTGGCGTGCTGAGGAAAAAAGAGCAGGGAACTGAATGTGTGGCGCGCCGAGAACAAAGAGGGCGGATCGATCTGCGCTTACGCGTCTCCCCATTCCTGACGACAATGTCAAAGGACAGAGGACTGCGATAGCGCATGATGATTCCGCTCTTATAAACGTTAGGCGCGCCGCGCAAAGGGGGAGGACAGAGAGAAAACCTGTATCGACACCCCTTAGACTATTCCGTTGTGAATTATCGAAAACCTGACCACGGATATATCGATTCTACTGTGACTCCGGTGACGCGATAGCACCCCAGTCTCACACTATAGTCTAAGGCTAAAAAGTCACCATTCGACAAAAACTACACTTCAGCAAACATGTCGGCCAGTGGAGCCGCATCCTCAACGGTTAACCAACTACACCTAGAACCACCTCGTAGAGTCGAAGACATTTACAACGACACCTATCCAGATAACGACAGCGTCGAGATTCAGGAACCCGCCTGTTGGCTGGGCCAGCTTGTACATCAACACCGGCAGGCGCAAACCGATCTCCAGTGTCTTCGTCAAATCTGTGGAGGAGAATACGACTGAAGCAATCGCCGTATCCGATCAATCGAACGAAACTACGAAAGCATCTTCCAGAGTGTCCGGTACATCTACGAGCAGACAAAAGCAGACCTCGGAGCCACACACGAATGCATGCAAACCGAATTGATGGCAGCCGCCAACGCCTCGTAGCAGTTTACGGTAGAAGTCTGGCAGGCGATTCTTACGCGCAACAAGGAAGCAGGCCAACAGGCAATGTATCAAGCAATTCAAATTACACGCATCAACGATGCAGTTGCTTTCCTACAAACGGCGGACCTGCAACGAAACCAGGAACAGGCAATTTTTCGACGAAACTTGAGCGAGTGGGCCGACCGCCAGCAAACTGCAACAAACCAACTGATGCTGGAACAACAAAGACTACAGACCGAGGTTGACTCTTCCCAAGCCGCCCTCCTTCAGGTTGCGGAAGCCGGACAAGCCGAGAGAAGGGCTGTACCCAGCTACTTGCAAGCAGCACCTGCAGCTACAGCCCCAAGGAGAATCAGACCGCCCGCTATTCCTATGGAAGAAGCCGAACCCTCTGTACCTAGGACGCCGGACGAACCACGGCCAGCTGAGGAGAATCCGGACGAACGCCTTGTGCAGATTATAACCGAGACCATCGCCAACACGCTGTCAGCAACACGGACGACCAACCAGGAGGCTTCGGCAGGCTCGCCAGCACCCTGAGTGGCACGCTTAAAGCTAGAAAGCCCTGCCAAGTTCGACGGGAAACCAAAAACACCGTTTCGCACTTGGTGGGATTCGGTCCGGGATTACATCAGATTTTACCCGGAAACGAGTGGAATACAGCGAATTGTGTGGATTGGGACCCTTTTGACCGATGAAGCAAAGGAATGGCACCAGGCGCAATGAAGGCTGGTAGGAGATGCCGACACCTGGAACGCCTACTCCGAAGCCTTGCAGGATGAGTATCTGGATCCACGGGAAGCCGCTACAGCATTCACCCAATTATCGGCCTTACGCTACAAAGGGGATATTAAGGCGTATCTTACAGCATTCCGGGCCTTGAACATCCATGCATGGGTAACTGGGGAAGCGCTTCAGAGCAAGGTAAATGTAGCCCTCCCCTTGGAGATTATTGACTTGCGCTTTGCCCAGAACCCCCGCCTTTTCACGGAAGATGAACCATTCTTGGTGGCCACCTACGAGGCCGGAAGGCACTGGGAAAACCGAAACCTACTCGCAAAAGAAAAAGCCGCAAGTGAACGAGGATCTGGAACAGGTAACCAGAACTCCACACAGAAGGGCACTAACAAAGGGCCCCGAGAACAAGGAAAAAGAAAAGAGCTCCAGCGGAACGAAGGCCCAGCAGCAAAAAGCGAAAAAACAAAACTGTGGCAAGGACTAAGAGAGGCGCTTCAAGTAGTGCCACAAAACGAGATCGACGAGCACAAGAAAAACGCTCAAGGATGCTGGAGATGTGGCCGCGAGAACCACAGCACCTACCAATGCTACGCTCGCACCACGAAGAAAGGAACCACGCTGGCGGAGGCACCGGGACAGGTATCAGCTACCACCAGTGCCAAACGAAAACACAAGGAAACGGAGCACGCAATAGCCGCAGCAACAGAGGAAGAGGATCGAAGTGAGGCGCCGCTATCCTGGGCGCAGGATTCAGTAAGCGAGGAGGATTTTTAGGAGGCCGGGAATCGCCACAGCCCGAGGCCTCAGTGTTAATATGTGGCATAACAGGAAAACGGAGCGTCGAGTGGGAAACCCAGGACCAGAAAAAAAAGCAACGAGTACCCTTTTGCGGAAAACGACCCATCATAGAAATGATAGTTCACTGGAAGGACCAAGGAAAGTATCGAGCCCAGGTACTCCTCGACACCGGCTGCTCAACTCCCCTTATTAGCAAGCAATTGGTGGAGAAACTCTCACTGCCCTGCTTACAGCACGAACAAGAAAGAGCAATCCGGAACTTTACTGGCGACCTCGTACCGGAGGCAGGAAGGGAGTATACCCGTCCAATAATAATACAGCATCATCGGCACTACACCAAAGAAGTTTTCGAAGTAACGCCACTAGAGCTGGGCGTCGACATCTTCTTACCATTCTGGTGGATTGCCAAACATCCACCACAGGGAGCGTGGGATTCAGAGGAACTGCGCTTCGAAACCCTCGGATGCAGGGAGAGCTGTACAAAAATAGCAATCACGAAGTTTCCCCTAAGCCTCGACCAGTCTATACTAACCCATCCCAAGGCACGAATCATTGGATACGTCGTGGCAGGTGCAACCACAGACAATCCACTCGATCTCGTGCCGGAGGAATTCAGGCAGTTCCTCGACATCATGGGAAAAGAAGCGTCAGATGCGCTGCCACCACGCGGTGCCTACGACCACGAAATCAGACTAAAAGAAGGCGAGAAACCACCATGGGGACCCATCTACCCCCTTTCCGAAACCGAGCTAGAAACTCTCCGTGAATACCTCAAGGACATGTTGAAGACAGGTAAGATTAGGCGGTTAACATCGAGTGCAGGCGCCCCCATACTCTTTGTACCAAAACCGCACGGGCGTGGCCTCAGACTGTGCGTCGACTACCGAGGCATCAACCGAATCACCATACCCAATCGATACCCGCTGCCCCTAATGCAGGAACTCCAGGACCGGATTCAAGGGGCGCAGTTCTTCACCAAAATGGATCTAAAAAACGGATATCATCTCGTTCGGATGAAGGAAGGCGAGGAATGGAAAACCGCCTTTCGCACCTGCTATGGCCTCTACGAATTCTTGGTAATGCCGTTCGGATTGACCAACACACCAGCAACCTTTCAGGACATGATGAATCACATATTTCGGAACATAATCGACCTTAGACTGCTCGTATACATCGACGACCTACTTATCTACGCAAAAACGGAAGAAGAACACAATAGGATAGTCAAGGAAGTACTACAGAGACTAAGAACAAACAGGCTGGCCATTTGGCCGGAAAAATGCGTATGGAAACAACCGGAAGTGGAATTTCAAGGATACGTGATTGGCAGGGAAGGAATCAAAATGTCCGAGGAAAAAGTGAAGGGAGTACTCGAATGGAAGTCCCCCGCCTCACTAACAGAAACGCAAGCGTTTCTGGGCTTTGCTAATTTCTATCGGCGATTCATCAAAGATTACTCCCGAGTAGCTCGCCCAATCACCGAACTCACAAAGGCGACAACGAAAAACTGGAAATGGACCCCCGAGGCCGAAAGCGCCTTCACCGAGCTAAAAAACCAATTCACGTCCGCTCCGATTCTGGCGCACTTCGACCCCAAACGACCAGTAATTGTGGAAACCGACGCATCAGACTTCGCCCTCGGTGCGGTACTATCACAACGAGACAACGAAAATCACTTTCACCCGATCGCCTTCCACTCAAGGAAATTCACACCCGCCGAAATCAACTACGAAATACACGACAAAGAGCTACTCGCAATCGTCGACTCATTCAAACACTGCCGACGGTACCTGGAAGGCGCTACACATCAGGTGCAGGTGTTTTCGGACCACCAAAATCTGGAGTACTTCACCACCACCAAGGTTCTCAACCATCGGCAAGCGCGCTGGGCACAAGAACTCGCTGGTATCGACTTCAAAATCTTCTATCGCCCCGGTACAAAAAACGGGAAGCCAGACGTGTTGTCCAGGCGTTCGGAGTACCGCCCTGAGAAAGGGGGGGATGAAAACCAGCCGATAATGACGGTCTTACACAAAACCCACTTCGCAGAGCCAATACAGGTGGCAGGAGTAGTCAACACCCAGCGAGAAGGCACAGCGTTCATCATTTCAACGGCGCGGCTTCAGTCGCTCCCGGCCCGGAGCTGGAAGAAGGAATTCTTAGTGCTCGTACAAAGGGCAGGGGAAAAAGACCCGGAATACCACAAAGTGCTCGAAGAATTGGAAAACGAGGAAGCGGCATGGGCAGGGCCTGTGCCGGATGGCCGAGAGGCCGAGGAGAAAGGGGAAAATGAGGAAAATGAGAGGAATGAGGAAAACGAGGAAGCGGCACGGGCAGGGCCGGTGCCAGATGGCCGAGAGGCCGAGGAGAAGGAGGACGATGAGGAAAAAGAGAGGAATGAGGAAAACGAGGAAGCGGCACAGGCAGGGTCTGTGTCGAATGGCCGAAAGGCCGAGGAGAAAGAGGAAGATGAGGAAAAGGAGAGAGATGAGGAAAACAAGGAAGCGGCACGGGCGGAGCCAGTGCCGAAGGGCCGGATGGCCAAGGATAGAAAGGCGACGCGGACAGGAAAAGGGATGATAGAAATAAGGGACGGATGTTTGTACCGGAAGGGGATGCTGTGGATACCTAACGACAGGAACCTCATTCGACAGATCCTGGAGTCGGAACATGACACAAAGGTGGCAGGCCACATGGGGCAGGACAAAACTATCGAGCTTATTCGACGCAACTTTTGGTGGCCACGGATGAACGAGCAAATCGCCGAGTTCATCCGAAGCTGTCTCCAGTGTCAGAAAAATAAGGCAGCTCGACACCAGCCCTACGGACTCCTGACGTCTATGGAACCCCCCTACGCCCCATGGCAGTCGATTGCAATGGATTTCATCACTGACCTACCACTGTCCGAACAATGCGACCAACTCTGGGTAGTCATCGACCGATTCACTAAAATGGCTCACTTTATCCCACTGCCAAAAGAAGGCAAATCAGCAAGCGACCTAGCAAGAACCTTCGCCCAGGAAGTGTGGCGTTACCACGGACTACCCTCAGATATCGTATCAGATCGGGACTCCCGTTTCACTTCGGCCGTGTGGCAGGAGTTTCTGACACTCTCTGGAATCCGACCCCGGATGTCAACCGCCTTTCACCCACAAACGGATGGCCAGACCGAGCGGCTCAACCAAACCATTGAGGCATACCTACGGTCATTTATCAGCTACGAACAGGACGACTGGGTCAGCTTGCTACCAATGGCAGAGTTCGCCTACAACAACTCGACCACCAGTGCGACGGGCATCTCACTGTTCTACGCCAACTACGGTTTCCATCCTACAGTGACAAATCCAGCAGCAGTGCTACCCCTAAACCCCGCCAGCTTTGCTTACGGCCACTGGATGCACGCAGTGCATGGGGAAGCGAGGAAAACGCTGGACAAGACACGGGAACGGATGCACCGATATACGGACCCCCATCGAAAAGAACCCTCAGCGTACCAAGTAGGTGACCTAGTAATGCTTAACGGAAAAAACATACAGACCCGCCGTCCTTCACGGAAACTCGACCACAAAAACCACGGGCCCTTCCAGGTGGAAAAGGTGATCTCCCCCCTCGCAGTCAAGCTTACACTGCCACGGAAATGGCGAATTCACGACGTATTCCACGTTTCCCTCCTCGAACCCTAACGAACAAGCGAGATGCAAACAACCCCAGACCTGGTAAAGGTACTCCGAGAAGCGGACGACATTGAGAACAGCAAGGAATACGATGTGGACGAGATCATGGGCAACACAAAGAAGGGGCGACGAGTCCTCTATCTGGTGAAGTGGCTAGACTACCCCGACCGAAGGGATTGGACCAACGAGCCATTCGACAACTTCTCAGAAGGAGGGTTGGAAAAGCTGAGGGAGTTTCATCGCCGGAACCCAGAGGCGCTGAGAGATTACCGACTCAGCAAGGAGTGAAGGGAAAGAAGAAAGGAAGGAAAAGGATGAAGGAAGGAAGGACACGGGTTGGAAAGGCTTCGGGGCGAAGCCTAGGGAAGGGGGGAGTAGTGTTACACCCTAGTATAATGGGCTAACAGCTCAACGAGAATGTAATAGATATTTGTTGCGGAACGGTGGCGGTTGCCCCAGTGACACACTCTCAAACGACGACGGTCTCGCGAATACCACGCCGCGACACCGTCGGTCCCACAAATGCCACACCACAACGTCGACGGTCTCGCAAATGCCACGCCACGACGGCGACGGCCTCTCGTGAGCCGATAGCGCCGGACGTTGACCACGTCAACGGCGCCGGCAGTACCGAACGACAACGACAGTGGCGGACAAGTGACACCTACTCAAAGGAATGCGGGAAACACAAGGAGCACGAGAGTCTAGGCGGGAGGCAAGAGTGGATGTAGGACCCCGGCGGCCAAAGTGGTTTGCTGGGGACTGCACCGCGGTAGCAAAGCGGAACCCGGGTGACCCATGGAGAAGCTATGGGATCGATGAGGTTTGCAGCAGCACCGTATCTTGTCGTTAGTACCGGTCAGGACGAGTACGCTCTGGGCCTCGGACCACGTCCACCTTGGTTGGTGTGTACGTGAGTGAATTCCTCAAGATAACGAGTCCGGGTTGGCACTTACGCGGCCTCTCGGGAACCACGGGAAACACAAGGAGCACGAGAGTCTATGCGGGAGGCAAGAGTGGAAGTAGGACCTCGGCGGCCAAAGTGGTTTGCCAGGGACTGCACCGCGGTAGCAAAGCGGAACCCGTGTGACCCCGGGAGAAGCCCTGGGAACGACGAGGTTCGCAGCAGCACCGTATCTTGTCGTTAGTACCGGCCAGGACGAGAACGCTCTGGGCCTCAGCCCACGTCCGCCTTGGCTGGTGCGTACGTGAGTGAATTCCGGAAGACAAAGAAGTACGGCATCGGCATACGCTTGCGCGGCGCCGAAGACAAAGGATATTGGATCGGCATGCGCTTGCGCGGCGCTGAAGACAAAGGATATTGAATCGGCATGCGTTTGCGCGGTGCCGAAGACCAAGAGCAGGAATTGGTATGCGCTGGCGCGCTGAGGAAAAAAGAGCAGGGAACTGAATGTGTGGCGCGCCGAGAACAAAGAGGGCGGATCGATCTGCGCTTACGCGTCTCCCCATTCCTGACGACAATGTCAAAGGACAAAGGACTGCGATAGCGCATGATGATTCCGCTCTTATAAACGTTCGGCGCGCCGCGCAAAGGGGGAGGACAGAGAGAAAACCTGTATCGACACCCCTTAGACTATTCCGTTGTGAATTATCGAAAACCTGACCACGGATATATCGATTCTACCGTGACTCCGGTGACGCGATAGCACCCCAGTCTCACAAAAATCTCGAAGGAAGAACACGAAAGACGCTGCTATGGAACAATGCCAAGCCGTCGTTACCAGGATCCCCTTGCCATTGCCGTTGCTATGGCGTTACTGCCACCGCCGTTGCTGTGTTGTCGCTTCCGTCGGCGCGCCACGCCGGAGCGGCGAGAAGCAATTCCAACAGTTTTCGACAGTCAGCTGAAGATCCAAAGCTGTACCTCCAACCAGGGGTCCTGCTAGTCCTATACGTGGACTATCTGCTCATTGCGCACAATAGTACAGAAGGACGGCGACATCAGATCAAGCAGTTGCTGCAGGAGAAGTACAAGATGTGTGACTTAGGAGCAGCGAAGAGGTTTCTGGGAATCGAGATTGAAAGAACTGAAGACGGCGGATTCAGTATCTGCCAACGAGACTACATCAATACAATCATACGACGATTTGGATTGATGGATGCGAAACCGGCTAAGTCTCCGCTTGATCCTCAGACAGATCTGGCTAACATCTGCTGTGAGGACAAACTGGCCAACCGCAAGGGATACTTGTCAATGGTCGGATCCCTCATGTATGCGGCACTGGGAAGTCGACCAGACATCGCCTTCAGCGTCACTGCTGTCAGCCGATACAACGTGCAACCTCTTGAGATGCATACAACAGCCACGAAGAGGGTGTTACGATACCTCAAGACTACTTCACACTTCCAAATCCACTACTGACGGCTTCCATCCCACTCACAATTGGTGAATACGCATCCTCACAATCCACTTCCCCACGACACGCCCATCAATATCATCGGGTATACGGACTCAGACTGGGCGGGAAACTCTACGACTCGAAAATCGGTTGGAGGATGTGTGTTTGGCCTGGGGCACACCAACGCCAGCGAAGAACTCATCATGGCCGGACTGATTCATTGGCAAGCCAAGTCTCAGAGCACTGTAGCACTGTCAACGCTTGAAGCAGAATATATCGCCTGTTCGCATACGACACGGGAGAGTCTCTGGCTCAAGCGAATGATGAAGGAGGCAGCGGAAGGAATGGCAGTAAAGATATCTGATGGACCGATGCCGATTGGATGCGACAACCAAGGTGCAATCAAATTGATTGCCTCCGGAGTTGTGAGGTAAAAATCGAAGCATATTGACGTGAAATATCATCATGTTCATGACGAACAGATGAAAGGCTCAGTTAAGTTTCAATACGTCTCATCAGCATCCAATCCTGCCGATCTGCTGACCAAACCTCTTGCGGCTCCCCGACACCAGCAGCTGTTGCAACTCACTGGACTCACTTAATCGACACACATGCCCGAACACGATGAATGAGGCCAATCACGAGAAGGAAAAGGGGGCACGAGCGACAAGGAGTTGGAAGGAGATAAAAAGTTCTTGTTATTGAGCGTGTTCTTGCATCCTGTCGGCAAGGGTGAGTCGGCACTCTTTTTCCTACTAGCCAGTGTTTTTCCCACGGGGTTTTCATGGCAGAGGTTTTAATGAGGTCGACGAGGTTCATGGGTTCATCTGTGTTTGATTGATTTACAGAGCACGAGAAGAGGGGGTGTGTTGGAAATGCTTCTCGCGCCGAGACGGTCTTTAGGTTTGGCACTTCTGCTTTACAATTTGTTGAGGACACGTTTACGCAAGAGCGGGGAAGTAAGAAGGGATATCTGCTGTTCTTCTTGTACTTCTCTCTCAGTTTTTCATATACTCGTTCAATATACTATACATTCATCTTCACCGTCGGTCCGATATCCTTTTTACACTTACTTCCTCGTTCCTTCCGCTCGTCAGTGGCTCGCCAGACGGATCGGTCATCGGCTTACTTCCTCCTTCCTTGAGCTCATCAATGGCTTGCCCGGCTCGACGAACGGAGCGCTCATCGGCTTACTTCCTCGTTCCTTCCGCTCGTCAGTGGCTTGACCGACGGGTCCTAGGACGGATCGCTCGTCAGCTAACTTCCTCTTTTCTTCCACTCGTCAGTGGCTCATTGGACGGATCGCTCGTCAGGTTACTTCCTCGTTCCTTCCGCTCGTCAGTGGCTTGCGCGGCTCGCCGGACGAATCGCTCATCGGCTTACTTCCTCGTTTCTCCCGCTCGTCGGTGGCTCGCCGGACGGATCGGTCATCGGCTTACTTCCTCCATCCTTCCGCTCATCAGTGGCTTGCCTGGCTCGCCGGACGGATCACTCATCGACTTACTTCCTCGTTCCTTCCGCTCGTCGGTGGCTCGCCGGACGGATCGGTCATCGGCTTACTTCCTCCTTCCTTCCGCTCATCAATGGCTTGCCCGGCTCGACGAACGGAGCGCTCATCGGCTTACTTCCTCGTTTCTTACGCTCGTCAGTGGCTTGCCCGGCTCGCCGGACGGATCACTCATCGACTTGCTTCCTCTTTCCTTCTGCTCGTCAGCTAACTTCCTCTTTTCTTCCGCTCGTCAGTGGCTCGTTGGACGGATCGCTCGTCAGCTTACTTCCTCGTTCCTTCCGCTCTTCAGTGGCTTGCCCGGTTTGCCGGACGGATCGCTCATCGGCGTACTTCCTCGTTTCTTCCGCTCATCAGTGGCTCGCCGGACGGATTGGTCATCGGCTTACTTCCTCGTTCCTTCCGCTCGTCAGTGACTTGCCCGGCTCTCCGGAAGTATCACTCATCGGCTTACTTCCCCCTTCCTTCCGCTCGTCAGTGGCTTGCCCGGCTCGCCGGATGGATCGCTCATCGGCTTACTTCCTCGTTTCTTATGCTCGTCAGTGGCTTGTCCGACGGCTCCTCGGACGGATCGCTGGACGGATCGGTGATCGGCTTACTTCCTCGTTCCTTCCGCTTGTCAGTGGCTTGCCCGGCGGCTCACCGGACGGATCACTCCTCAGCTTACTTCCTCATTCCTTCCGCTCATCGGCTTACTTCCTTGTTCCTTCCGCTCGTCAGTAGCTTGCCCGGCTCGCCGGATCGATCGCTCATCGGCTTACTTACTCATTCCTTCCACTCATCAGTGGCTCGCCGGACGGATCGCTCATCGGCTTACTTCCTTGTTCTTTCCGCTCGTCAGTGGTTTTCCCGACGGCTCCTCGGATGGATTGCTCATCGGCTTACTTCCTCGTCTTTCCGCTCATCAATGGCTTGCCGGACGGATCGCTCGTCGGCTTACTTCCTCGTTCCTTCCGCTCATCAATGGCTTGCCTGACGGCTCGCCGGGTGGATCGCTCGTCGGCTTACTTCCTCGTTCCTTCCTCTCGTCAGTGGCTTGCCGCACGGATCGCTCGTCGGCTTACTTCCTCGTTCCTTCCGCTTGTCGGCTGCTTGCCCGACGTATGGCCTGTCGCGTCGCTCGCAGCGCGTCCTCATGGCTGTGCCTGGCATAAACTGTGGTCTCCCGTCACCATTTGTGGGGTTTTGTTGGTAATTGGTAGCGTATTTTTTTTGGCAGGGTTTTGTGGTTGCGTTTTGCGTTTTGGAGTTTTCAAGTTTTCGAGTTTTTGGGTTTCAGGGTTCAGGGTTCTCAAATTTCAATAACGTGACCAATTGGACGCTATGGGCCTCCGTAATGGGCCTCCGTAGTGCAGGGTTGTCTGATTGTTGTGTTTTGCGTTTTGGAGTTTTCGAGTTTTTGGGTTTCAGGGTGCAGGGTTCTCAAATTTCAATAACGTGACCAATTGGACGCTATGGGCCTCCGTAGAAAGTTATCCAGATTCAACAGCATAATTTTATCCACCTCAGCATAACTATTTATGCAACTTTCGTGTACCACAGGCCACGGTAGCCGACGCACATCCGTAGCGTCCCATTGGGCTTCTTTACCAAGATGACTGGGGCTGTGTACCGCGTATACGATTCTGTAACCATCCGCCGGCCAGGAGTTTTTTGACCTGCTCTCCGAATTCCTCTCGTTCCGCCGGGGTCACCTCCGCGTGTGGACCCACCCCTAGTGTACTCTTCACTGTGACTTACTGAGAATAGATACTTAGGTATGTGACACGGGACGGGATTGACAAGCAAATCTGCCTCACTGCGTCGGTTTGGTCCAAACACCTACCGTGTGAGTAGGTAGACCAATTTCCTGTCGAGAGTCAGGACCCCACCTAGGAGGTGGCGGAACGGGCCAGAGGGCTGCGGAAGACCTCCTTTTGCCTACCTACCAGTCAGCTATTACCGCATACTAATAGTCACTCCCAGGGACCGTAGTTGGCTTCGGTTTATTGGTGATTTGGGCTGTCAAAGTCCTGCCTGCCCGCAGCTGGGATCGCCGCCAGCACTCCTTCATTCGTGCAGCTCACCATAGACCGTCCTCCGTGGCAGGTTTTTTTTTGTCTAGTCATACCCGCATACTGCCTTTCTAGACTATGGCGGCGTACCTTATGCCCGAGTTTCCCGTCCACAGACCGCGCAAAGCGGCTCGCTGCAAGCTCCCCTTTTGCCCTCCGCCCAAGCCTGTCCCAAGAAGGTAAGATGCGCACCAAGGAAATGACGAAGGAAAAAGGTGACCAAAGGAAAGAAAAAAGGAACATGCGGACCCGTCTTCACTCCTCCCCTGCGGATGCCATGAACGAGGGGGTGGGTAGGAACAGAGGGAGTTCCGTCCCACCATCCAGCTCGCCCTCCACACCCAGCTCCTGCGCCTCCGTTTCCCTCTGCTCTTCCCGCCCCGGGCGCTCCTAGAGATCTCATTCTGTCGCCTCGCTCCCTGGGTCCCTCACTTCCTCGGGTGGCACTAGCCTTCCCACATCCGTCGAAGAGAGGAAGTCCAGCACCGCCTGCAGACACCGCCCATCTGCCAGGAGGTCCCGGATCCTCCACCGGCTCTTCCACCTCCCAGTTTCCTTCTGCACCTCCGCCCAGAGGATCAACCTCAAGCGGGAGATCTCGGAGAAGAGGTGGGCGGAGGCAGGTCAATGGGCGGGGGCCGGACCTCAAAGACGAAGTACCGCATGCCGAAGAGCCAGAAACTCGATGGCGCGGTGGCCGGCAGCACCAAGAGGCTTGCCTCGGGGTACTACCTGAAGACGGGACATGCCCGCACAGGACAATACCTGCACTGGGCTGAGGTCCGCCCCGATGTCCAGTGCTGGTGGTGCAAGTGCCCCTCGCAACCGAGAGACCACCTCTTCAAGGTGTGTCCGGAGTGGAAGATGCAGCTGAAGATTCTGTGGGCGGAGGTGCTGAAGGAGACCAAGAGGTGGAAGAGCAGGTGGACGGTCCGGGACCTGCTGCCGATGGGAGGTGTGGGCGGGCAGTACTGGAATTTCTCGCCTCTACGGACATGGGAAGACTGGGGCCGCCGCTGGAAGAAGAAGGCGACGCCGGGAGTGAGGTGTCCGAGTGGGAGCTCCGGGAGCAGTGGGAATGGCCGGAGACGACGGGGGCTGTAGAGGAGGAGGGGGGGGAACTCGCGCTGTTCGTTCCCACCCCCACATTTGTGGCATCTGAAGGCGAGGAGTAGGGGACGGATCGCGTTTTTCTTTTGATCTTCCCTTTGTTAATTTCCTTGGGCGCATCTACTCTTTCTTGGGAGAGGCCCGGGTGGAGGGTAAAGGGGGAGCTTGCAACGAGCCGCCACCGCACGGACTGCGGACAGGAAAACTGGGCAAAATGTACGCCGCCATGGTCTATATAGGTCGAATGCGAGTATGATTAAACAAAAAAAAAAATCCGCCCACAGGATCTTCTGCTGCATCCTCGATTCCAGACACCTTCAAGACGTGGTCTCTCGTTTGCGAGGGGCACTGGCACCACCAGCAGTGGGCGATGGGGCGAACCTTGGCCCAGCGTAGGTACTGTCCGGTGCGGCAGTGCCCTGTCTTCAGCTTGTATTACCTTGAAGCGAGCCTCTTGGTACTCCCAGCAATCGCGCCGTCCGACTTGTGTCTTTCCGGCATTTTGTACTTCCACCTGGGGGTCCTTCGCGGCTGGTTGTAGAAGGAGGATTCTGGTGCGGGTACAGGCTAGTCTAGAGTACCGTAGCCGGGGTGGGGGGGTGAGGGGGCAGCGGGCTAGCGTGGGTCCTTCCTATAAGGGTCCAGCAGCCCGCTCTGTCGAATGCACATGCTTCTTGACACCCCTCACCGGTGGCGTGACTGTTACAAGCTCCTTCAATGGCAACTTTTACATCACCTGATGTACCTGCACCATTTGGTTATGTCATCCCGCAGTCAAACAGGCTTAGCGTAAGTACGAACGCACAGGTGGATATTAGGGCAAGGAGGACGCTAGACCTATGCGGTGAGCTGCCGCACTATCACCGAGGCGGCTATCGTCTTTCTCCTGCTACGTTCTCTTACAATATTTTACTAAACACCACCAAACACCACCAACCCAACCATCCCCACAATAGCTATACCTACTGCAATCATACCTACACATTTCTGTCGGTTTACCAACCGTGCTCGCTGTCAACCCAGCTTAATTGGTTCACCCGACTACCCGTTCTTCCATTAACTACCAAACTGACATTGCATCGTCCAGGCATTATGGCCCGCGGTATCAATCTACGTCAGTCCAAAATGAGAGGTGAAGAACAGCCGGTAGCACACCGTCGTGGCAAGGCAAGAAACGGAGAAGCGCAGGGAGTGATTGGGTGTGTATTAGCGTCACTTACACCAGTGATACTCTGAAGCTTTTACTGATTAACAGCAGTGATGACACCGGTCACCGTTCGCAGGAGAAACAGCAGGATGTCGCCTTAGTGCCTATCGGGATGTGCAGCGTTCCTATGGAGATGGTACTAATGATCTTTGAGGGGCTCGAAGATCCAAATGACAAGTTGTCGTTCCTACAAACTTGCAGCCAGTTGCACGATATCTGCATCCGGGACTTGTACAAAACAGAAATGCTGCGCGAGAATCAAGACCTCTTCCAGGCGTTGACGCACAGGATACTCAGGTTCGATGACCCCGCAGAGTTTTCAATCATCACCAACTGCGGATACCCGATCGACAAACCGGTCTGGGATGTCCCGCTCTTGATTCACGCCACTGAGGCACTTGCGGTCGATTGCACAAGACATCTGCTGGAGCGTGGAGCCAACACCGAGACGAGGACCCTGCGAGAGATTCGGTGGCAGCGTGCTCAAGGTGACACAGCGCTGCACAGTATTTTCCACAGGGTGCTCTACCACCCCCGGCCATACCATGCAGCATACCGGAGAGCTGCCCTGACGAACCTGCTACTGGAACACGGTGCCGATGTCAACGCGGTCAATAATGCCGGCGAGACGCCATTGTTCGCCGCGAGTGAATACGAACCTCGTGCAGTCCGAATCATGATTAGATACGGTGCAGACGTCAACGCACGAACCCAGAGTGGCGAGACAGTTCTTCACCGCGCCGCCAGGCGCGCCAGCCCTTCGGTCGTCGAAACCCTCGTGCTATTCGGCGCTGACATCAATGCTGTCGACAACCAGGGCCGGACCCCGCTACACGTCAGTCTCAAATACCGTGTGAAGCTGGCGAACGCGGCGCTTCTCGTGCGGCTGGGTGTCCCCATGCTATCTGGCGCAGACGGAAAACGGCGGATGAACCGAGTCATGAGATCAACTACTCTGAGCGTCAGAAGGGAGAATTACCTGAGGAAAATCTTCACCGCCGACTGCTGGAACTAGCCCGAGTGCCCCCGGTATTGTGCTTCCCAGCTGAGTGACTGGGGAGTTAAATCGCTAACGAACGTCAGGGATGAAGATAACCAAATGCATGCGACGAAGCTGGGTGTTTGTGGGAGGGAGTACGGCGCAGTTTGGTTTCATTGAGAGTGCTTGTGTCTGCTTGGGCTTCAGGTGTCTGGATCGGTGCTGGTGACGGGGTGCGTTCTGTTTTTTGTGTTGTCATATGCGCTTACGTATTCCTTTGCAAGGCTACTCCGGGCTGGCTGGTTTTGTGCGGCTGGGAGGGTTTGTAGCGTTTTGTTGGTGATTAGGGGGCGGGTGGTGCCCCCACTTTTTCCTAATACTTCTGCCATTCTCCTTGATTGCTCTTGGGATTCGGGTGTCTGGGGTCTCGAGGGTGCGTCTGGTGTGACGAGGCTGGGTGCCTCATCAGCAACTTCTGCTGGATTCCTGAGATTGAGGGACTCTTCTGCCTCGGTGTCGTCCACAGGATCCACAATGGCAGTCTTGCTACCTATGGTGTCGATTTGGAGAAGCAATCTAGTGTCTAGACCCTGTCTTCAACTCCTCCGTCCTGCTCGACAGGCAACGTAGGCAATCTCTTCTTCCCCCGCAATCTTCTAGCTGGGCTGTAGTCTTCCTCACGCCGGGTGTGGTATCGCTATCATCGCGGTAGTCTTCTTCACGCCGAGCGCGGTATCGTCGTTGTCGCAGTAGTCCTCCTCACGCCCAGCATGGTATCATAGTAGTCGCGGTAGTCCCCTCATACCTAGCGTGGTGCTGTTTCTCCAGGGTAGTCTTCCTCACGCCTAGGGCGTTATCGCAGCCCTACTGGTGTTGGTCGCAGCGCCGGTTTACGGATCCAGAGAGATATGTAGGTCTGTGGAGAGAGATAATAGATTGTGTGGAGAAGAATCTCCAGACTAGCTACCATGCTCCTCCTTTATACCCTTTTCTTTTCCTCTGTGAATCGTAACAGCTTTACGGCAAGTCTGACACAGTTCCTCCAACCCTGAATCACTCGAACGTACTTCTCAGGGGAAACGCATGATAGCACGCATAGGCCGTATAACAACAAACACTCTAACGGAAACTAGATATAGCAGGGGCGCGCAATTACAACACAATAGAAACGAGGTAAGCAAGGGTGCGCAAGCAATCAAGCAGAAACACGTACACGTAACGACAACGGAAAAAGGACGCGCAATTGCAACATAAGGGAAACAGGGACAGGGGTGGTAGTCGGGTGGAGGCCTCCCAAGTGTCGGCTACCGGAGTGGCATTGGGGCGGGGCGCGGGGGTGCGGGGGCGGGTACTCGCCGCGCATGGTGGGGACAGCAAAGATTCAGGGTAGGAGGATGGGCGGGCGTAAAACATCTCATGTCCCAACGTCGCACACAATCCACTTCTCCCCCACCACCCGTCTTCTCCGTGCCGTCTGCTCCTTCCGAATCTATCATCGCAACACTAGCAACCACAACTGCAGGACCCCAACTTACTGTAAGTGCGATCGTGACCTACTCTGTTTCTCGTTCCTCCTTCCATCAACATCCTGATTCCCCCCGAAACATCAGACAGCAGCCACAACTTCCTGATCTCTCTATATCTACCGGTACGTCTGCTCTCAGCGAGTGACGTTCTAACACAGGTTCGACCCTCGGTCCCTTTAGGTACCAAGCTCATACAATCCTCTTTTTACCATCTATCTCCTTCTTACCACCTATCTCCTTCTCCATCCATCTGCTCCTTGCCATCGCTCTTCTCCTTCTGACCTTCTCCCAACAGCAGGCAGCGACGGCAGACGGCAGCCGAAAAATTTGGACCTCTTCATTTACAGTACGCCCCATCTCTTACCTCTCTTCTCCTTTTGCCACCATCCTTCCCCAACGTTCGGCACTTCCTCGACCCCGTCTCCTCGCCTACCTCACCCTCCTACAACCGTCACAACATCGGTCGTCTTCGACCCCGCCTACTTTCTTACCCTCTCCACCTCAGTCTTCTTACCTTCCCACCGCTCTTCTTCTCTTACTCCCCCCACACAGCTACAGCAACGCACTTCTGTTTCTTACCTCCCCACCCCCCACAGCTACAGCAACGAACTTCTCTC
>Ga0307516_10001729_pt1 | contig 29988 bp, 44 predicted proteins | sample 19_EM_MG_FD_203310 | JGI IMG/M metagenome (GOLD analysis project Ga0307516, IMG submission 203310) | Populus trichocarpa ectomycorrhiza microbial communities from riparian zone in the Pacific Northwest, United States - 19_EM | ecosystem: Host-associated > Plants > Roots > Unclassified | place... | reverse complement strand
AAATCCCAGATTTTCTTCTGGAAACTCTCGTCATAACCCCGGCACTTCAAACTCCACATATACAACCGCTGGATTGCGCTCCGCCTGAGCATAAATCGAACGTCTGAGGATGCCACGACTCTCGCCTCTTCGCCTTTGTCAAACGCTTTCAGAACATCTGCTGGGGTGATGGTATGATCGTCCATCTGGAACTTCTCCACTTCCTGCTCTGTCGGCTCTTTCCCTTTGAGCTGTCGAAGCCTGATCCGATTGCATCGCCCATTCTTGGATAGAGAATGGATCGCTAGGAGTAGTATCGTACTGCCCCATGTACTGCCAGAGTGCCACTGGAGTGGCTTGTACTCGCACTATCAATCGCAAGTCCTTCCTTGTACCGGTATCGGAGCAGTCACAACTACACATCCAGAGACCTGGTGCACCCGAGAGCGACGGTGCATGCGGGTGGAGCGTCTTATGCGCGCAATTAATACTTTGGGCCCGCTGTCCGCTGTCCCTGCATGCTCACTCACCAATGTAATATACATGAAGTTGCCAAACCCGCACTTTTGGAACTTTTCCTTCGAAATCTCTGGATGTGTTTCCATAGAGTTGCCGCCGAATTCCTTCGAGAGGAACCCCTGGCGGGAGACCGAGAGCTCCTTTATTTTATTCTCGATGGTTATAGGGAAGATTTCCAACCCAATCTTCGAGAGTCTCGTGAAGACGGACACGTCATCCATTGATGTCTTTTCCGGCTTTAACTTCGTCTGCCAAAACATGAGGGCAGTTACACTTCATGAAGCCTGTGGAGGGGCTTAACCGAAACTCACATTTCGTATAACGGACAGAGCGCTGGACGCCTCTCGATGATCATTGCGTTCCCGTTTTACCGTGGGAGTTACACCTTCAATCTTAACGACTACTTCTGGGCTTGACGGTTCCTGCTTCACCGAAACTGATAACGCCTTCTTTCGGCGAGGAGGAACCTCTACCCAGACCGTCTGTCGCTTCGTAGGCCTCGGGTTTGCCTGGTCATCCTCGCCTTGACGTTTGCCCGGTGACCGTCGCACTGAATCCATCACGATAACCTCGTCGTCACCTTGTAGGCTGTATTCCCGTCGCGGTTGCACCGTGGACCCCCTCGTGGAAACGAGGGCACTGTCGCGTATGGACTCCTACGAACGTCGGTCAATGATCTCCGCCTGGAACAGGTATTTGTCGCCAACCGGTTTCTTAGGTTTGACCTCCTGCTCGACCGCTGCGGTACCGAGGCCTGAGCCGGTCTTCTCTTCTTTTTTGACCTGGTTCTGGTTGTTGGTCTCTTCGGGTGGAAATCCCTCGTCCGTCTAGACACCATTAGCGACACCCATGTCTGCGAGGTGGGGATACGGATGCGGACTGACCTCCTCGACCTTCCTTTCACAGGCCACCCTCAGCTCTTCCCTGAGCCGGCGCGACACTTCTTTCTCCTCTGCGAGCTGGTTGCGCAGAGTCCGGTTCTCCTCTTCCAGATCGGCGATAAAATCTTTGGAATCCATGCGAGGAACGGGTCCGATTGCGGGTGGGTTTATGGATGCGCTGGCGGTGGACGACAGCAAGCGTGAATGTGCACCAACCTCGTGTGTGCAGCTATTACATCTAGTTCGACATGTCAACTTGCTTCGGTAGTCCCGCATGTACGACCAGCGCGAACTGGAGACTAAAGCCGTTGACGCTCCGAGCGCCAGATGCCCCCCAGGCTTCCACGTCGAAACGCCGCCGGAGGTTTCGAACGCGTATCCGCACTCCCGGCGTTTGGGCCCAAGATCGAATGGGAAACTCTCTTGGGCACGGGCTGGCAGCTAAGTGTGTACCCCTCACAGCGGGAGGTTTATTCGCTCCAAAGTCCCTTAGTCGGTTCGGCAATTGTCTCCTGCAGGCCCCAAAACCTCGTTCGCCGTGTTTTCAGGCCATTCATGGTCCCATCCATTCGCTATAAAATCCATCGGGCTGGTGCGGATTTTCTGACCCGCCCCTCAGCGATCTGCGCCGCACCACGACTCGACGGCGGTGGTCCGAGGTCGAAATCCAACCTGGGTTCGCACCTACAGGATGCACTCACCATCCCCGCTTCACTCACTGGACTGCCCACATTGAACATCCCCATGGAACTCTGAAATGATGGGTGGCCTGTTGGGGTTAGTCGCGTTGGGCAGTTTGGACAGGAGAAGACTATCTAACCTTAGAAATGTTCTAGGGGCTTCCCACTCGTTGTGGCGTCGGTTCTCCTTGCGGCTTGGCGGAAGTATAACAGTGTTTTTCATGCAAATATACCAAACCTAATAGCATATGTGATTCGCAGCGCCGCCCGTCCAAGTGTGGTTCGCCGCAGATCCCCTAGTTCTTGGCTACCTCGCTGTTCCTGCCTCCCCTCCCCTCCCCTTGCTTCTGTGTTGTGGTGGTGCCGTGTCCCATATTTCCTTCTGGAATTTTTCGTCGTACCCCTGGCATTTCAAGGTCCATGTGTACAACCGCTGGAAGACGCTCCGGTTGAGCATAGATTGAATGCCTGACGACGCCCTGACTCTCACCTCTTCGCCCTTATCAAACGCTTCGAAAACATCCGTCGCGGTGATGCTGCGGTCGTCCTTCGGGAACTGCTTTACTTCCTGCTCTGTCGCTTCTCTCCCTTTGACCCGTCGAAGCTTGATCCGAGCCCGGGTCACAATCCACTCATCTTTCTCACATATACACCTCGCCCACTCATTTTTGGTCTGGGATGAGTGTGTCTGTCACCACAAGTAATGACTGATGAGGGATGGGCGTACCTGATCCAATTGCATTGCCCACTCTTGGATAGAGAGTGGATCACTGGGGCTGAGGTCATATTGCCCCATGTACTGCCAGCGTACGGGCGCCATTTTTACTCGCACTAACAATCGTACATTTTCCATCGTGTGATCGCCTTCACAGGTACACATCCAGAGGCCCGGTGCTCCTGGTAATGTTGGTGCATGTGGATGAAGGTCCTTACAAGTAGTATCAAACCCCAGGAGAAGAAATGCCCGTCAGTATCCCGAGGTGAACATCGTCCATAATTTCCACGTACTCACCAACTGAACATACATGAAATTGTCGAACCCGTGCTTCTCAAGCTTACTCGAATCAATAGTTGGGAACATTCTCATTGGACTGCCGCCGAAATGGTCCGCGAGGTAGAACATGCGGGAAACCGAGAGGTCCTTTATTTTATCCTCGATAGTTATGGGAAAGATTTCCAAACCAACCCTCGAGAGCCTCGTGAAGACGGAGACGTCGTCCAATGATTTCTTGTCCGGCTTTATCGCAGTCTATCAGAACACGGGGGAGGTTACACTCCATGGGGTTCTAGGGTGGAAGCTAAGACTCACATTCCGGATAACAGACAGAGCGCTGGACGCCTCTTGATCAGGTTCCCGTTTCACCGTGAGAGTCGCACCTTCAACCTTAATGGCTATTTCTGGGCTTGACGGTTCCCGGTTCCCCGAACCTGATAGAACCCTCCCTCGGCGAGGAGGGACCTCTACCCAGAAGGACTGCCGTTTCGTAGGCTGTGGGCTTGGTTGATCGCTTTCACCTTTACGCTTGCTTGGCGACAGTCGTACAGGATCCACTAAGATCACGTCGTCGTCAGCGTCTCGCCGGTTGGTCGGATTGGGTGCCAGTTGGAATCCCGGCGTCGACCCCCTGTTCGTGGGGACGGGCAAGGCCACACCAACATCATGGATTGGCTCCTGCGGACGTCGATCGATGGTCTTCCTGCTCATCGGGGACAGATGATGTTTGTTGACCAACTTTTTGGGTTTGACCTCGACCTTAACTTCATGCTTTGTCACCGCAACACCGAGCCTGGAGCCAGTCGCCTCCTCCTTCTTGGCCCGGTTCTGGATCTGATGGGTGATCTCTTCGGGTGGAACCCCCTCGTCCACCTATTGTGTTCCAACAATCAGCGCGTTAGTTGTATCCATGCCTGCGAGGTGGGAATGTGGGGCTACACTCACCTCCTCGACCTTTCGCTCGAGGGCTTTCCTCAGATCCTCCCTGACTTGACGCAATTCCTCCTCCAATCTCGCGACCCGGCTGCGCAGGGTCCGGTTTTCCTCCTCCAGGTCGGCAATGTAGTCGGTATCCATGTGGGGAACGGGTCTGGTTGTAGAAGGCTTGGTGGGTGTTCTGCGAAGGATGGTGGAGGATGTCAACACGTACCAACCTCGTGTACGTGCCGTTATTACGTTTGGTTCAACAGTTTCACTCGCTTCGACGGTAGCCGTGTCCCTGCCGATCCCTCAGTACTCAGTACTAGCCCAAGGGTGCTGGTGAGTAGTAATATTGCGAGATGTGATGCCCAGTGCGGTCAGCGTGAAGACGACCTATCATGATGTTCCAAGCACTAAACACTCCGCCACTCCTGGGCCCCCGGGTCGAAAAATCCGACTCCGACAACCGGAAGACCTTAACATGTGACTGCCCCCCGGACCCCACGAGCTTTGGTCCAAGGCCAAATTAAGTGCACTCCTGGGCACGTACACGCTAACAGCTGGGTATGTGTCTCTGGCGACGTGCGATTCATCTGCTTACGAAGTCCCTCAGTACGTTCGACAATTACTTCCTCCAAGCTCAACGAGCCCAAACCACCATTCACCGCCATCCAGACTGCGTTTTCGGCGCCCGTAGTGGGTTGCTCATTTATCCCAGGACCAACCGTGCTGGTGAAGACACTCTGATCTCCACCCCCCAGCGATAACCCGGGACGTACTCACCACCCTCGCTTCGCTCGTTCGAATACCCGCGTTGGGCGTGCCCGTGAGACTTGGGGGAGGGGCGGTGGTCCTTGTTGGACCACATGAACGGGGAAAGACTAACCCTAAACCTCCAAAAAGCTCTCGGTGTTCCCACTCGTCGTGGTTTCGTTCCGTTTCGGTGTCGCGCTGTTTTTCTTCCCTGCTCGAAGGCCCTCACATTCGCGTTGGCCAGATCATATTGAGCAACCTAGTATCTCGCTCTGGAGATTCCAACCCACACCGTTTCCCGTGTCTCCGAGATGACCCAGACGGGTTGAATAACTACGGCGCTGCCGAGAAGGGTGCTACCCACCACGTTACATTCATGTACTGCCGACAAGCTGCAAACGGATGAGATGTTGCAGTGGAGCGGTATCGATTTCTAGGCCGGGAGTAGCTTGGCTGAACCGTAATGGTGTCTTTCGTGTGGATCGATATACTCAACCTCGCATCATTCGCGATCCACAGGGCCACCCCCAGTCCAAGCGCGATTTGTGTGGATCTCCCGGTCCTGGCTACGACACACTCTACTCCTCCTTGACTCGTACTGATGCTACATTCCAAATCGCCCTCTGAAATCCCTCGTCGTAGCCCTGACACTTCAAGCTCCATGTATACAGCCGCTGGATGAGACTCACTTGAGCATAAATCAAACGCTGAGGATGTCCCCGGTTCTCACCTCTTGGCCCTTTTCGAATGCTTCCAAAATATCCGCTGTGGTGATGGCGCGGCCTTTGTTCTCCGATAACCCATCTACTTCTTGCTCAGTCGGCTCCCTCCCTTTGAGTTGTCGAAGCTTGATCCGAGCGCGGACCTTGGACCCCCAGCCCTTCCTATATATGTAGTTCGCCCATTCTCGTTTGGTCTGGGACGGGGCACGACCGTTACCACAAGTAACGATTGGTGGGCGGGCCGTACCTGTTGTGATTGCGTTGACCACTCTTGGGCGGAGAGCGGATCACTGGGGAAACTGTCGTACTGCCCCATGTATTGCCAGAGTGCTGGCGCGGTCTGTACTCTTACCATCAACCGCATGTCCTTCCTTACCCCATGACCGTCACAGGTGCACATCCAGAGACCTGGCGCCCCTGGAAGTGACGGTGCATGTGGGTGGAGCGACTAACAAACACGATTAGCATCAACCACTGTTTTTGCATGCTCACTCACCAATTTAACATACATGAAGTTGTCGAACCCGTGCCTTTGAATGTTTGCTTTCGAAATCTTTGGGTGCGTCCCCCTTGAGCTACCACCAAAATTCTTTGAGAGGACCCCCGGGCGGGACACCGAGAGCTCCTTTATTTTGTCCTCGATGGTTATGGGAAAGATTTCCAGCCCGATCTTCGAGAGCCTCGTGAAGACGGACACGTCGTCCAGAGATTTCTTTTCCGGTTTCAACTTCGTCTATCAAAAGTACAGGGAAGCTGCGCTCCTCGAAGCTCTGGGAGAGAAGCCGAGACTCACATTTCGTATCACAGACAGAGCGTTGGACAACTCTTGGTCGGGTTCCGGTTTCACTACGAGGGTCGCACTCTCAGCCCGGATGGCCACTTCTGGGCTCGACAGTTCCCGCTTGACCGAAACTGATAACGCCCTCTTTCGGTGAGGAGGGACTTCCACCCAGAAGTTTTGCCGTTTTGTAGGTCGTGGGCTCGGTTGATCGCTTTCACCTTTACGCTTGCTCGGCGACCGTCGTACATGATCCACTACGATCACATCGTCGTCATTGTCCTGCTGGTTGATCGGGTTGGGTTCCGGTTGTGGTCGCGCTGTTGATCCCCCGTTCGTAGGGACAAGCAGGGCCACATCAACACCATGGGTGGGTTCCTGCAGGTGCCAATCAATAATCTCCCCGCTTATTGAATGGACAGGTTAGTGTTACCAACCGATTTCTTGGGTTTGCCAATCTTGATCTTGACTTCATGCTTTGTCGCCACAGTACCGAGGCCAGAACCAGTCGCCTCCTCCTTCTTAGCCCGGTTCTGGATCTGACGGGTGATCTCTTCTGGCGGGACCCCCTCGTCCACCTAATAAGTGTCCCAACCAATCAGTGTGTTGATTATAATATCTACGGAGTAGGAACGCAAAGGTACACACCTCCTCGACTTTTCGGTCCCGGGAAATCTTCAGATCATCCTCAAGTTGACACACTTTTTTTTCCAACCCCGCGACCTTGCCGCGCAGAGTCCGAACTTCCTCCTCCAGATCGGCAATATAATCCGCAGGGTCCATATGGAAACTCGTTCAGTTGCAGGCAGTTTTGCTTTTGCGAATGCGCTGCGATGGGTGGCGGGAAATGTCAACACGCTCTAACCTCGTGTATCCGCTGTAATTACGTTTGGTTCGATGTCCTCGTTTTCAACCTCCGCGGTTGCCACATTCCAAACCCTCTCGAGCGCCGTCCGGACTCACCCCCGCTTTATAAAACCCTTTCCCGAATGCCCGTCATAGTGATGCAGCGACCTCGATCTCCCAAAAACTCTCCTACAATTTGCGTGATTGGCTTTCGCCCCTTGAGTTGTGTTTCGAAACGAGTCCGGCAAAGGGAATAGAGCAAAAAAGCTGGTCAATACGAGTCTCGAACTCGCGACCTTGGCGTAACCGAGTTGCCTAGAGGCACATCGTATTAGCACCACGCTCTAACCAACTGAGCTAATCGACCACGTCCGCTCGGTTTTCTCCGATTATCAAACCTCGCCTCCCGCTTGGCCGGATCGCCCGGCTGGATTTCTTAAACATCTGGGGGAATAACCCCACGCATCACGGACGTAGTGACATGCAAACAAACACCAGACACCACAAGCCCACCACGGCACACGATTCTCCTGTGTGTGGAAATACACATCCGTGTCCGTCAGGATTGGAAGGTGATAGCTGGCATGAGCTCGGTCCCCTGTGTGTGGTGATGGATACCTAGTAGGTGCGCTCGAAACGCCCGGCTCAAACGTTCAGGGAAACCTGGGGGTCATCCACGTCCCGGACGTTAGAACTGATCACTTGGTATATTCCTCAACTCGAGTGTTTTATCAAAGACGGAGCCTACGTATACGTACATCCGTTTAAAAACCCTTCCACATTGCGGTCGAACGTGCTAGCGTCAGAAAGAAAAAGATACACCCTAATGCCATAGGAAGTTAGCTGCCTCATCACGGGGGAGCGTATCTCATCGACGTACCGCTGCGCATCCTCCGGCATGAGACGGTTGCAATCGGGGACAGCCATACCCATAGGTTTTCGTTATCGGCATCGAGAATGGGAACTCGTGACTTCGCCCCCTCAAATACCTCTCCTCGAGTTCAGTATCCTTGCTCTTCCATTTCCCTTTCCCGATCTTCTCTCCTTCCCTCTCTCTCCGTTTCCTCCATTCAGCCTCTCGAAGGCCACGCATCCGCCAGGACTTTTTCAAGATGTGAACGGAGTTGTGGTCGCTCGCATGGGTCGCGGAGTAACAGTCGTCTCTGTTCATTGGAGGTTCCATGCGACTACGATTGGACAGGATTGTAGTGCCTGCACTAGCCAGGCGTTGGCGAGTGGAGGTTTCCTGGGTGACAAAATGGACGGCCGGATATCAGACTCTCGCCGCTGTCCGTCCTGACATGCTCACCTTGAGAGGACACCCACAATACATGTAGTGTATACCGAACTGCCTCTTAATAGGGTCCGGTTAACAAATGGGTTGTTTCCCAAAGGGTCGGGTCGTTAACGCTCACCTGCCAGGCTTTGGCCGTCACATCCAGTGCGTTCGCGAGATTACTTTCCTCAACCTGGTCATCGCTAAGAGGGATAAGTGGGCATTTTCCTCGTCGTGAACAGAACAACGACGTACTGATTGACCACTTTCCCAAAAAGACTCTTACAATCTTTTGAGTAGCTTTTAGGAGTTAGCTGATGCGTACTGCAGGACCACGCGTTCGTCTGATGGTGCAAGTGATATCTAGTGAACGACTCACTGCCACGCCAGGTCGATATCAAGTGTCGGAACGAGGAAGGACTCTGAGCTTGGTAACTTTTGGATCAAAGTGAGGAACCTTCGCGGGTCAGGTACCCAGGTGGGAGTCTCGGAGTTTCGGACTCACCCATGGTACCGAATTATGCAATGTTGGAGCACTTGATTACTGTCCATACTCCAAAGAAATGCTGGGTCTAGCCATCCAAGTTGGTGAATCTTATCCGTGAACATTGATTGTCTCATAACCTGGCAATCTGTGAGCCTCCGATTGAAACAGGAGCAGGCACCAATCAATTTACCGCGGCGACAAGCTCAACTGAAAACGGTTTCCCATCCGTATATGCACCCACGATCCTTCTCACCCTGACAGAGTCATCAGCACAGGGAGGAGCAGAGATCAACGGCGACCACACCTTGAGTTCTCCAGCTTTGCTTGGTCAACGGCCTTTCTCAGCTCCACACTGCTATACCGGAGTCTCTCTCCAATCGCCTTCTTCCACGATTCCATGTCAGAATGCGGTGGCCCCGACCCGTGTGGGGGGTTGTAATTCCGAAACACATTGAGGGCCTTTAGGTCGTCCTTCACTCTCCGGCCGATAAAGGTGTTAACGGCCCCCTCGCGGGATAAAATTGATCCCCTGTCGATACCAATCGAGACAAATTATCACTAGCGGATGGTGAGAATCTGCAAGCTGTCACTCACGCAAGATACACGCCCTTCCCGTGCATTTGAACGTGGGAGGTGTCATTTGGGTCGAGGACGATGTCCCTGATAAACTTTGCGACCCCCAAGCTCTCTCGCGTGACGAGTGTCTCGCAACGCGGGCACACCGTTATGAATTCTGGCTGGGCAAATCCCATATCTTCTGTGTTCACGAACGCTAGCTCAGGTTTAGCACGACCCACCGGCGCCGATGGACAAATCGGAGTTTGCATACAGATATTAATTTGTCGTTCACACTTAGGACACTCGATATCCACGTCCGCCAGGATGGCAGATGAAACGAACGGGTCGAAGGGAAGGCGTGTACCAGCCTCCCAAACGCCTTCTTGGTCCACGGTGGGCATGTAATTCAGAATGTCGTCACCCATAACTGCCTGCAACCGGTCCGTGAGGTCAGTGGCCACAAAGAAATATAGTACACACACCGCCAAATCCAAGGGGTGTTCCCTGAGATCTCTCAGTGGTCTCAGGAACCACACACGTTCGCAATCCTCCGTGTACCACCTTCGCACCAAAGAAATCAACCCTCTCAAATTCCAACTCTGGAAGGGAAGTTTGGGTACTGACATGGGGTTCAACATATATGTATGCCAAATGAGCCATACATCCACAGGAGGAACTATAAAAAACCCATCGGACGTCGCGAGGCTCAAAAGCCACCTTCGGAATCTACAACCATCAGACACAACAATGAGCACGTAACCATGAACTAGGCACGAAAGAAACGCGCGCACCTCTCCACCGCCATTTCGAGGAACCACAGCCACCTCCCCTTCGCACCAACCGATCTCCCAATAGGCGGCAACACGTTCTCCATTCCTGGGTCAGAGTAAGGGTCTTCCACTTTCTGCTGGAAAAGCTTGAAAGCCCTCAACAGCCTCAAATGGGACTTGACCTGCTCAACTGTGACCAGCGGTTTTGTCAAACTCTTTCCTCCAACACTAAATGCCGTCGAGTCGGAGTACTGCGGGGGAGGGGCGGTCGAGGCGCCCTCGTTCGTTGGGATGGGGTTGGGAAGCCTCATGGTCGGTTCCGGACCAGGACCAGGACTGGGAGGGGGACTAGGACCAGGGCTCGAACCAAAACTCGGACTAAGACTCGGACCAGGACTCGAGCCCAGACTCGGAAGAGGTGGGAGGGCCTTGAGTGTTGGACTCTGCTGCGGAGTTGGATTCGTGTCCAATCCATCCGTGAGCGAGTACGGCGGAGGGAGGCCCATGTCATCCATCGCAGAACGGTAGAAACCTGTGATGCCGCTATGGAGTGGGGGGTTTGGAGGTGCCGATAGGTTATCGATGAATGAGAGCGGTCATGGTTGTTGCCGAGGGCTAGTGCTTTCAATAATCATCGCCAGTTGATCGCGTCAGTTGGTCACTGACAAACCTTCACCTCGCCACCCCCAGCTCCCGGGAGATCGATTTGATTCCAGAGAGGGTTTCGACTCAAAATGTCTGCAAGTGTATCCGAAACCCGCAACCCGACCCGGCCAGCCACTTGGAAAGAACTATTGCTGGTGCGCGTTCGCATCGAAATTAGCCTGTTCTAAGGCATCCCTCAAGGGTGGGCGTAACCGTCACCTGGGCGGCGTCCGCGTCTCGGTGATGTGTACACTCACCCCGGCGGCAGAGACCCGACACATTTCTTTCCGGGTCGCGTTCCGTCCGAATCGCAGCTTGGAGTCTGACGATCATCCTCGATCGCGACGAACAAGCGGGCTCTCACCTCACCGCCATGAACCAGACCTGAACGTGGTGACACCACCGCCCTCAAGGAGCCGCTGGGCTCTCCAAGTCGTGGGCGAACAACACAGATCCCGCACTGGTGTATTGACGTTCCGGGACTGCTCACGATCGCACGAAACTGGACTCACAAGTCAGATTACAACAGAGGAACTTCCGAAGTCCTCAGACCGTACCTACGAGACTACATCCGACGTGACGACGGGTTCTAAGACGGACTGGGGATTTTCGTCAACCCCCCGTCGTGCAGAAAATCCAAGAGTCGCAGGAGTACCCTCAACGCATTGTCATTCGGCGTGGCTAGATCTGGACGGACCACTAACCAACACGAAGTACTGACACTCGCGTGTTTGGGAAGGGATCGATGTCGGCCGGCGATTTCTGGCCGGTCGTTGGAGGTGATGGGTTCTTTGACTCGCCATTGGTGCCGATGGAAACCATCCACAGATACCATTGCCTCCTTTCCTCGCTGACGTGCATTTGCTACTCACTACGTACACCTTATCAGACTACATTCGCATTTTCAGCTTGACGATGAATCACACGTTCCCCTGCCACTCATCGCAGATATTATTCCCAGTCCGATCGGTGTATAATAATACAATGCTGTCTGGTATGGAGGCGCAAAGGAAACTGGAATACCAACAGGGCCCTTCCTAAACTGGGGGCTAAAAACCTCCTTAAGTTGCATACGGGTCCCCCTGTGACCCTGGCGTGTGTACATAGACTTCTTGGGAGCGGAGAGAGATGGAAGGCCGGGAGGTATTTGGTGAGCCGTCTGAAGGATTCAGACACTCCTGCTTTTGAGACTCCAAGGTCTCCATGGGGATGGCTTTCGTATCGCTTACACTGTACGCATCCTGCCGAGTCTCGACCTTGGGGAACGAGACGGAAACGCGATGGGAGCCGAACGATCGCGAGGATGGGGTGCGAACAGATGGGCACCAAGTTTCTTGTTGGGCCACGGGGAGGATCTTACCCAACCGGACGATGATCAGACAGAAACATATTCCGAGTATCGGGCTGGACTGTGGGGATTTGGCGAGGTTAGTACATGAACACCGACGAAGGTAAGAACCAGGGTAGGTGCCGGTGAGCTGATACCGCGATATTGAGAGGGGGATGGTGGGATCGGCGAACGTACCATGGCTGCGAATATGTACACAAGGTTACTCCCACCCAAGGCAAGGAAGAAGTTTATCGAGGCAAAAGTCCTAAAGAGACGTTCTGTAAATATCACTTCGGACTCATCAACTCGATGGGTGTCTTACGTCCACAGAGCAGCACTTTCGATAAGCGCTCTCATGGCCCGCTGTCAGCAACGAATTGATCGGTTTATTTGGGGGTTATAAGCGGGGGTGGGACGTTGTGCTCACCAGGATGATTGAATCCCTCACTTCTAGACCTGCCATCACGGTTTCCCGATGCACAAGCCATAGTCTGAGACTTATTGCGCCTGTGCATAACGAACCAATGGTCAATGAAGCGTCGGATGGAGGCGCACACACTTACCGGTCGTGTAAATGCTATTACTGAATCGAGAATTTTTCAAGTGAGCATCGCTTGCAAAAGATTGACAGGATTCACAGAGACTTGCAATATTGTGAGACAGAAGGAGGCCGTGGCCCAGTTTTGCACTGCCGTTCCAATGAATACGGGATCCAGAAGCTGGCGCACCATACCACAACTGTCGGCTACGAAATCCGAGTTGAGTGACGCAAACGGGGGATACAAGAGGGAAAACCAACTTACCGAGCAAGGAAACGATGACTATCGAGGGAGCAATACACACCCAATAATTCCTATCGTAGATATGGTACATTCGGTGAACCTGTTGGTGTGCATCGTCAGCGTCCGCAAATGGCGAGGTGGGGTCCAGGTCAGGGAAGTACCACTATCACGTCCGTCACCGTGGCCTGGATTTGTAATATCATTAACGACGCGATCCCGACGGCGGGGAATGGCGGACCGACGGGTAGGTGGACCGTCGCTCCCGGAGGGTTCTGCAAAACCGTTTTCACCACCCTAAGGAGCCCGATGGCGAGATGCTAGGGGTACATCACCGGGTAAGTTCCTAAGTTCAGGTTTCTGGGGGGGGGTCCCTTCTGACTTACCGCGGTGGTGGCGAACCCAAAGAACACGGTAGTGACCGCCATAAGGTGGTTGAGACCTCGCCCACTCGAGAACCTATCCCATTGGACATGGCAGGCAGCAATGAAGAAAGAGACAAAGATACCTGCGCAGCCAATCCCTACCGTTAGCACGAGAACGCGCCAAGCAAAGAGCGGAACCAGGAACTCACCGAACACTACACACTCCAAAAACACCCCGGAGAAGGTCCCAAGCGTGTAACTCGACCCTGACATTCAGATGGAGCCAAAAGTCGGTGGGGGATTAGAAAGGTGGTGGGAGGGATTGAAAGGCCTTGGAACCTCCGTAAACCTTTAAACCCGACAAGTTAACGTGAGACAATTGAGATGTCCTGGGTTAGGGGTGACATGTACCAAACCTTGTCGCGGCCGACGCGCGTCTACTAAGTATTGGACAGGGTCACAAACCTATCGCCACCTCCTGCGCGCCAAAACACCAAAACTGGCAACCGTGGTTCACGGCCGCGCTCAGAACGGTGACCGGCGAACCACGCGAGCTCTTCGGAAGAGCCGTTCAGACCCTAACCGGCCATGGCTTTACTACTACCAATGTTTCGTTCCAACCGAGTCCCCTTGGTGTTCGTGCTCAGATGAAGTCACTGATCCGATCCTTCAGACCAGGCAGCATATTATCTGTGAATGCCCTCGTTATGAGGCCTTCCGCGACATCCTTAGGAAGAACCACCCCAACCTTCATGCAGACAACTTTTCCCTTCGCCCTCTCCCCCGCAGCGGCTTACCGGACTGAATACAGTTCATGCGAAAATCCGGTGCCTTCACCAAGTCCGGCGCTCCCCTACCCGAACCTAAACCCGACTAGAGCACATCTTCATTCGATATTTCATCCGCAGACTAACCACTCGCGTGATCCTTGTTTGTTAGCATAAACCACATCCTGGCCCCACTCCCTCGGTTCGCTGAGCGTACCCTGCCCAATTCACCTTCTATTTATCACTATTTATTTATTTACGGTTTGGGGGTCCCCTCAAACCAGCCGCGCCTTGCCCTTGTATTAGGTAGCTGTAGCGGGATAAGCCTTGATCAAAAAAAAAAAGTGACCGGCGAACATCAGTATTGACAGCGGGCAATTAAGGGGAGCGATCCCCGGTCTGGTCAGCGGACTATATAAGCAGAAGGGTAAGCGAACTACATAGCGCTCCTACAGCCTGAGTGTCAGAGCGAACACATCCTAGCAACCCCCAATGCTGGCAAGTCGGATCACCCGCCATGGGTCTAGACAACACGGACTGCAGAGCCACTAACCATGGAAAGGATGATCGAAGAAGGGATGAGGTTACATCATCCACCCTCAAGCGCCCTCTCCGTCCGTCACAGGACAGATCCGTGCGGATTGCGCCCGAAATGCTCAAGCCGGGCGTCCCTCACACTGGAACGCCATCCCGGAAGGAGATTTTGGCGGGTTTCGTAATCGCTTTCCCTTCCATATCATCGCCGGTTCGAGGTCCCCTCTTGCACATGGGCCCAGAGCTTGAGATTTCAGACCACTCCAAGACACTGCTCGTTACAGATCGACGTTCTGGAACCGCCCTCAGGCTCGACCTTGTGCCCCGTGGACCCCGCCACTTCCGGCGGAACACCGCGTGGGATCCCATACGATCTAACACTCCGTCCGGAAGCTGTGACACCTGTCTTCGCTCCGTCGGGGCGCTTGATACCCTCAGGTGGTCATGATCCACACGAAGGCAAAGCTTGAAGTCTCGTATGGGTGAGATAGTGGCATATGAGGACGTAATGGTGCTCACCAGATTCTTTGACAGACGATGATCCCGACCAAGATTGAAGGGCCAGAAGGAGGTACGCTGAAAGGGGGTTCCAGACCAGGATGCGGACCCCATCGAAGGTGACGACAACCGTTCGCTTCCATATACCCCTTACTCACCCCTCTCTCGGTTCCCAAACACTCAACTCTGGCAATCTTCGGCCCTCCGGCTCCGCCAACCACTCCACCCCGCGACACCTGACCACTTCAGGCAGCGCGCCTCCTCAAGCGTTCCGTAACCGGGCTGCTGGTCTACTTGGGATCTTGCAATCGCAGACAACGATTTGCCATCCCTGGTCCAGGATTTCCTGACGCGCGACCGCAGTCTCCAGATCCAGAAGCGAAGCGCTTGTCCGGAGACACCGATGGGTCAGGGGACATGACGGGGTTTGATGAGTCCAACCCCTGCAAATTGCAGCACACCTCGGTACACCTCTTCCTCACATGTGACACGGCCACCACCCACGGGACATCATCATGAACCCTCACCCCGGTGGTCTCGGACCAGAAACGATCATCAAGACCATCCCTTTTCCACACGCACACTCAGTCCATTCTCTCACCTGATCGATCATCAGTTTTGAAACCGCATCCAAGTGAAGTTTTGGAACGGGCTTACCAAAGCCGGAAGCAGAACCCCCCCCCTGAGTCCTCCGCCAAGCTCACTTGCCGGGGGGCACGGATCCAAGACGGTGGGGCCTACACGTGTTCCGATGTCTGATCCCTGGGACGCTCAGGGTCCGGGAACAAAAACCCCTGAGTCGACGCCTGATACCCGGCCCAGCCCACCGTTCCCGAGAAGTTACCCACACCGAGGGGGTGGGGACCGTTATCACTACCATATTCCCCCGCGACCGTCGCGAACTTTTCGAGGTGTCAGGGAAGAGTATTATTAAAAGAGCGCGCCAGAACGGCTAAAAAGGACCACCACGATCGATCATGGCACGCAGTAATGTAGTAATGCAATGGCCCACGGACGATCATCGAGATCCAGCCCGTCTGGAAAGTCTCGGAGTGCCGCCTAGTAGGGAAGTACTCTGGAACCGGGTTGAGGAAGGATATAGATAGATTTAGGTCCACGGAATCTATGAATATCTTTTGACGAAACCAACCGAGGGTCAGATAATCATCACAAACCCAAACAAGAAATCAAAGAAGATCAAAAAGCCGTTGAACGCACCCTCCGGCCGCGAAGGTTTCGCACACCCTAGTGATCCTCGCAACATCGGTTCTTTGGATCCGTAACGGAGTAAGTATGACGGTGACATACGTAATCCAGGGGAAAGCTTAGCCATGGCGCACCAACGCAGAAAGCTCTAAAAGGTCACGATGTTCAGTGCATCAAACGCGAAAATTGGGTGAGATCTGAAACCGTTGAGTTCCACAACCACAAAGAGACCAAACACGAGCGAGATCGTTACGAGAGGTCTCACCAAACAGTCTTCACTGGACCAGGGACCACTGGGAGGGCCTGAACCGATACCGTCGAACAGAACCGGGCGGATAAACGTTCAGTTAAGGCCACGGGGATCGATCGTGGCCATACACTACTCCGGGCGGCCTGAGCCTCGGCCCTAGTACGCAGTCAGTAATCGTACTCACCCATACAGGCGGTAAAGAAGCAAAGGGGTTGGTGACGAGGGCATCATGAGAAGCACGCCCCGGCGTTCTCTAGAACCGCACGCAAGGCGAGGAGGGACAAAGGAAGTCACCTCTACAAGAAGGATACCCTCACCGCCATGCGCCCCTGCGTACAACGTACGACTCACGAGATGGGCGGAAGCCCGAGGGACACAAGGTGAAATACAGACCGCCGCCAATTGTTCGAACGTCCAGAGCGACCCAGCGAGACACCAGGCGAGCGACGACCAACCCAGCCGGTTGATCACCAGTCACTCAGGCCTGGACGTCCAGAAGCGGCGAGCCCACCTTTCGGCGCACACACGTCAGCCGATAAGCCTGAACCAGGCTCAATGAATGAATGAGTAACCAAAGGACCCTCCCTCTCGCTCGATTCCAGATGCCAAAACGCTCCGATGGTCCTCCACCCAAACGCACAAGGATTTTCAAAGAGCCGACACTATGCACCCAGCCAATACCCAACCGTACGTACAGTTAGAGCAACTGTTACATTCAACACTCTTGGGGGCCCATCTGAGCGTTTCTGGGCCGGCAAACAAATTGGGAGTTTTTCCCCGAGGTTCTCCGTTCTCTCTGGGTGTGTGCCTAAATTCTCGGCCCGACAGACTCAAGGAAGCTTCCCACCCATTTTCGGGGGCCGCAACGAACGACGTACGGCCAGCGGTAGAATCACTACCCTGGGCGCCAGGCCCTAGCGCCTCCAATGGAAGCATTCACCGGATGGTTAGCGCCAAAGACACACCATCCGATCCGGTGCATTACAGAGGGAGCCCCACTCACCTGCATCGGGAGAGTATATTGTGACCCAAGATTGGGAGCAAAAGCGCTCGCGGGGTCCCACTACATTCCACCGACAAGCCATCACGCCAAGGGCACTAAACCCATGCCGGCCAGTGGAAAGAACCACCGGCAGATCCCCCGGCGCGTCACGGGCCCTTTTGTGGCACAAAGGCCCCCTCGCCAAAAGCAGAGAGACGTTCTGGGGTGTGACGGGCCCAGATGATAAACCAATCAGGCCAGTAAACCACCCAACCCCGTGAGGATGAGAAGATCACCTCGATCCGAAAATTCACATCAGGGCGTCGGCCAGGGTTTGACGCCCGATGAGGAGGGATGCCAGCCACAGCCGCTCGTGTGTCACCCCGTTGCAAGCGCGAAGCAGATTAGAAAACCCACGCCCATTGGTCGCATCCCCATCGTGAGAAGTTGATGGTGGTCGCTACGCCTCGTAAGTCAACCACGGAAGTGGGGAGGGCGATTAGCCTCCGAGGTTCAGTGGGACGATTTGTAAGAGTCCTCCGCAACCTTGAGTTTCTACGGTCCAATCGAATTGGACCGGGGTCGTGTGAAAGCGCATGCGTGCTTGACTGGTGTCAGATCCCAGACGTACATGTAAGCATGGTGTCAACGGAGGCGTGCCGCAGCTGATTCAATAAATGAAGTATCAGCTAGTAAGCTACGACACACGGAACACGCTCCATTATGCAGCGCGGACCGAAGCGGCGTGCGGGAGCCACGTGCCTACGGTACTGCCGCTCCTGAGAACTGATTGAACGGCAAGTCCTCCGAGTGCAAGGGAATGAATTGTGAAGGCAGTCTTGCCACAAGTTCGGGGAGTCCCTGGAACAACGACAAAGGCGTGAGGCCGCACATCGATTCTGAAACGCTTGAAATCTTTTGCGAATCTCGGGCATAAAAAAAACTGTGCTACGATAAGAGGGTGGATAGAATGCCAAGAGTGAAAATGAGTGCAATACATTCACATCTGGTCAGGTCGAGAGAGGGGGGAGATCAGAGCAGGCGTCCAATGCCGCGGCAAATATCGCAAGTTCTGTCGCTCAGGAGGAGAAAGCCCAGGGTTCTGCCGGAACCGGAACAATTCCAACAGGGTTGGCCGCCGATACGGGGGTCGCCTGGCTGGAGAACGAGTGGGGGCGCACTGTGAGATGGACCACGGTTCATCGGCGGCGCTGGCGGATGACGAGGGGGTGGAGGGGGTGGAGGGTAACGCGATGGAGGTGGGGGAGGGGGTGGATAGGATTGTCTTGCCGAGTTGCCGGTGAAGTCGTTCCGAGCTTGACTCACAATGGAAGAGACAGATCGACTGGGGCTGGGACCCGTCATGGGCGATCGGAGATTCAAGAGAGGTCTCTGTCTGTTGGATGGACCGTCGTTCCAGGGCGCGTAGACGATGGGGCCCGAATAGGGCTTTGAGTACTTTTCCCAGCACTTGCGACACGGGTGGGAGGGGTCAAAGGCCTTGTAGCCGGTGTTGTGGCCTGGATACCATCAGCAAATGGGGGCGAGAGGATTGGAAGAGACCGACATTTGTAACACTCGTATCCCGTTGTATAGACCAAGGTTTTGCCGTTGTTGAGTAGCGGATGACCGGGTACGGGAGTTCGGGTGGGCCTGCGGTCGTCAGGGAAGGCGTTTTGAGTGTGGGGGAGGTTTCCAGCTGAGCGCGACGCTCGTTCGTCCGCTGCGTAAAAGTCTCGAGCGAAATCAGATAGCGGGGGCTGCGGAGGAGGAGGGGGGGCGGGTCGGAAGGGGCGGGTGGGGCCGAACTCGAGCGAGACGTCGTCTGTCGGGTTGAGGGTGTACGGGGGCGGGGCTTCGTCTTCCCTCGAGGTGGATGGCATGGCGGAGGGTTGTGATATCCTCGGAGAGATCGCAATCACTCCGAGATGCCGATCGCTTCTTGCCGAAATGACGGGGGATCCAAAAATAGAATGGATATATATATCGCTCTCCGTTTCCCTTTCCCAAACAAATCCCTCCTCCTCCGCCATGGGCAGAAGAAAGATCGAAATCCAACCCATCACTGTTCGTTTCGCTGCTTTTCTCTGCCTGCGCACGTCCTAACCGGGCAACGGCCCTTCCCCAGCACGAGAGGAACAGATCCGTGACGTTCCTCAAGGTTCTGTCCGCCGAGCCCCGTCTATTTCCGTCTGCTCACATTTTTCCAGAGGAAGAACGGGCTGTTCAAAAAAGCGTACGAGCTTGGCGTCCTCTGCTCCGTCGACGTCGCCGTCCTCGTCTTTGACAACAAGCAGGGCGGGCCCCGTCTCTACCAGTACGGCTCGGACGATGTCGTCACCATCGTCGAGCGGGCCATGAGGGTGCGTCCCATTCGTTTGCGGGCAGTTCGCTCCTCACTCTCTCTCTCTCTCCAGTTCGAGGGTGATCGGGACACGAAACGGCCATGCGATTTCAACGCTCGTTCCCTCCAGGACCACGAAGAGGACGAGGACGAGGACGAGGACAACCCACCCGCGCGCACCTCCAAGAAGCGGACCGAATCCGGCTCGATGAAGCCCACGCCCACCCCCCAGACCCGACCCCAGCCAGCCTCCGTCTCCCCTCCCCCACACAAGCGCGCCCGTCTCGACTCCATCGAAATCCCCTCGGATGCCACCCCGGCCGCCACCAGCAACTCGACCCCCGCCCCGCCCCTCCCGCCGTCCCTCCTGCACCCGTCGCTTCAGCCCCTCCTCGCCCAGAGCATCCAGTCCCACCTGCCCTCCCAGACCCCCCACTACTCGCTAGCCCACCTCTACAACATGGTCCAACAGCACTCGCTCCCCTCAGACTCCCACGCTGCCCTCATAAACTTGCTCCGATCTGGCGCGTTGCAATCCGGCCGCTTCAATTCCCAACAGCCAAATCAAAACCCTGGTCACCCGGACGGCTTCCTTGCTTCTCTCGCCGAACTGGCCTCTACGAACCCCGGCACGAATGATGGCATCGGCGGCTACGGACTCGGTCCGGGAGGAAGCGCATTCGATTGGCCAACCGGCCTCGGCTCAAGTTCCAATGCCCAGGAACCGCAACCCTCAACGAGTCCGTATCTTCTTTTTCATATCCTTCGCCCCACTCATGAATTCATCAATTAGGTCGTGGAGGGGATGACGGTCCCAGCTGGTTGGACTTTCTGACCGCCCCGCCCAATCCCGTCGGCGGCATCCCATCGCTCCCTCTGCACAATTCACAACATCCCCACCCCCACCCCCACCACCCTGCATCGTTCCTGAACCAGCGCAACTTCTCGACCGGTCCCGTCTCTGGCTCAGGGTACTCCCCTTCGATATCCCCCTCTTTCGGCGGCCTGAGCCAGCTCAATCTCGGTAGATTCTCTGGCTCTGAGGATCCCCGTTCCAGTCGCCGACCGATGCCGCGCGACAGCACTTACTCGCCGTGGGGTAGCGATGCGAGCAGTCAGAGCGGGCGGTCAGATTCGAGCATGAGCATGTTTAGACCTTCACAAGGTGGGCTTGACGACCGCGATCGACGGTTTGGGGTCGATGAGGGCCCACCTGGAGGGGCTGGTGGTGCGAGGGGCCTTCTACCCTGATGATAGACAGCCTCCTGGACGCTTTCCATCTGTCCGATATTCGCCCTTCATCTCCCTTGCTGTGCTTCCCTCTGTCTGTATCGTAGCGGTCCCTCCTCCCATGTGTTGTAAATTCTTTATGCAAAGTAGTCTACAGGCCGTTCATCTCTAAATATTATTGATCTCGTCGAACTCTGCGTCAGCCTTAATCTCAAAAACTTGGAATTCTGCCGCGGCATTGCCATTCCGGTGATCCCACCACGTATATGTCGGACGGGTGGAGTTGACCCCTGTCTCAACCTCTGACGCTCAGGTGATCACCACGTACTCTCTCGCCTCGGTATATTTGGAACCTTGAAGCTTGACTGCGCACAGGGAACGAAGGTTTGTTGATGAGGGTCCTCGGTCTCTGCTGCGGAACTGTCGGTTGTTCCATTATTAGAGCAACGTCCGTAAAAATAGAAATATCTCCCCACCCATTTTAGAGAGGCGCCAACACGATGTCTCTGCCCGAGACGCCGAGAGGGTCTCGGGCGGGGCCACACCCCCGGCGGAACCTTTCTAAGTCCACGCATAGATTGCTTCGCAAGTGAGTGGGACGGGTAATGTTATGGAGGATGACCGCTTCCTTACATAGATCCCCTTGTCCTTCTACCGGGGTATTGGGTGCGGTTGTGGGGTGGTGGAGTCCGTGGGCTGACCTGTTTGGGGTTCCTGGTTGGCCAGGGGATGCTAGGTGTTGCAATCGTGGGAAATTATCGGTTTCATCCTCGCCCAGCGGCTTGCGGAGTCCTTCAGCCAATATCTCCACCATCTCCGCCGCCGCGATAAGATGTCGGATAGAGAAACTCTTTTGAGCATGGGGTTTGACTCGGCTAGGGTCGATTGTGAGCGTTACCCAATTCGTGGATCTCCTTCCGCGCCCTCGTTTTTATCGGGTTGTTTGTTATCCAGGGGCGCTGAAGGCGACGAATAATCGTGGGTTGCAGCCCGCGATGGATCATCTCATTGAGAACGAAGGGAAGACCGTGCCTGATCCCTCGTCTGTGTCCTCCGCTGAGGTTTCGATTCAACCTTTTGGGGATCCGATGGATGAGGATGAGGATCTTGAGGCGTTGAGGGCTGTGTATGGAACCGGCGGGAGTGGACAGGCTGAGGCGGAAGCGAAAGTATGCGATCTTCTTCCCGGTGTTGCGTTTCAGATCTGAGTTGGATTTTCGCAGAGTATCAAGTGCAGTCAATGCGGCAAAGTGTTCAAGAATACCGCTCTGGCGAACTACCACGCCGAGAAGAGCGGTCATGACCAGTTTGAGGAATCTACTGAGGAGGTACGCGCCCGCGCCCAAAAACTTTCCGGCGCGACTGATAAATGCGCGTCCCCCTGACACACCCTTGTGTGTAGATTAAACCGCTTACGGAGGAGGAAAAGATGGAGAAACTGGCAGAGTTGAAGGCTCGAATGGCGGAGAAGCGGACGAAGAAGGCGGTAGAGGAAGCGAAGGAGGCCAAGGCGAATGAACAGCTGAGGCGGAAATCTGGAAAGGTAACCCCCTCTTCCTCCTGTCGAAGAAGTTGGCTCACTGGTTTCTCGAGGATGTCGGACAACTGCGAGATGAGGTCAAGGCGAAGGAAACCCTGAAGGACTTGGAAAAGAGGAAGCAGGGTAAGTCGTGGCGCATGCCGCATCCGTGGTCAGCTGAAGAACCGGGGTACAGAGAAAATCGACGACGCAAAGGCACGAGCAAAGGTTAAAGCCCAGATCGAGGCCGATAAACGGGAGCGAGCTGAGAAGGCCGCGAGGGAGAAGGCTCTGAGGGAGGGAGTCGTTCTTCCTCAAGAGTCTGCGACTTCGTCCGCCCCTGTTCCGCCAAAGCCGGTGGTAGCTGGGAAGGATTTCCCGGAGACCAGGCTGCAGATTCGTATGGCGAGTGGCGGGCAGCCGTACGTTACGACACTATCCAGCGACGCGAGTGAGCAGGTCGAAACTAAGCTTGTGCTCGAAAGCTGACGGTCTGCTTGTAGCCTTACGAGAGGTTGCGGAGTACTTGGCGGGTCAGACGCTCGCTGTTGACGTCGAGACCGTGAGCTTCGCTATGCACTTCCCGAGGTTCTTTGACGCCTTTCGTGTGTCTTTTGGGGTTGGCTCGCTGATGAAATGTGGTTTAGAAAACAATTCTCCAGTACTGATTTTCCAAAAACGCTGCGTGAGCTTGGATTAACGCCTTCTGCTGTGAGCATACTTTACCACCTGATGCTCTGAAGACTCTCTGACCTTCTTCAGGTTCTCATCGCATCGGAAGCTCAAGCGCTGTAAGTTAGTAGCTCTATGTCGCGTAGACGCGCCCTACTGTACGATATATGTCCACGTTGTCCATCCCATCACCCTCCACGTCAACCGATTACGTTCAACTTGATCAGTCAGCCATCTCTTCCCCAACTCCCACCACCTCCCTGTATCGGTTCAGTTCAAGATGCTGTTTCCTCAGCTACCGTTTCTGCTCTTGGCTGCGACGATGTTTCCGTCGTTTGTAGAGGCTGGGATGTTTTACAAGAACTCGCCCGTGAAGATGCTCGACGCCAAGTCGTTCAAGAAAGCCATGCGAGAGAATGTGCGTTGTGTGGTTGTTTGGAACGCGTTGTCTCTTGAATCCTCATTAGCGGGTGTTTTTTGGGTGGTGAACATAGCAAACGAGCATCGTGGCGTTCGTTGCGCCTTGGTGTGGGGTTTGTCTCGGTTACTCGCTTGCATTCGAGCTTCAGCTGACGTGACAAAACATCTAGCATTGTAAGAATCTGGTACCGGAATACGAGAAGGCGGCGAAATCTTTCAATTCCTTGGTACCGTTGTATGCGGTTGACTGTGACGCTGAGGTGAACAAGCCATTGTGCGGTCAGCAGGTAGGGTGTTCCTCAGGCTGGCTTTGGTATTGGCGGCTACTGATTGCACCCCATAGGGCGTGCAAGGATTCCCCACCGTGAAGGTAACTAGTGGAAGTTCTTCTTGCGTAATGGCAAGCTGACTTCGACTGGTTTAGCTATTCCCGAGAGGCAACCAAGCGCCACCGGTTGAGTACCGGGGTGAACGCGCTTCGAAGGCTCTGTTCAGTTGGGCGATGGGTCAGATCCCTCATGGGATCAAGAGACTGAAGGCGAAGAACGATGTTACGAAATGGGTGAAGGTATGGGACCATACGACGGGAACGCGGTCGATGTGTTGACGCCTGTTTGGTCCTAGCAATCCTCTGACAAGCCTCACGCTATTCTCTTGAACGCGTCGACCAAGGTTCCGTTGTTGTGGAAGGTTATCGCGAACAAGTATAACCACCGGATGAAGTTTGGTAGCTTCAACGATGAGGGCGGTTCTTACTTTGAGAGTTTGGAACTCGAGAATAACTCCAGGTCCGAGAACAAGGTGTTGTTCTTCGCTCCTGGTTCTACGGACGCTGTGCTCTATGAAGGTGCGTGTGTTGTGTACCGTTTGTGTGGATGTGGCGGTTGATTGTGGGTCTGCGATAGGTGTTTTGAAGCAGAAGGAGTTGTCGGAGTTTATCGTTTCGGTGATCAAGGGCAATGCTAATCTTGCGCCGAAGAAGAAGGTGGTGGAGGTGGTGACGCCGGTTGACGAGCAGGTTGTTTTGGAGGCTGAGGTACCAAAGGATACTCCGGTCGTTCATGAAGAGTTGTGATTAGATTTTTGAGATTCGGATACCCTAGAGTCTCCCCGCCATCGTTGAGTTTGGGGTGATCCGTCTAACCTTCGGGGAGTTGCCGAGCCTTTCGTGATCTCGTCTCTAGGGCCAAGCGCGCATCTCGGTTCCTTGCCGTCAGCCACCGTCTTACCCCCTCCGCCTCCACCCTCCACTCCTTCATGATCCCGCTACATAGCAATCCAAGCCTCAGACGGACCCCAGACGTTCAATCGACAATGGACCAATCCGTCACATCCACAACAGTCGGCGCGACCGCCCGTAAGCCCCCCTCGATGCACTCAGCGGCCAAGGCTAGAGTGTACAAATGGTCGAGGAGGATAATGATCACCACGGAGTCGTTGTGGTTGAAGAAGATTCGGAGGAACAAGTTCAAGGCGTTTTTGTGTGTGTTCTTTCCGAGCACGTTTATCTTTTTGTTGGCGTTTTCTCTCGCACCTCCAAGAGGGTTTTCGAACAGCAATAATTTGATGTTTTATATGGGAGGGGTTATGCAGCCGGATATCATGTTCACGTCTGGTGTCGTTCCGAAGCGGATACATTCTGCGAGAGATTGTGAGTGTTTTTCGTCCGAGGTCGTTTGGGTTGCTGATCACCACGTATCCTAGCGTTCAACGTGCGATACATTCCACTGTATGGCGCGTTAGGGTACGGTGCGACGAGTATCGAGATCTACGTGTGGTTAAAAGGCACAGAGCTCCACGTAAGCACCTTGATCTCTCGAGGTTTTTGTAGCGGTCCAACGAGTTTTGTATAGGCTGGGGCCAGGGTCCCAGAAAAGGAGGAAAGACCAGACCAGACCCTGGAAGCGATGTACTTCTCAGACCTGCGATCGATGTTGGAGTATGCGAACCGGGATCAGGATCCCCCGCCTCCTCCTCCCCCTCCACCGTCATCTTCGTCTTCAACCCCACGTTTGCCCCCGAAACCCGACCGGCCACGGTGCGTTGTCGTTCACCGCCACATTCTCTCGCTCCCTTGATCCGTACTCATGACCGGGTATTCAGTGGGGTCTTCCAGACCGCTCCGTACCTTCCGCTACAATTGGTGATGAACATTAAATCCGATGGTCCCCCGTGCGTCTTTTCCACCCGCGCTCGCTCGTCTATTCAATCCCCGTTTCCTGATGATGAACTTTGTAGGACATTCGATGCACTGGACGCGGCTCTCCAACCGTTCCTCGAACAGGGCTGGTTAACAACAGTGGACACCACGAACCCTCGCGCACCACCAAAACAATCTGCGCTGACGATCGTCGTCACCGGGAACATCCAAATCCCGACCTTACTGAATTCTCCGGGTCCCCTTCGATACATATTCTATGATGCACCGCTCAAGGACCTGGGCGACGATCCGATGTTTAACCCGGCCTTTTCGCCGATGGCCAGCGCCACTTTTTCATCTCTCGTTGGGTCTCGGTGGGTGATACCGAAGTTGGCGAAGAAGAAGATATTGGAATATGTGAATAATGCGCATAGTAAGGGGATTTCGGTGAGGGTGACTGACCCGATTGATTTTCCTGTGTGGATAAGGTGCGTCGTTGTTGTTGTTCGTGTGGGCCTCTCGCCCCCCCCCCCCTTGAATGTGTGATTGACGGATACCCACTAGGAATATGTACTGGCAGATGTTGTTGGATTGCGGCGTCGACTGGCTGGACGTTGATGATCTCTATAGCGCCGGACAATTCTAGCTGTGTTCCACCTCACCCACCCATGCACAATGTGTTCCCTCCATACCCGACCCCCTCCATCCCACCATCCGATTCCCGGTACATTATCGTTCGCGTTGCTCTCTGTATCACTACGTTCAATTATGGACATATCGCTTTGACCTCGTCCTTTCCTCCGAGTACGTACGCAAGTATTTATCTTACTCTAATGCACTCTTTTTTTTCTTTTTCGAATTCTCTCTTTTTGTTTTGTGTTTTCTCGCCCCGCAGATGTATATCGTTTTCGGATTGTACATTAGGCATGGGTCGCTTTGCAACATAGCTGTCAGTAACCGCCTCGAAGGAACCAGACGCGTGTTGCCTGCGATTTGGATCCGGGTGCTTATAATCTCTCCATTCCTGACGTCGGACCTGACGTCAATGATCGACCTGAGCTCCCGAGCTAATCCACTCGCACCCCTCCACCACGACTTCCACCTGTCTCGAGCCTCATCGCTATGCCTCCTCCCAACTCGAAAGCCAAAAACAATGGCCTGAAGTTGGCGATCGCCAAGGACAAACCCGAAGTCCACATGATTGAAAACGACGGCCCCCTCGTGGATAGTCCTGTGGCCATCGATACTTCAGAGGAGAGCCGGCTGCCAGTGGGGGGCCTTCCTCAGGACGTGCGTGCTTCGCATTTGGTTTGATCCCCTTCACCTCCACCCTCAACCCCGTTCCTTGATTCGAGCAGAACCACCCGGGCGAGAGCCCTCATTGCAGCCACCCGACGGACGTCCCGTCAAATAACGATAACCCTTTCTCTGGTCTCTGATCCTGACCGCTCACATGACCGTGCTCCGGCTGGAGGTTGAACCGAGGGAAAGGGTTAGAACATGGCACGACACTGCGTACTTGTATCCTACCCCTATCGCAGTGTATTACCGATTAACGCACCATATTCCGGTCGGTGGTGTTTTTGGGCGTGGACGGAGAGGGCAACGACAAGGTGTATTCGTGAGCTTCGCTTAAAGGATTAATATACTCGACCCCTTGCGCCTACTGGTGAAGCTCCACGTAATTCGCTACACCAGAATCTCAGTGAATAGACCAGACGTGGGGGTGAGCAAAAACATACCGGGGAAGAGCCCCACCCTCCCGTCAGCCGTCTTACCCTGCCACCAATCATCCGAAACGGCCTCGATCTCGGTAATACGTTCTCCCTCGGGGAAGGAGATTTCATTCTCCTCCGCTGCCTCGTAACTGCATTTGTACATCGTAAGTTACCCTGGTATTCACGAATTGACGCATGGAAGACACGTACCCATACAGGGCAGTTGCGGTAGTGCCCTCGTCTTGAGGTTCTGGACTTGGCTCTCGGACGACAGGGGGAGGCGGTGGTGGCGGAGGAGGAGCTGCCTCAGGTTCTGGCTCTGGCTCCAACTCATCCTCTTGCTCGATCAACTCGACGTAGTTAGCTGGGGGGGAAATGTGAAATCAGTCGCCGAGGACATCACTTCCGAACCCACCTGGGAACAATCCACTCTTTGCTCCGCCGCTTCCTACACCGGACCACCATCCTTCGTCCAACTGTTCGATCTCTTCGATCAATTCTTCCTCCACCAGGTGCATTTCATTCTCTTCGGTGGCCTTTAAGAGACATTTATCAGTGTTCCAGCAGGGTGAGAACCCGACGAGATTGCAGACCTCGTATTCGTATCTAACGATCGCACACAATCCCTTGCCCCTTCTCGGGGCACCTGCAGAGGCAGGAGCCGGCAGGGGCGGCAGTGGTGGTGGAGGCGGGATGAAGTCCGGTTCAGGGTCCCGTACGCTGAGTGCCGCCATTTCGGGAACGGGGGCCGGCGGAGGCGGTGGGGGAGGCGGGGGAGGAGGCTGGATTTTCTGTGAGAAATAAAGGGGTGTCAAATATATCGAGAAACAGCGCACCGGAGGGGGAGGTGCGGCCTCCGGTTCCGGTTCAGGCTCGGGTTCAAGCTGAGGTGGCGGTGGTGGACGGGTCGCTGCGGGGGGCGGAGGAGGAGGTGCCGGAGGGGCAGGCTATAGGACATAGCGACCATTAGCTCCAAACTGAAACACCAGGAATAAACCATACCGCCTCCCAAACATCCTCTTCTGGTTCTTCTTGATCCTCCTGCGCGAGTGTCGTGACGCCAATGCTAGTAGCGGCTCCAGCCCCAACTGCAGCAGGTGATTTCCACTTTGGCGTCGAGCTGGCGGCAGGGGTTGGTTTGAAGCTGGAAGCTTTGCTACGTGCTTCCTCTTCTTCGGCCTGCTTCTTTGCCAGCGCTTGCCTTTCACTCCATGACATGCCGGTCTTCTTAACTGGCGGCTTGACTTGCTGTTGTTGCTCCTGTAATGCGTCCTGTGCGCGTTTCTCAAACGGATTTACGAGTTTCCTAGGCTTAGGGAGTTGAACTGGTTCCCAATTCGTTCCCACGGGTCCGATGCGGTCATCTTCGGGAGGTTTGGAGGGAGTGACGACTGGCCTAGGCTCTTCCTTAACGGGCTACGGGGAGAGTCAGTGTAAGCGCTGCCAATGATCACCCCGACTAACCGTAGGGGCAGGGGGTGTTGGCCGAGTAGCGGTCGGAAGGGGTGGTGCCGGGGTTAGCTTGGCTGGTGCTGGTGTTGGCTCCCAGTCATCATCTGGAGCGGGGGTGGACTTAACAGGGAGCGGTGCAGTATACTTGGGTTGAAATCGGGTGGTTGATGATTTCGCCCATTGCTGTCCGACCCCTGGAGGCCTGGTCGTAGTTGGTTGTGGTGGTGGTGTGGGTTTAACCGCAGCTTCCTTCCTGATAGCGTTGATGTCGACTTTGCCAACTGGGGTATAGTTGGTTCCCACTGGCCCGATCGGTTCAAACTTGCGGGCGGGTTCTTTATGGGTTGAGTAGTTAGCACCAGAGGCAGTCTCTACACGAGCCATGATGACAGATGGGGAGACATCGGCTTGGTTCCTGGCGGAGACAACCACGTGGGATCCTTTGAGGAAGTTGGCGACAGCGGAGGAATGGGTGTGGAAGAGACCCTTTTTTTGGACGGGTACACCGTCTCCACACCAGTTTATCTGAACGAACTTGGGTAGTTGAGACTGAGGGTGAAGGTATTCAGTACGATTGGAACTGTGGAGTCGAGCGAAACTGATAAGCACCGTTGGTTCTTTCACTCGTACAAACGCGTACTGAATCCTACAGGGTGGCGGTCAGCGATCGTCGAGAGGGCATTCACCTGACCCGTACCGTCCGTCTGAAAACTCTTCCTCGAGCTCTTCTAAGCCTCCATCACCAGTAGACTGGACCTTGAGATCGTTGGAACCCTTATCATAGGTGAACAACGCCCAATCGATTCCGTTCGCGTTGACGACGTTCTGATAGGCGGTAAGAAGTTCTCTGCTCGACAGGTTAACCTGGAGCGACATTGTGTCTTTCGCGGCCGTGAGAGCTCGAGAGGATGTTGGCGTCAAGAGTGTAGCACACCGGATCTTGCCGAAGACGGAGCGCGGACGGAACCCCAGC
>Ga0307516_10001728_pt1 | contig 30002 bp, 20 predicted proteins | sample 19_EM_MG_FD_203310 | JGI IMG/M metagenome (GOLD analysis project Ga0307516, IMG submission 203310) | Populus trichocarpa ectomycorrhiza microbial communities from riparian zone in the Pacific Northwest, United States - 19_EM | ecosystem: Host-associated > Plants > Roots > Unclassified | place... | reverse complement strand
CTCGAGACCATGCCCGATCGCAAGCACGCTCGGCGCGCCCTCACGCAGGTGAAGCTGCGCGTGCACCAAGACATCGTGCTCAACACGTCCACGCTGCTCGAGGCCGAAGAAGCGGTGCTCGTGCTGCCGGCACAGACCCGCTACGAGCAGCGCTCCGGTGGCACCAGCACCTCCACCGAACGCCGCATCCGCTTCACTCCAGAAATTCCCGGTCCCCGCGTGGCTGAAGCCAAGCCCGAGTGGGAGATCCCGTGCTTGATCGGCAAAGCCATCGAGCCGGGCCGCACTGATCTGTTCGACTACGCCGACACCCGCGCCATTCGCGCAGAGATGGCGAGCTTGATGCCGCTCTATCGTGGTATCGAAAATCTTGAAAAAGAGGGCGATTGGGTGCAATGGGGCGGCCCGCGCCTCGGGGGCGACGGCTTTCCAACGCCCGACGGTAAAGCTCAATTCAGCTCGGTCACGCTGCCGCGCGTCGACGTGCCGCTCGGGCAGTTTTTGCTGACCACGCGCCGCGGCAAGCAATTCAACTCGATGACTTACGGTTCGCGCGACCCGCTCACGGCGGGCCAAGCTCGTAGCGCCATCCTGCTCGACCCGCGCGATTGGGCCGAGCTTGGCATCCGCGAGGGCGAACGCGTGCGTGTGACCAGCCAAACCGGCTCGCTCGAGGCGACGGCCGGAGTGGGACCGTGCCGGCGCGGACACGCCCAAGGCTTTTGGCCGGAATGCAACGCCCTGCTCGGCCGAAAATACGATCCTGCGTCGGGCGAGCCGGACTACAACACCGCCGTGCGAATCGAGCGTGCCTCGTGAGCGAACCGAACGAGCGCGGGCCAATCTGCTCGGTAACGACGCTGCAGGTCAGCGCCGACGGAGCCATGCGCGAACGGCGCGAAGAGGTAGCGGTCGAGGCCCCGTTCGCCATCGTGCTCGAAGGCGAAACGCTGGCCATCACCATGCGCACGCCCGGCCACGACGACGAGCTCTGCGCCGGTTTTTTGCTGGCCGAAGGCCACGATCCGCGCGGCATCGCACGCGCACGCGTGGTCAAGCGCGGCACGCTCAGCAGCGCGTCGTGCGGCGTGTGTGGGCGCGACGACATCGACGAGCTAGTGGCCCGGCTCGGTCCGGTGGAAGCCCCGACCTGCTTCGAGCGTTCGGTGCTGTCGAAGGTGATGGCGCATTTGCCCGAGCACCAACCGAGCTTCGCCCGTACCGGCGGCTTGCATGCCGCGGCGCTCGCCACCCAAACCGGTGAAATCTGGTGCGCGCGCGAAGACGTCGGGCGCCACAACGCGGTCGACAAAGTGCTGGGCCGTGCCGCGCTCGACGGCCTGCTGCCGCTGTCCACGCAGCTGTTGGCGGTGAGCGGCCGCACCAGCTTCGAGATCGTGCAAAAAGCCGTGACCGCTGGCCTGCCGGCCATCGTCGCGATCTCGGCGCCCAGCTCGCTCGCGATCGAGCTGGCAGAGCGCTTTCGGGTACTGCTGCTCGGTTTTGCGCGCGGCGGGGGCTTCACCGTGTACGCGGGGCGCTTTCGACTGCTGGGCGCGGGGTAAGCCTAGGATTTGGACAACATCACCCACAGTTTGGCCGGCCTGCTGCTGGCGGAAGCCGTGTGCGTCTGGCGCGGTGAGCAGCGGCGCGACGTGCGTGGGGCGGCCTATCTCGTGTCGGCGCTCGCCAACAACCTGCCCGACATCGACATGCTTTACGCGTGGCTTCCTCAGCCGCAGCCGCTCGGGAATCTGTTGAACCACCGTGGTCACACGCACACCGTGCTGGTCGGGCTGCCCTTGGCCTGGCTGCTTGGGGTCGCGGTGTGGCGCTGGTTTCTGCGCCAGCATGCGCAAGCTACGAACCGCGAACGCCGCTTGCTCGTCGGGCTGTCGCTGGCCGGCGTGCTCTTGCATCTGTGTATGGATTTCGGAAACAACTACGGCGTGCATCCGTTCTGGCCGCTGTCGGGCAAGTGGCTGTACGGCGACGCGATTTTCATCGTCGAGCCGCTGTGGCTAGCGGTCGCGATTCCGATTCTTTCGCAAACGCTCGAGCGTCGCTGGCTGAAGCTCGTGCTTTGGGTCGTATTGTCCGCGGTATTGGCGATTTGCTGGTTCGTGCCGTTCGTGGCGACACCCGTCCGCTTCGGCCTGCTTGCGCTCACGGCCCTATCGACCTGGGTAGCTGGCCAGACGAACGCTCGGTTTCGCATCCACTACGCGCTCGCGGCGTGGCTGAGCGTGGCGTTGCTGTTCGCGCTCGCGTCCGTGCGAGCCAAGGCCAGCCTGCGCGCCGCGACCACGGCGGCGTTTCCGGCGCTCGACGTGCAAGATCTGGCAATGACGCCCTTGCCCGCCAATCCCGCTTGCTGGGAAGGTTTGGTAGCGGGTGAGCAGGGCGGCACCTACCGGGTGCTGCGAGCCACCGTCGCGCTGGCACCAATGAGCGCCACGCAGTGCACGGCGGGCATGGATGTCGAGCCGACAGCTCCGGTCAAACGCCTCGAGCGAGCGAATCACGGCGGCGTGCGTTGGGTGAGCGAATACCGGGCCGAGCTCGGCGCGCTCGAGCGGCTCGCCCACGACGACTGCCGCTTTCGCGCATTCCTGCGCTTCGCGCGCTTGCCCTACGTTTCCGCCTCGGGCCTGCTCGCCGGGGATCTGCGCTACGACCGCAAACCCGCCCGCGACTTCTCCGACATCGAGCTACCCCGCGACCCTCGGCAGGGCACGTGCCCGCGCTTCGTGCCCGGTTGGCAGGAGCCGCGCGCGCAGCTGTTTCGGCACTAGGTTCCCCGAGAGGGCGACTGCCCCAGCCGGTTGCGCCAGCAGCGCCGGGCCGGTATAGCCTTCGCGTGGACGAAACGCCGCGCAGAGAGATCGCGTTCCCCCGCGAATTTTACGTGGTGCTCGGCGTCGGGGCGACCGGCTACTTGCTGTACGCGCTGCGCTCGGTCCTGACCCCACTGTTTCTCGCCTTCGCGATCGCCTACGTGCTCGATCCGCTCATCGATCGCTTCGAAGCTTGGAAGATTCCGCGTCCGGCCGGCATCGCCATCGTGCTGCTCGGCTTGCTGGGCACCATCGCCGCGTTCGTGGCGTTGGTTTTGCCAGTGGTGGCCAGCGACGTGGCCACGGTCGCCAGCGAACTGCCGGGCAAGATTTCGGCCCTCATCACGTCCGCCGATCCGTGGCTCACGGCTCATGGTGTCAAGGTGCCGCACACGACCACCGAATGGATGGAGCGCCTGGGCGCCAATGCCAACGCCGTCGCATCGTCCATGCTCGCACCGGCCGGCGGCATCTTGAGCGCGGTCGTGTCGGGCAGTTTTTCAGTCGTGGGGTCGGTGGTGGCGGCGTTGGTGGTGCCGGTGCTGGCGGTTTACTTGCTCAACGATTTCGATCGCATTACGGCGGCCATTCGCGGGCATTTGCCGCGGCGCTACCGGCGCGTCATCACCGAATACGCCAAAGAGATCGACGGCGCGCTCAGCCATTTCCTGCGCGGGCAGCTGACGGTCATGGCTATCATGGCGGTGCTGTATGGCACCGCCTACGCCGTGCTCGGCGTGCGCTTGGCGTTACCGATCGGGTTCATTGCCGGCACGCTCAGCTTCATTCCGTACCTGGGCAGCGCCTTTGCGCTGACCTCGGGCCTGTTGATGTCGCTGCTCGGTGGCTTCAATCCGGGCCAGCTGGCGGGCGTCGTCATTGCCTACGCCATCGTGCAAACGCTCGAAGGTTTCGTGATCGCCCCGCGAGTGATGGGCAAGACGGTGGGGCTGCCGGAGATGTGGGTGCTGATTGCCCTGTTCGTCGGCGGCGAGATCTTCGGCTTTTTGGGCGTGCTGCTGGCCGTTCCGACCGCCGCCGTGATCAAGATCTTCCTGGCTCGCGCCGTCGACATTTATCACGAGAGCGATCTTTACCTCGAAGGCCCCGCGTCGCTGCGCTCGATCCCGCCGGCCGAGCCCTACCGGCAATCGACCGTGCCCACCATGCCTTCGGCCGCGCCGCCCCCGCCTGGCTCGTCACCCAGCGCGACCGCAACGCCGCAAGGCAGCTTGAAGACGCCGCTCGCCGGCAGCGTCTTCCCTCCGCGCAAATCTGGCGAGTAGCTCAGTCGTGGACGGTGACTTTGACCATCTGGATCGGCGTCACGGGGCGATCGCCCGCGCCGGTCTTGCTGGTCTCGATCTTCTTCACGACGTCCATGCCCTTGACGACCTTGGCGAACACCGGGTGCTTCGAAGCGCCCGGTGTGAACCAGTCCAAGTAGTGGTTGTGGACGGTGTTGATGAAAAACTGGCAGCTGCCGCTGTCGGGGCGCCCCGTGTTGGCCATCGATAGCGTGCCGGGCTCGTTCGAAAGCTTGGCGTTCTCGGGGTGCTCGTCTTTGATGGTGCCGTCGGGGGCATTGCCGGTGCCGGCGCGCGGGCTGTTCGCGTCGCGGCTGTGCGGGCAGCCGAACTGGATCATGAAACTATTGATCACGCGGTGAAAGTGCAGCCCATCGTAGAAGCCGGCCTTGGCTAGCTTGATGAAGTTGCCGGCGGTGATCGGCATCTTGTCCGTGAACAGCTCGATCTCCACGTCACCCAAAGAAGTGCTCAACGTCGCAGTCGGATTTGCCATCGGGCCGAGCAGGCTAGGGGGCGGGGGCCAGCCGGTCAAGGCCGCTGACTAGTGAGGCGTGAGCACCGAGGATTGAGTCGAAAATTCGCGGCAGGTCGCGTGGTCAGCGCGCGGCACGCACCAGCAGCGTCCGGAACCGGAACCGGTACCAGATCCGACGCCTTCAGCCAGCCGTCGCAAGCCAGCTCAGGCTTCGCTCGAGCATCTTGCCCCAATACACCCAGTCGTGATTGCCGGAGCCCTCTTCGTAGCTGTAGTCGAAACCGAGCGGCTGCAGCTGGTCGCGCAGCGCGCGGTTCTGAGCGAGCAAGAAATCTTCAGTGCCGCAACATTGAAAGAAGCGCGGTCGTGCCCCTTCGTACTCGCTCAGCAGTTGCGAGAGGAAAAGCAGGTCGTCTTCGGAGCCCGGCTCCGCGCCGCGACCACCGAACACGAGCTGGTAGTCGAGCGCGCGGGCTTCGCGAAATTCGGTCACATCGGCCACGCCCGACAGGCTGATCGCGGCGCCAAAGGTCTCGGGCATGCGCATGGCCAGCTTGAAAGCGCCGTGCCCACCCATGGAATTGCCGGCCACGAAATTGTCTTCGCGAGCGTGCGACAAAGGAAAAAAACTGCGCGCCTTGTCGATGAGCTCTAGGCTCACGAAGTCCCAGTAGCGGTAGCCGTGCACCATATTCGTATAGAAGCTGCGGTGCACGTTGGGCATCACGACTGCCAGCCCGAGCGCCGCAGCATAGCGCTCGATGTTGGTCGAGCGCGTCCACATCGTTTCGTCGTCGGACATGCCGTGCAGCAGAAACAGCGTCGGATGACCGCCGAAAGCGGTCGGGCCGGCATGGCTGACATCACTTGGGGTTGGGGCCCCAAGTGACGCGCGACCGACGCGCCGCTCGGTGGTCTCCGGCAAAATCACGCGCATCGAGCTACACATTCCGAGCGTTTCGGAGAAGAACTTGCAATCAATCAACGCCATGGGCACCCTTCCGCCGCTCTAGGAGCCTGATGAAGGATTTTCTCAAGACCAGCGATTTGAGTCGGGCGGATTTGAAGTACTTACTGGCGCGGGCTGCCAAGTTCAAGGCCAAGCCGCACGCTCGCCGTACGGCCATCGCGGGCGACTCCGTCTGCCTCTATTTCAACAAGCCCTCGACGCGCACGCGGATTTCGTTCGAGACCGCCGTCGCTCGCTTGGGCGGCACGCCCGTCTCGCTCGGCGCCGCCGACATTCAGCTCGGTCGCGGCGAAACCATCGAAGACACCGCCCGCGTAGCCAGCCGGTTTTCGCGCGCCTTCGTGATCCGCACGTTCAGAGACGAAGACGTCGAGCGGCTGGCCTCAGCTGCCAGCATCCCGGTCATCAACGCGCTTACGGATGGCCATCACCCCTGTCAAAGCGTGGCCGATCTACTGACCCTAGCCGAGCACCGCGGCCCCCTCGATCGTTGCAAAGTGGCGTACGTGGGCGACGGCAACAATGTCGCCGTCAGCCTGATGCAGGCCGCCGCGCTGGCCGGCACCGACTTCGCGATCGCCGCACCTCCCGGCTACCAAATCGCCGAAGAGCTGGTGGAAGAGGCGCGGGCGGTCGCCAAAAAGTCGGGCTCGGAAGTGCTGCAAACCGTCGACCCAGACGAGGCCGTGCGCGACGCCGATGCGCTCTACGGCGACGTCTGGCTGTCGATGGGCGACTCCGACGACACCAAGGCGGCCCGTCACGCTGCGTTCGCCCCCTACCAAATCACGGCGGCGCTGCTCGATCGCGGCAAGCCGGACGCCATTTTCCTGCACTGCTTGCCAGCCCATCGCGGCGAAGAAGTGACGGCCGAAGTGGCCGACGGCCCGCGCTCGGTAATCTTCGATCAGGCGGAGAATCGCCTGCATACGGCGGTCGCCATCCTCTACTCGCTGATCGAGGGCAAGCTCGAAGGCGCGCGCCGGGGTTGAGGAAGCCCCCGGGCTTGGGTAAGACACGGGCGCTTTGCTGCGCCGAGCCACGTTAACCGCCGCTTTCGCGCTTTCGCTCGTGACGGGCTGTAAGCACGCGGCAGGCGGCGCGGCGCCAGACCCCTCGGCCTCGGCTGCAGCCAGCGCGGGCCCGCTGGTCGCGGTCGACCACGGCGAGCTCGACACCAGCGCCCCCAAAGATTCGCCCCAGATCGGCGCGCTGGTGATCGCGGCCACCGTCTACAAGCTGCCCGACACCGGTTCGCGCAAGCTCGGTTACATTCGGCTCGGCGGCAGCGTGGCGCGCGACGCCGAGCCCGCCGGCAGCGGCAAGGGCTGCAAGTCGAAGTGGTACCGCGTCTATCCGATGGGCTACGTCTGTACCGACGAAGCCAGCATCGACATGAGCGCGCCGCTGCTCCGCGCTGCCAATCGCCGCCCCGACCTGAGCAAACCCATGCCGTACAAATACGGTTTCGTGCGCGCCACCGCGCCGCAGTACCTGCGCGTGCCATCGCGCAGTGAGCAAGAGAAGAGCGAGTTCAAGCTGGGCGAGCACCTGGAGTGGTTTCAGCAAAACCGCGCCGAAGTGCAAAAGGTCGTGCTCGGAGCCAACGACGTGCCGCTCGACGCGCACGGCGCCGCGCTGCCCGGCAGTAAGCCGCCGCCGGGCTTTCGGCTCTCGACCGAGCTGAGCGAAAACGAGCTGTTCGGCGGGCAGACCGACAATGATCCGGTGCCGTGGTGGCTCGAAGGCGGCCGCAAAGTTGCCAACGTCTCTGGCTACGACGTGCCGGAGTACGCCGTCTTCGCCGATCGCGTGCGCAGAAAGACGGGGCTCTCGCTGGTGGGCGCTTTCAACACGGAAAGCGACGGCTTAGCCCGGCGTTTTGCGGTCACTGTCGACATGCGGCTGATCCCGACGACCAAGCTCAAGCCCGACAGCGGCTCGGCCTTTCACGGCGTCCCGCTGGGCGACAAGCTCACGCTGCCGCTCGGTTGGGTCAACACGCAAGACGCGCGCAGCTACAAGCTGATCAAGGGCAAAGACGAGGCTCGCCCAGACGAAGCGCTGCCGTTTCGCGTCGTCATTCCGCTTTCCGGTAAGGCGCGCATCAAGGCCGGCGAGCGCTTCTATCAAACCCTCAAAGACAAGACGATTTGGGTCCGCGGCCGCGACCTGGCCGTCGCCGAAGCGCCGCCGGCCCTGCCGCCCTCAGCCGAAAAGGGCGAAAAATGGGTCGACATCTCGATCACGCAACAAGCGCTGGTGCTCTACGAAGGTAAAAAGCCCGTGTTCGCCACGCTGGTCTCCACCGGCCGCGACAAGCTCGGTGATCCCAAGACCACGCTTTCGACGCCGCGCGGCTCGTTTCGCCTCACCAGCAAGCACATCGCCGCGGCCATGGACTCGGAAGAAAACTCCAGCGTCGCGGGCGGCACGCGCGCGCATTCGGCGCCAAGCTCCGGTTCGAGCGCAGCCACCGTCGCGCGCCTCAAGGACGCCGATGCCAAGGGCGAGCACCTCTCGGAGGACGACGCGCGCCGGCTCGCCAACTTGAAGAAGGGCCGAGACCCCGAATACGGCATCACCATGCGCCGCGGCGCGTCGGATTTCGAGCTGCGCGACGTACCGTGGATTCAATATTTTGCGTCGGGCTACGCCTTGCACGGCGCTTACTGGCACGACGTCTTCGGCACCGCGAGAAGCCACGGTTGCGTCAACCTGGCGCCGATCGACGCCCGCTACGTCTTCTTGTGGACCGACCCACCGGTGCCCGCTGGCTGGCATGGCATCAATGTAGGCAGCGACATGGGTGAGGGCACGGCCGTCGAAATTCGCGAATAAGTGCGCCTTGTCGCCGGCAATGCTTAAATTGCGGTAGTGCCCCGCGCCGCGAGATCGCAAACCCCGACCGAGAACGCTGTCGCAGCCGACAGTGCCGCGCCGAAAAGCGGGCTCGGGCGGGGCCACGCGGCCTTGGTGTTGCTGCTCGGGGTGGCCATCGCGAGCGTGGTGTCGGGAGCGATGTCCCACAACGGCGCGAGCAAGCCCACGGTCGCGCCGATCGCGAGCCTGGTCAGCGCGCCTCCGCCGCCAGCGCCCGTCGCCGTGCCTCCCCCGGTCCCGCCGAGCTGTCCGGCCGAAATGGTGCTGGCAGAGGGCAACTACTGCACCGACGTGCGGCAAGATTGCAACCGTTGGCTCGACGACGAGGCGCTGCCGTTCGCGCGCTGCGCCGAGTATTCGCATCACCCGCGCTGCGTCGGCCAGCGCGTCAGCCTACGCTTTTGTATCGATCGGCTGGAGTACACGCCGCCCGGCGAAACGCTGCCGCAAAACCAAGCCAGCTTCGACATCGCGAGCAAGACCTGCCAAGGCCTCGGCAAACGCATCTGCACTGACAGCGAGTGGAACTTCGCCTGCGAAGGCGAGGACATGCTGCCGTACCCCTACGGCTACGAGCGCCAAGCCGTGTGCAATCAAGACCGCACGGATCTGTTCGAAAAGAACCCACATATGCAAGTGCTGCGCGACCTGCGCGAGCCCGCCGACTCGCACCCCGAATGCAAAAGCCCGTTCGGCGTGCTGAACATGACCGGCAACATGGACGAGCCGACCGCGCGCGAAGGCTTCGAAAAGAACCAACCCTTCCGAAACGCGCTCAAGGGCGGCTGGTGGATGCCCTCGCGCAATCGCTGCCGCCCCGCCACCACCGCCCACGACGACTACTTCAAGGACATTCAGATCGGCGTCCGTTGCTGCGAAGGCGCGCCGGCTAACTAGCTCGCCGTGAACGAGCGCTGGCTCTGGCGTGGGGATGGCCCGGCTTGTGTTTGGAGCGACGCCGCCCAGCTGGGCGGCGTGACGGGCATCCAAACGACCTTAAAGGTGAGCATTCAATGACATGAAATTATTATTGTTCCTAGCTCTTCGGTCTTTTTGCGAGTCGGCTAGCCGGTGTGGATTTGGGTTGACGGGGCGGCGGGATTTCTAAAGAGTCCGGTGCTTGCCGTTTGCCGATCTGACCCGGGCCGCGTCGTGGCGGCAGACGAGCCTGCAGGGCGGCTTGCTGCTCGCACTCGGTTTCGCGGCGCTCAGCAGGTGCCAGCGCGAGCAGCCTGCGCGCGAGCAAGCGACCGGCCAAGAGGCGGCGGCCGTAGTCGCGCCGCGCGCCAACGCCAACGATCAGGTGGCGCTGGCGTCGTTGCGAGAGTCGACGGTCGACAAGCCAAGCGAGTCGGCCTGTGGCGATAACATGGTGCTGGTCGAAGGCGACTACTGCCCGAAGGTGCAGCTCAACTGCAAAAAGTACCTGGACCCGAAGGGTCGCTACGAGCAGTTCCGTTGCGCCGAGTACGGGCCGAGCGAGTGCTTATCGAAGCAGCGCAAGCACCTGCGCTTCTGCATCGACCGCACCGAGTTCGCCGAGCCGGGCGAGACCTTGCCCGCCAATCACAAGAGCTTCACCCACGGCGAAAAAGAGTGCGCGGCCGAAGGCAAGCGCATGTGCCGCGAGAGTGAATGGAACTTCGCCTGCGAGGGTGAAGAGATGCGCCCGTACCCGTACGGGTTTGCGCGCGACTCCAGCGCCTGCAACGCCGATCGCTTGGACGTCGTGAGCCCCGAGGGCAAGCTGCGCGACCTGCGCGCGCCTGGCGGCTCGTTCGCTCGCTGCAAGAGCCCGTTCGGTGTCATGGATATGGCCGGCAACCTCGAAGAGTTCGTGGCCATGGATGTCAAAGGCCCGCCGGTACCGGCCATGAAGGGCGCCTACTGGCAGCCCAGTCGCAATTTCTGCCGCGCCGCGCAGACCGCGCACGACCGCTATTACAACGGAACCGAGACTGGTTTCCGTTGCTGCAGCGACGCACCGGGCAGCAACTAACGCCGCCAAAGCTCGCGCTTTTCTCGAAAGTTGACTGCCGGGACGCCCAATACGTAACTACGTTACGTAAATGCGTGCCGTGCCCAAGTCGCTGCGAATGACGAACCAGGCTCGCCTGGTGGAGCAGCTGCTGCGACGCGGCGTGGCGACGCGCGCCGAGCTCGCAAAAGCGGGCGGCATGAGCCAGCCCACCGCCGGCAAGATCATCGACGAGCTGTCGACCGCGGGCGTGGTCGAAGAGCTGACCGGTGCCAACGAGGTCTCGCGCGGGCGTCCTTCGGTGGGTCGACCTGGCAAGCAACTGCGTCTGGCCCAAAGCCCCGCGCGCCTCGTGATCGTGGAGCTGGGCGTGGAGCGCACGCGCCTTTCGGCCGTGCCGGCTGCGCTACCGGAAGACGAGCATTGGGACGTCGAGTTCAAGACGCCGGGCAGCGAGGCCAGCTGGCGCCAACGCCTGCGCCAGCACGCCGCCGAGCTTTCGATTCGCCGGCCCTGGGGGGTGATGGTCAGCGTGCCCGGCTTGGTCGATGAGACGACCGGCAAGATCCTGCTGTGTCCGAACCTGCATTGGTGCGAGCGCGCCGACTTGGTTGCGGCCTTCAACGAGGTGTTTCGCGCGCCGGTGCGGCTGATTCAAGAGAGTCGTGCGCTGGCGCTGGCCGAGGTCGGGACGCGCGCCAGCGCGAGCGATTTCTTGCTGGTCGACTTCGGCGACGGCGTGGGCGGCTCGATCGTGATGGGCCAAAGGCCGTACGAGGGCAACGTGCCGTCGACCGGCGAGATCGGGCACACGCCGATCGCGGGCAATCCGCGCCAGTGTGGCTGCGGCAATCGCGGCTGTTTGGAGACGCTGATCGCCGAGCCGTGGCTGGTGCGAAGCTTGGCCGAAGCGACGGGCAATGCCGAGGCGACGTTTGCCGACGTTTGTCGAGCCGCGGCCGGGCCGGAGCTGCCGCCGTTTTTGATGCAGGCGCTGGATGCGGCGGCCGGCTGTATCGCCGGTATTTTGAACGTGTGCGGCTTGAAGCGCGTGGTGCTCTCGGGGCTGATCCGCGAGCTGGGGCCGCGCGCCACGGAGCATTTGACGGTCGCGATACGCCGCTCCAGCATGTGGAGTCGCTTCGACACCGTCGAGGTCGAGCTCGTGCAGCGCCGGCGCGCGCGCGGGCTGGCGATTGCCGGCATTCAGCGCGTGATCATGCCGACCGATTGGGGCGAGAAGTAGCTGTCGGTTGTCAGCCGTCAGTTGGGCGGTTGTCGACGGGCGGCGCTGGCTCCAGACTGACGGGTGATGTCGAAGGCGAAGGTCGTTTTGCTCGGCGCGTCTGGGTTTGCAGGGGCGGAGCTCTTGCGGAGACTGCTCCGGCATCCGGCGGCAGAGGTGATTCGAGTTGGCGCGAAGGACCACGTAGGTCAAAACGTGGCGGCGGCGCATCCAAATCTCGAAGGCGCCTCGGAGCTGGTATTTCAAGATTTGCCGGCGGCTGAGGCCATCGCCGGCGCAGAGGTCGTGATCATGGGTTTGCCGGTGGGCGCGAGCTTGGAGGTGGTGGCGGCCGCGGAGGCGACCGGGGCGCGCATCATCGACATGTCGGGCGCGTTCCGGGTGCCCGACGCTGCAGCGTTCGAGCGCTACTACGGCAGCGTGCACCCTCGGCCCGAGCTTTTGGGAAAGTTCGTGTATGGGCTGCCGGAGCTGAACCGCGAGAAGATCCGCGGGGCGCGCTTCGTCGCTTCGCCCGGCTGCTTTGCGACGACCATCGAGCTTGGCCTCTTGCCGCTGGCGGAGGCCGGCTTGCTAGAAGGCTCGGTCGAGGTGGTGGGCATCACGGGCTCGAGTGGCGCCGGAGCCGTCGCGACCGCAACGACGCACCACCCGGTGCGCGCGAGCAACTTACGGACCTACAAACCCCTGGAGCATCCGCATACGGCCGAGATCGTGGCGACACTCACGGCAGCGGGCGGGCGCCTTTCGGGCTTACATTTCGTGCCCGTCTCGGCGCCGCTCGCGCGCGGCATCTTCGCCACGTCTTTCGTGCAGATCCCGGCGCGCCTTAGCGAAGCGGAGCTCGGCGAGCTTTACGCTCGGCGTTACGCGGGCGAACGCTTCGTGAAGCTACCAAAACAGCGGCTGCCCGAGGTCGTGGCCGTGAGCGGCTCGCCTCATGCCGAGGTCGGATGGACGCTCGGCGCCGTGGCAGGTGAAACGCGGCTGCTGACCGTATTTTCCGCGCTCGACAACCTGATCAAGGGCGGCGCCGGCCAGGCGATCCAGAACCTCAACCTGATGCTCGGCGTTGACGAAGCGACGACGCTCGACGACCTCGGACCGTTTCCGTAAGGCTCGGACTACGGCGCCAGCGCCAGCACCTTGCCGTCGCTCGGCAGCGTGAGCTCGCGCGTGAACAACGCGCCGTCGCTGTTCGGCGGCAGCGCGTCGACGCGGGCGCGCAGCGGGCGGGCCGGCGAAAGCTCGCTCGGCGACGCGATGCTCAGTCGTTCTACGAGCTTTTGCGGAGCGTCGGTGGCGCTGGTCCGAAACAGATACAGCCCGAGGCTCGGTGCGGCGACGTCCGGCTCACGCAGCGATTTGTCGGCGCCAACGCCTGCCAGGCGCACTTTGAGCTCGGGCGCTCCCGCTTCGGCTTGAACGAGCACGATGGTGCTGGCCTCGGCTTGCGCGAGATCGGCAGCCAAGCGATGAAGGCGCGTCGCTTCCTCGGCCGACGGCTTGCGGGCGGTGCTGGAGAGCGCCGCTTCGGCCAAGATTCGGCCCAATTGCCGGGCCAGCTCGCCCAGTTCCGCGCTTTGGCCGCGCCCCCCGGTGCGAGCCACGCGCGTCAGCAAGCGCTCGGCGATGTCGAGGCGGCCCGCGCCGGCGTGCGCGAGCGCCGAGCGCAAGGTGGCGCGGGCGTCGTCCGGCACCAGCTCTTCGAGCGTGGCGTAAGCTTCGCTGGCCTCGTCGAACCAACCTTCGGCGCGCAAGCGGTCACCGAGCAAGCCGCGGACCCAAGGGTCCTTCGGCGCGCGCTCGGAGAGTTCGCCAAAGGTGCGGTGCGCTTCGAGGTCGGCTCCGGTGCGGTGCAGTGCCGAGGCGGCGTCAGCCAGCAGCAGCGCGTCGGCGAATGGATCGCTGCGCAGCTGGCGCGAAAGCTCGAGGATCTCCGCCGGTCGATTCAGCGCCTCGAGCAGCGCCAGCTGTCGACGACGCAGCCGCGAGTCGTGCGGGGCCAGCTCCAGAAACCGACGTACGACCACGAGCCGATCTTGGTCGTTCGCTGCGGCTTTGTAGCGATCTTCGAACAGCGAGCCGGGATAGCGCTCGCTGCCGAGCAGGGCGCGGCGCACGCTACTCAGCTCTTCGGGGCTGCGCACGCGGCGCACGGCTTCTCGGCGCAGCAGGGCCGCCGCGTCCGGCTCCCCGAGCAGCGCCAGGCGGGCGGCCAGAGCAACGCGCGCCACGCCGTCGCCTTGGTAAAGCAGCATCAGCTCGAGCAGCGCGCGACGATCGGTCCAGGTCGAGAGCTCGCATTGGCGCTTGGCCTGAACGTAGACGCTCGACGATTCGTTTTGTGTCAGGCGCGTCCACCACGCGCCGCGCCGGAGCGGCATGGGCAGCCGCGAGACGTCCGAGCAATGTCGCGCGCCCAGCGACTGCGGCGGTGGCGGCAGCTGAATCAGTCTCTGCACCTTCACGCGGCCGGTGGCGCCGGCGGGAAAGCGTAGCCCTTCGATGACCAGCTTGACGCAGCGATTGAGGGCTTCGTCGTCAGCCGACGGCGTGGAGCCTTTGACCACCACGTCGTGAGGCAGGCCGTCGCCGTCGATGGCAAAGGCGACATCTAGCGCGCCGGTCAGCTCGGGGCGCAGGGCGGCGCGGGAGTCGCGGCAGGCGCGCACGGAGGCCGCGGCCTCGTCCAGAATGCGCCCCGCGGCCTGCTCCAGAGCCTCGCCGATCGATTCGGCGCTGGCGCTTTCGTCGTCGAATGCGGACAGGGTGCCGGTCAAGTCGCCGGCCGTTGCCAGCACGGGGCCGACTAGGCTCGCGCCGTCGGACGCCAGATCGAGGACGCGCGTTTCGAAGGCGCGCGCGATGTATTCGCCGGAGCCGCCGATGCGGAGGGCGGTCCAGGGCGTCACCAGGCCGGCCTTCAGCGCCACGTCGGTCGCCGCTTCGCGGCCCTTGCCGGTCAGTACGATTTCTTCGACGCGCTCGCTGGCCCAGCGCCGACGCACTTCGTCAGGATCGTCGGCGCGCAGCACGTCGATGGCGCGCTTTTCTTCGTGGGCGCCGTGGGCGTCACGGTAGCGAAGCGTGGCGAATTTGGGCGGCGCGCCGCGAATGCGCCCGACAGCGGTGAGCGTCTCGCCCGCCGCGATGGCGCGCGGAGTGCGCGGGTAGATCTGGTCGACCTCGGCACCCAGATCCACCTCGACCGAGGCCAGGGCAGGGCGGAGCGCGTCGGACATCAGCTCGACGGCGACGCGCGAGGCGTCTTCGCTATCGGCGATCTCGTACAGGGGTCCGGAGCCGCGCGTGAGCGCTGACAGCACGCGACGATTCGCCAGCGGCCCGACGGCGATCGCGCCGAGGCGCGGCGCACCCGCTTCGCGCCGCGACAAACGCGCCGAAATGGCCTCGGCGTTGGAATCGCCGAGCGTGGCCCAGCCGTCGCCGACGTACACGACCATGCCGGCAGGCGCGTCGGCGGGCAGCAGATCGGCGGCGGCTTCCAGCGCCCGCCCGAGGTCGGTGGCGCCTCCGGACGAGAGCTGTCCAAGCGCCGCGGAGATGGCCTTACGCCGAGCGTCGTCGACCGGGCCAAGCTTTTCCGGCCCGACCGGCCGCGTGCTTTGGTCGGCCGAGAGCACGACCGCGCGATCGCGCGCGCCCAGGCCCGAGAGCAAGGCTTCGACCAGCGCGCGTTCGGCGTCGAGCAGCGCCGGCTCGATGCTGCCGGAGGTGTCCATGACCAGGGCGAGGGTGACGCCGTCGTTGACGTCGGCGGGCGGCAGCTCAGCGCGTAACATGACCGCGGAGCCCGCCTCGGGATCTTGCCAGTCTGGCGGCGCGACGTAGAGGCGCGCGCGGTTTTGGCTGCGATGCGTCTCGATATCGACCACCAGATCAGCGGAGGGCCTGAAATCCGAGCGGTGCACGGTCACGACGCCGGTATCGCTGGTGGCGCCGTAGCCTGCCGCAACACCGGTCGGAGCCGAGGGGCTGGCGTCGATGCGCGCCACGAAGTCGCCGATCAGCGGCGCCTCACCCTCGCCCACCAGCGGGTAGCGGTACTGGACCAATTCGCCGTCGCCGTGCCTGCGCGGCGAAAGCCATTCCACGTAGCGCACCTCGACCTTCAGCTCTTCGCCGGAGGCGATGGCGGGCAAGGTGCCGCGCAGCCAGCCGTCGCCGGCCCACTCGAGCACGCCACCGGCCGAGGCCAGCTCTTGGCGTGAACGCGCGGCCAGCGCAATCTGCCCGTCTTGGCGCGAGCCGCCGCGTTCCACGGCAAACCCCGAAACCAGCGCGCCCGGCGGCAGGGCGATTCGAAAGTCACCGCTGACGTTGCTGCTGCCGGCGTTGAAGAACACCGTTTCGCAAGTCGTGTGCGCAAGCTCGCGATCGATGCGCGCATTCACGGTGTGCGAGCGGATGGTGAGCGGCGAGCCGGCGCCAGCGGGCTCGCTGCCGCCCTCCACGCTGCCCCACAGCTCGCCGACGGAGCGCCGCGGCGCGCCACGCGCTGCCCAGGGCCGGGCGAGGCCGTGCGTCCAATCGTCGTAGGCTCGTTCGGGCGCGACCTTGACGGCGCCTTGTGTCAGGCGCGCGGTTTCGCCCGCGTTGACGTGCGCTTCTTTGCCGTCGGGGCCACGCACCGTAAGCTCGCTATCGGCCGAAAATACGCGGGTTTTGTCGCCGCGCAGCTCGAGCCCGGCGCTGCCGCCGCTGAGCCAGACGGTCATGCCGCCCAGCTCGACGATGGCGTGGGCGCCGCTGGGGCTCGTGAGGTGAGCCCGCCCTCGTTCGAGCCGAAAGCCTTTTTCGGTGATGACGAGCGCGGTGTCGCGATCCAAGACCGCGCCGGTGCCGTCGTCGAGGCGCAGGCGCGCCCGGCCGTCGGCGTCGGTCGCCAGCTTGTCGCCGAGCGCGACGCGCCGCAGCCACTGCACGCTCTCGCCGCCCACACTGACGCCCGCGTGCACCGGCTTCAGATCGGCCAGCGTCGCCGCCAGGCTGCTCTGCGTTCGGTGAAAGGCTCGCCCCGTCAGCATGAAGCCTGCGGAGATGGCGAAGAGCAGCGCCACGATCGGCAGCGGACCTGCCGCCGTAAGCGCGCGTTCGAAGCGTTTTTCAGCCACCGCGCACCTCCTTGCCGACCAGCGAGTAGCGCTGGGTCGGCGGCCCGCCGCGCGCGAATTGGATGCGTTTACGCACGATTTTCTCCGATTTGCCAAGCTCGTCGAACACGACCGTGAGCTCCGCGGTGGCGCCCAGTCGCGCCGCGTGCGCGACGTCGCCTGGCTCGAGCCGCACTTCGACGAAGCTGTCGCCGCGCTCGGGCACGAAGGCTTGCGCGATGCCGAGCGTGACGTCGCCGTCCGGGGCCGGCATCGGCGTACCGAGCGCGTTGGTCCAAAGGCTCGGGTGCAGCTCGGGGTGCGACCAGGTGAGGCTCACCCGGATCGCGGCGGGCTTGTCCGGATCGATGCGCGTTCCGGACAGCACGCGTGCTGCGCGAGCCGAGAGCGCGTCTAGCTCTTCCGTGCGCTTGCCTTCGCTGGCGGCCAGGCGAGCCCAGGCCAGATGGGTGGCGGCCAGCGCGCGCGCGGTGACGGCGGGGCCGGAGCTGCCGTCGGGGGCGCCGCTGGCGCCGCCTTTCTCGGCCCATTTCAAGGCTTCTTCGAGCAGGCCCTGGCCCTCGGCGGCGCTGGCTTGCAAAAGCAGGACCTTGGCGTCGTCGGGTGTGAGCCGCGCCAGCGTTTCGTACTGACGCGCAGCGTCGGCGAAGAAGCCGTGCGCCAACAACAGATCGCCCAGGCGCCGACGGGCCACCGGATCTTCGGGCGCAAACTCGACGATTTCGCCGAACGCGCGCCGGCCTTCGGCGAGCAAGTTGCTTTTATCTTCGGGTGTCGCTGCTCGCTCGGCCAAGCGCAGGTACAGCTCACCCACGGCCGTGCGCACCGCGGTGTCGGCGTCAGGGCGCTCGCGCAGCTTGCGTCCCAGATCGCGCGCAGAGGTTTGGTCGGCAGCGTCTTCGTAAGCGTTGAGCAGCTCGAGCGACAGCGTCAGGTCATCGGGAAACTGCGCGACGAGCGCCAGCAGCTTGCCGGCGCGCTCCCTCGGGTCCAGGGTGCCGTTGATCAACTTGGCCAAGATGCCGGGATCCAGCGTCTGCAGCCCGAGCGCGCTGTGCAGCTCACGCATCTCTTCGGGCGTGCGGACGCGCGCCAGAACCCCGCGGTAGAGCAGATCCGCCGCGCCCAAATCATGGGCCATGGCGCGGTAGAGCGACACTTTGCCGCTCACGCCGGGCATGGCGTCGAGCATCAAGCTGAGCAGGCGCGCTCGTTCGCGGTAGCTCGGTGCCTCGCAAGCGCCGAGCGCCCTGCGATACACGCCGGCAATCGCGCCGGGATTGCCCGACACCTTGCTCAGCCGTTCGCGCCACAAGCCGACGCGCTCTTCGAACGGGGCCGAAGCCGCGGCGCTGCAGCCGAGCAGGCGACGCGGCAAATCGCCGATGAAGATATTGATGTTGACCCGCGCCTTCGGTGACGGCGCCGGGGTCCGGAAATTTTTGCCAGTGCTCGGCACGCTGGCTTGGTGGCTGCCGCCCAAGCGGCCGTGACCGGCACCGAAGCCTTCGCTGGTGCCGCCGCCGCCTTCGCCAGTGCCGCTCAGGCCGAGCCCGCCTGCGCCAAACGCATCGCCGATGTCGGCGCCCCACAGGTTGCCGCGCGCGGAAAGCGCGTCAGTGGCAGGCCCGCCATCTTTGCTCTTCTCTTCGGCGGGCTTGTCGGTCGCGGTCGCGTCGAGCTCTTTGAGCAAGGCGATCGACCCGAACTCTTGAGCTTCATTCAGCGCCGCTTGCCGCGGGTCCTGATCGGCGGGAGGCGGGGGAGGAGACGCCGGCGCTGCTTTCGCGGCGGTCCGGGCCGGCGCAGCGTCAGCACCCGTCGGACCCTTCAAGCCTGCCAGTCCGCCACCAACCGCCCCGGGTCGGACGCCGCCTCCCGCGCCGAGGCGCAGCTCGGACTTTGCCATTGCTGCCGGCGCCTCTGCAGCAGCGGCCATCGGCTCAGCGGCGGCGACGGGCGCGGGCGCGGCGGCGGGTGCGGCCGCCGCACTGGCCATCGGGTTGCCCATGCTGCCTTCTTCGCCCTTGGCGCGCGTGCCGGTCCCGCCCTCTTTGTTGTCGCTGACCGCGTCCTGCTCCGCGTCGGAGCTCGGGGCGGCTCGGCCAAAGACGTCGCGCTTGGCGTCGTCACTGCGCGTGGACAGCTCCGCGCGCTCGTCGGGCGTCATTTCATTCTTGGTGGGCACGTAGAACGACGTGACGGGCGTGATGATGCCGTTCTTCATCCCGAGATCGACCAGAGCGGCGCGGCCTTCACCGTCTTCGAGCATTTGCGCAAGTCGCGCTTCGGCCCAGCGCCGCCCGAGATCGCCGCGATCATCGAAGCGCTCGACTTTGAGCGGCACTTCGCTCTGGCCGGCGGGTCCCGACGTCTTCAAGCGCTCCGGCTCTTTGCCCTGTCCCATGCGCCCGACGACCCACAAGGTTTCGCCCGAGACCAGCGCGCTCGAGTCGCGCGGGAACACGCGCTCCACGCCTGGACCGAGGTCGACTTTCGTGCCGAGCCAGACGGGTCGCTCGGTCTCCTCGAGCACCCGCAAGGCCGCCCGCGCCGCCGAGTAGCCGTCCGAAATGCGTTCGGCGAAGGCGCCCTGCGCGAGCCCCGACAAGATATCGAGCCGGGCGTTGTCGCCCACGCCCAGCCCGAACACCCGCACCGGCGCGGGCAACTTGCTCATGCGCTCGCGCAGTGAGGCCAAGCTGAGCTCGCCCACGGTGGGCGAAGCGTCGCCGATGTACACGACCGCCGAACGCCGCCCCGGATCGAGCTGGCGCGCCGCCGCCGCCAGCATGGCGCCCAGATCGGTCGCGCCGCCGCGCGCGACGTTGGACAGGGCGTCTTGCACCTTGAGGCGTGTTTCAGCGTCGATCTTCGTCAGCTGGGTCATGCCCGGTACGATCGGCCGGAGCCCGTCGTCACCGGCCAGCACCACGGCGCGATCTTGCTCGCCCAAATGCGAGAGCAACGCCGAGGTAGCGGCGCGCGCGACCGAGAGCGTGGCTGGGTCCGTGGCCGCCGACGCATCGATCACGATCGCCAAATCCAGGCCGCCGCTCGGCAGCTTCACGTCGCTGGGGCGCACGGGAATCAGCAAATAATCGGCCCCGCCTTCCGCCTTCTTGGCGGCGGCGACGCGCGCATCCGGCGCCAGGGCCTCGAGATCGACGACGTGCCGCGCCCGATAGCCGCGCTGCTCTTTCACGCCGTCGTCGAGCAGCTCTAGCGCCAGATCTGCGCGCGGCACGAAGTCGTGTGCGCGCACGACCAAGTTGTCGCCGCTGCGCACGCCCGCCATGCCGACCCGCACGTCGCGGGCCCCGGCGCGCGACAGGTCGAAAGTGAGCTTGAGCTCTTCGACGTGCGGCAAGCTGTCTTCGGCGCCGTCCGCCGCCATCGGATAGACGTAAAGGCGCCGGCGGCCCTGTTCGCCCGTGCGATCGAGCCACTCGGCGTAGCGCACGACCACGCGCCGCGTCTCGCCAGGGCCTATCGGGTACAGGCGAGCGCGGTAAACGCCCGGCGCGTCCCACTCGAGCAGCGCCGGATCTTCGGTGCTGCCTTGGTAGACGTTGGCTTGATACTGAGCCGCGGCGGCGGCCTTTTCTTTGACCCGTCCCCAGACGACGACGCCGTCACGATCGACACCGAAACGCTGCAAGATGGCGCGCTCCGGTGTGCGGAATCCGTAAATGCCTTCGACGGTCTGCGAGCTCGGGTTGAAGAACGCCTGATCGACTTCGGTGAGCGCGTAGTCGCCGTCGATGGTGACGCGCACGTCCATGCGCTGGATCGAGAGCGGGAAGCGCGGCGCGCCTTGGTCGCCCGGACTGCGCGCACCGACCGTGCCCACGCCGAAAGGTGCCGGCGCGGCCGCGCGATCGGTCGTCGCCAGACCGCCGGTCCAGTCGTCCCAACCCAGCACCGGCGCCACGCGCACGGTGCCGCCGCTCTCGAGTGACAGCTCTTCGCCGGCGCGAGCACGACCCTTTTCGGCGCGCACCTCGCCTGAAAGGACGTACGCCTTGGGGGGGCCCTGAGCAGGCACGCTGAGGCTGGCGCGGACCGCCGCAAGCGTCAGCTTGCCCGCTGGGGTCGTCAGCTCGTTGGTCGAACCAGGTGGCGTGTCTACGAAAACGCGCCCCTCGTCGACCATGAGCGAGCGCGCCCGCAACGTCAGCCGCGCTGGACCGCGCACCAAGAGCGTGGCGCCTCCGTCGCGGCGGAGCCACGCAAGACCGCCGGCCGCCACGCGAACCTGAGTGCCGTCGGCTAGGCGCTCCTTGGGGTAGGTGCTGCGCTCACCTTCACCCGGCGGAGTAACCAGCACCGGACTGCGGACGGTTCTGAGCTCGGCCCAAGTGAGCGAGCGCGGCTCGAGCCGCTCTTCTGCTCGTTGACACCCAAGCAGCAGCAGCGACGCCACGCAGGCCAGTAGGAGCAGCCTCAAACCCGCGATATTGATCATGTCGGCTCGACCTTGGACGTTCGAGTAGGCCGGAAGTTTCCGAGAACGCACACGCATACTGCCCGGCTCGACGTCCGCAAACGCGCGCCGTCCCATTTCGGCGCGCTCCCTCCACCAAACCTTTCCCGATAGGAGGGGTCAAGGTAGGCAGGAAAGCATCACGCTCTAGAGCGCCATTTTGCCCCTGGCGGCCGCTCCCGCCGACTTGACTCGGCGCCTTGCGTTGTTCAAAACGGAAGATCACATGAAATCGGCTTTGGGGCTCGTTGGGTTGACGGTGCTCGCTCTCTCTTGCAGCAGTAGCAGTGGGGATGCCCTGTTTGCCGATCTCGGCGGCAGCGGGGGAACAGCGGCGGGAACGAGCCAGGGCGGTGGTGGCAACGCCAGCGGCGGCGCCAGCGGCGGCGGCGCTAGTGGCACTAGCCAAACCGGCGGCACTAGCCAAACCGGCGGTACCAATCCAACCGGTGGCACCAGCCAAACCGGTGGCATGTCTGGCAGCGCGGGCAGCGAACCGACCGGCGGTGACGCGAGCGGCGCAGGCGGAGAGGGGCCGATGCCGCCAGCCGCCATCTACGTCGCGACCACCGGCACCGATTCCGCGGCATGCGGCCTGACCAAGACCGACCCTTGCCAGAGCATTTCGCAGGGCGTGGCGCGGGGCGCGCAGGCAGCGCGGCCTAGCGTGTATGTGCAGGCGGGCTCGTATCCGGGCGTCGTGGTGCTGAAGAGCGGCATCAGCGTGCTCGGCGGCTTCGACAACAACTGGCAAAACGCTGCGCAAACCGACGCCGGTCACCAGGTCATCGTTCAGGGCGGGCTCGAAGCGCAGTCGCAGGAATACGTGGGCGTGTGGGCGCACGATCTCGCGCAGAGCGCCTCGCTACAAAACCTCGAGATTGACGCGCCAGATGCCGTTGGACAGCGCGCCGGCTCGCTCGACGGACGCTCGAGCTACGGCATTCACGCCGTGGCGGCGAAGCTTTCGCTCAAAGACGTCGTCATCAAAGCCGGCAAGGGCGCCAAAGGCGCCGACGGGGTCAGCGGGCAAGACGCCGAGAGCCTCACCGCCAACGTCGCCATGAACGGCTCCGCCGGCGCCAACGGCGACGCCACCAACGCGGGCCCCGCGACATGCAACGCGGAGACGACCGCCGGCGGTCCAGCGGGCGTCAACTCGTGTACCTCGAGCCCGTCGAACGTCGACATGAGCGGCGGCAAGGGTGGAGACGGCGGGTCGCGTGATTTCAAATGCGCCGGCGCTGGCTTCAGCTATGTCGCGCAGCCGGGCACTGATGGTGCCGACGCGGCTACCGTGAGCGGACAGGCCGGCAAAGGCGGTACGCACGGCAGCGGCGGCGGACCGATGACGAACCAGAACGGCGCGTGCGGGGCAACTGGTTCCGGCGTTGCCGGAGCCGTCGCAAACGGCAACGGCGGCAGCAAGGCGACGAGCGGCGGCAAGCTCGTCAGCAACTTTTGGTACGCACTGCCCGGTGGTGACGGCGGCACCGGCAAAAACGGCACGGGCGGCGGCGGCGGTGGCGGCGGTGGTGGCTGCGACTACAGCAACATCTTCACCGACGCGCGCGGCGCCGGCGGTGGCGGTGGTGGTGCCGGTGGCTGCGCGGCGCGCTCGGGCGGCGGCGGCGGTGGTGGCGGCGGCGGCAGCTTCGGGATTTTCGGCGTAGGCTCGAACATCGACGTGAACGGCGTGAGCGTCGTACGGGCCACGGCCGGTGACGCGGGCAAAGGTGGTGCCGGCGGGCAAGGCCAATCCGGCGGCAGTGGTCACGCTGGTGGCCTGCACCCGCAAACGGCTGAACCGGGAGCGGGCGCAGCCGGAGCTCACGGCGGACACGGCGGCGGCGGTGCTGGCGGCAATGGCGGCTCGGCGTACGGCGTCGCCTTGAGCGCCGACAGTATGTTGAACGGCAGCGTCGCCACGAGCGGCGGTGCTGCTGGCAAAGCTGGCGACGGCGGAGCGTCGGCACCGAACGCGACGCTAGCCGAACGCGACGGCGTGGACGGCGAAGCCGGCAATCCGGGCATGCTCGCCGAGACGCTGAGCTTCTAAACCGGCCGCGAGAGCTTCGGCCCGCCCTGCCTCAACGTAGCGGCAGCTCGCACAGCTCCGCGGCGATTTGCCTGAGCTCGGCTTCGCGCGCGTGGCCGCTGCGCCAGACCAGCCGAAACCAATCGCTCGGCAAGCGGCTCTTGCGGATCAAGCGCACGAGCCGTTTGCGCTCGAGATCGGGCCGCACGAAGTAGTACGGCAAGACGGCGATGCCCGCGCCCTCGAGCACGCGCGCGCGAACCGCGGCGATCGCACCCAAATGCTGCACGGCACCAAATTGCCAAACTTCACGCGCCGAGCGCGCGTCGAGAAAATAGCGAAATAGCGGCAGATCGGTGTGCAGGTCGAGCAGCACGTGCCGGCTCGCATCGCCGGGCGCCGCGAATGGCTTGGCCTTGATCAAGCTGGCCGCAGCTACCAGCACGTACTCTTCTTCGTGCAGCCGCGCGAAGCTCAGGCCGGGCGCGGTCAAGCGCGCGCTGGTGATCATGCCCGAGAGCTCGCCGCGCAGCACGCGCGGCAACAGATCCGAGGTGTCGCCGAAGTACAGATGTAGCCGGCGTTCGGGCTGGCGCTTTTCGAGCTGCCCGAGGGCAGGCACCAGCCAGCTGACGCCCAGCTCGAAGCGAGTCCCAAGCCACAGCTCGTACGCTGCGTGCTCGCTGCTCGATACGGCGGAGCGACAGCGATCGGCCTCGTCGAGGCAGCGACGCGCTTGCGGCAGCAGCCGTTCGCCAGCCGCCGTCAGCGTTACCTTGCGTGTCGTGCGCTCGAACAGCGGCGCGCCTAGCTCGTCTTCGAGCCGTCGAATACGCTCGCTGAAAGCCGCGGGCGAAAGCGCGCAAGCCTTGGCCGCGACCCGAAACGACAGCTGCGCCGCCGCATGCACGAAGCAGCGCAGCGACTCCAGATCCAGCGAAGGGGCGCCGGCCATGCCCCGGAGCTTACACTCACTCGCTCAGCTTGATCGGCACCCAGAGCGCGCGAGCCGTGGTGCTCGTGCCGCGGCGGGTGTAGCCGGCCAGGCCGTAGAGCAAGTTCCACCAGTGGCCGTTCGGCGTTTCGCCGTACGAGAAGGCAGGGAAGATGTGCACCTCCCACTCGCTGCCGGCGCTCTTGGTTTCTTCGTGATAGTAAACGTTGCCGACCAGCTGCGAGACGCTCTTGCGATCGCCGAAGCGCCAGTACAGCGGAAACGCGATCGTCGTTCGCGAAGCAGGGTCGGCAAAGTCCCAGAAGAACGGCGCCACGACCGTGTGCGTCGCCTGGCCTTCACGCCCGATGAACACGATCGGGTTGATGTTGGTCTCGAAGCCACGCAGATCGTGGCTGTGATTGAAGAAGGGCGTCACCCAGGTCGACTTGCTGATGCCGAAGCGCTCGAACTTGGCGTAAAACGGGAAGAACGCCCAGCTCGACTCGCGCGGGCTCGTGCGCTTGTAGAAAAACGGGAAGAGCAGCTTCTGGTCGAGCCCAATGTCCGGGTCGCGGTAGGCCCAGTACAGCGGCGTCACCATGTCGAGCTCGGTGCGACCGCGATAGCGGGCGTAGCCCCAGGTCACGAACGTCGACTCGTTGTGCTCGCCGTTGGCCGCCAAAAATAGCGGATTGGCCAGCAGCCATTCGTTGTTCTTGTGGCCGTAGTGGAAGAACGGAAACAGCGTGGTGTGTCGCTCGTTCTTGCCCCAAATGCTGAAGTAGAGCGGCAGCAAATGGAGCATCTCGCGCTCTTGCGTGTGCTCTCGGTAGTAGGGGCCCCACACGTTGAACCACGACAGATCGCGATCGCGGTAACGGTAGTAGTGCAAGAGAGGCGGCACGATCTCGTATTTGCGATCGGCGTTTTGTCCGTAAAAATACAGCGGTGCAAAGCCCAGATCGATGTCTTCGGCGGTGCGCGCGTCGCAGGCCGAAGAGCCCTTCCACGAGCAGAACATCGGGCCGACTACGTTCAGGCCACTGCGGCCGTCCGTGGTCAAGTACGTGAGCAGCGGCGGGATCAGCGTGTAGCCGCCGCCGGCATGCTTGCCGGTGAAGTAGAGCGGAGCCAGCCAATTGTCGTGGCCGTCGGGGGTGACGCGATTCACGAGCGGCCCGACGATGGTCGTGCGGGTCTTGTGCTCCAGGTCGCGCAGGTTCCACATCACCGGGAACAGCACGTCGTCGGCGTGCTCGGCGCTGCGGCGATTGTAGTAGAGGCCGCCGAACAGCGAGGCGCGGTCGAGCTTCAGCTTGTCGGTGCGCGAAGGCTGCGTGCGCTCGGCCCAGACCGGAAACGCCAGTTTGAAGCTGTAGTCGCCGCTCTTTTCCGAGTAATACGGCCCGTAAAAGTGCCGATCGAAGCGCGGGTTTTGGGGCGGGTTCTGACCGTGCTCTTCGAGCTCGGGGCTCAGATCGGTGCCGATCTTGTCGTAGGCCGACTTCTTGAGCGCGAGCGGATCGTCGGGCAACGACGGTTCGTTGCCGGGCGCGTTGAGCGAGTCGTCACCGCCGGAGGCGGCGTGCGTCTCGGGCGTGCCGGGTGGCGGTTTCGGCGCAGACTTCTTGGAACGACCGCCGCCGCTGCTGCCCGGCGAAGGGCCGAACCCGGGCGAAAGACCGGGCTGACCGTAGGGATCTTGCGCGAGTGCCGGCGCAGCAGACAACGTGGCGGCGCACAGCGCGCCGCCCATCACGAGACCTTTCAGCATCTTCAACGCGCGGCCTCGTTCACTTTCGGGGCGCTCGCCAGAATCTTCGCAACCGCGTCGATCACGTCGGCTTGCGCCACCAGCTCTTGGCTGTGTGAGGCGAGATCTTTGACCTGAACTTGCGCGCTTTCGACCTCGGAGTCGCCGATCACGAGGCAGACGCGCGCCCCCAGCGAATCGGCGCGCCGCAGCATGCTCTTCATCGAGCCGCCGCGACCGTCCAAATCGGTGCCGATACCGGCGCTGCGCAGCTGGCGCGCCAGGCCGAGCGCTTGCTTGAGACCGGCGGCGCCGAGCGGCGCGATGAAGCAGCGCGCGGCCTTTTCGGGCGCGGGCAGCGGCGACGCGAGCAGCAGCCGCTCGAGCCCGATCGCAAAACCGACGGCCGGCAGCTTCGGGCCGCCGAGCTCGTGGACCATGCCGTCGTAACGGCCACCGCCGAGCAAGGTGTTCTGCGCGCCGAGCTCGCCCTGGTTCGACACCAGCTCGAACAACGTGCGCGTGTAGTAGTCGAGGCCGCGCACCAAGCTGGGCGTGACCACGTATGTCGTGCCCAGGGCGTCGAGCGCTGCCGTGAGCCCGTCCCAATGTGCGCGATCTTCGGGCTCCAGGAAATCCAAGATAGCGGGGGCGTCAGCGACGGCTTCGCGGTCGCGTGGGTCTTTCGAATCGAGAATGCGCAGCGGGTTGTCCGCGAGCCTTTTCTGAGCGTGCTCGCTCAGTTTGTCGGCGCGCGGAGTTAGGTGAGCGAGCAGGGCTTCTCGGTATTTCTGGCGTGTCCCGGGACCGCCGATCGAGTTCACCCGCACTTCGACGTCGCTGATGCCAAGCTCGCCCAGCAGGCCAACCAGCATGTCGATCATCTCGGCGTCGACCACCGGCCCCGCGTCGCCGTAGACTTCGCAGCCGGCTTGGTGAAACTGGCGTTGCCTACCGCGCTGGGGCCGCTCCGCGCGGAACATCGCGCCGATGTAGTACCAGCGCGTGACGGGCTCTTTCGCGTGCACCGAGCCGTTCAGGAAGGCGCGCGCCACGCCGGGCGTTCCTTCAGGGCGCAGCGTGTACGACTCGGTGTCCCGCGCTAGCGAGAACATCTGCTTTTCGACAATCTCGCTCGTCTCGCCCGTCGAGCGCACGAACAGCTCGGTCGGCTCGAGCAAGGGCGTGCGTACCTCGGAGAAACCATGCAGCTCCACCACGCGACGAAAGGCAGCCTCGACCAGTGCGAAGCGCCGGGCTTCGTCAGGGAGGATGTCGTTCATCCCCTTGATGGCGCGAAATTCCATGAGTTTTCGGAGAGGTGGCAGAGCCGGCTCGGGCTGCTTCGCCCGAACGGCCACGGGCTTATGCTCGGGCAAAGCGATTGGGTCAAGCTCGGCGCAGCAGGGCCCAGCCCCGCCGACCAAGCCGCTTCGGTCCGGCCAGAACAGAACCTTCGCCTCGGCACGGGACTTCGCGCAAAAGTCAGCCCAGCGCCCCGCCAAACAGCTAGAACAGCGCTCGTGCGCGCGGCCGCTATCGACCTGGGAGCCGTTCGAGTCGGTCTGGCGGTGGCCGATGATCTCGGCCTGCTGGCCCATCCGCGCCCGTTTCTGGACGGCAAGAATCAGCACGCCTTGCTGCGACAACTGAAGGAGCTGCAGGAGGCCGAACAGATCGAGCTGTTCGTGCTCGGCTTACCGCGCGAGCTCAACGGCCGCGAAGGTCCGGCCGCGAAACGCGCGCGAGCCTTCGCGCAAAAGCTCGAAGCTGCCACCTCCGCCAAGGTCGAGCTGTACGACGAGTGGCTTTCGACCCGCGAAGCCACCGGTAGGTTGCGGGCGCAAGGTCTGAACGCCAAGCAGCAGCGCAGCCGTGTCGACAGCGCGGCTGCGGCAATTTTGCTTCAAAGCTGGCTTGATCGAGGGGTGAGGCGTGAGGATTGAGGCTTGAGTGGCAAAGCGTAGGCGATCAAGCTCGAGCCGGCCGGCGGCCGAGCAGCGCCCCAAACCGGCGAACCTCAAGCGGCCGAGCGTGAAACGGACCCAGGGGCGGCTGCGCGTTGCCGCCGTCGGACTGGGGCTGGCTGGGGCGCTCGTCGCGCTCGCATTGTTGCTGTTTGTGTGGAGCTTCTTTAGCGCGCCCGGGGCAGGGAAGACCCAGCACTTCGAGGTGCTGCCGAACGAAAGCTCGAGCTCGTTCGTGGCGCGTCTCGAACAAGCGCAGCTCACCGCCAGCCCGCGGCTGTTCAGCGCTTACCTGCGTCTGCTCAATCCAGCGCTGAAGCTCACGGCGGGGCGACACGTCGTCCCGGGCGATCTCTCGGCGCGCGAGCTGCTGCGCCGCCTGGCGCGCTCGCCGGGTCGCGGCACGGCGCACGTGATCGTGCCCGAGGGCTTCAACCACGTGCAGCTCGCCGAGCGGCTCGAGCTTTTGGGCGTGTGCGACGCCGAGGACTTTCGGCGCGCGGTACGCGACGCCGAGCACGCGCATGCCCTCGGCATTCCCGCCGACAGCGCCGAGGGCTACCTATTCCCGGCGACCTACGAGCTGCTCGCCGACAGCACGCCCGGCGCCGTCGTGGGCGTACTGGTGGAAGAAGCCCAAAAACATCTCAGTCAGCTGCAAGCCGAGCTCGGCGCCCAATTTCAGGCGCGCAAAACCGAGCACGGCATGTCGGCGCACGACGTGGTCGTGCTGGCCTCCATCATCGAGAAAGAAGCGGCGAAAGCCGACGAAAAGCCGCTGATCGCCAGCGTCTTCTTGAATCGTCTGCTCGACCCTACTTTTCGACCGCTGCACATGCTGCAGTCGGATCCAACCGCGAGCTACGGCTGCCTCGTGCAAGAGCCGCCCCCGCCGAGTTGCACTCCCGGTCGACCGACGCCGGCGATGTTGCGAGACGCGTCGAACCTCTACAACAGCTACCGACATCCCGGGCTCCCGCCGGGCCCCATCTCCAGCCCCGGGGAGGCAGCGATCCGCGCCGTGCTCGCGCCAGCCCAGACCGACTACCTGTACTTCGTGGCGCAAGGCGGAGGCCGTCATCGCTTCAGCCGAACTTTCTCCGAGCATCGCGGCGCTATCGAACAGTCGCCTTAAGACAGGATCGGCTCTTAGGCGCTTCCCGCCGGGGCAGAGCGGCTGTAAGGCTCAGCTGCCCGTGACGCTCCCTGTCATTTTGACCCCGCATCCGCACGTCCGCGTCGACAAGAACGTGCTGGGCGGCAGTCCGTACGTTGCCGGTTCGCGCGTCCCGGTGCGCCGGCTCTGGGCCTTCTACCGCAACGGCACCAGCGTCGAACGCATCCTCAAGCGATACCCCCAGCTTGGCCCGGCCAAGGTGTTCGACGCCCTAGCGTTTGCGTTCGACAACCAAGAGGTGGTCGATGCCGATCTGGCGCACGAAGAGTCGCTGCTGGCGGTCCGCGACACCGTGAGCCGGCGCGAGTCGGCCCAGATCGAGTTGCCGTTTGCCGCCGCTGACGCCCCGAGCCCCATCCGGCCCAAGCGTCGGTAGCCCCAGGTAGGGCGAGGTAGGTAAACCGGCCGCCAGGGACGTCTGGCGCCCAAATTCAGGGATTTGCAGAGCGGATCCAGTTGGGCTACAAGAGGCTCTGCCACGCCACGTTACTCGAGACGATCGCCGCTCTCTCGTTCTGTTCGGGACCGCGTCTACTAGTCAAAGAAGACCAAGGTGTGGAATGCGATGAGATTCTTTCATCGCGGCCTCCTTTCCGATCCCGAAGGCTCATTGGATGGCAGGCAGTGTCCGCGACTAGCGGAAGTTACGGAGCCTCACATGAACGAGAAAAAAGCAAATGGGCAATCGCCTCTACGTCGGCAATCTATCTTTTCACACCACCACGGACGTCCTGCGCCAAGCATTCGCAAGCGCTGGTGAGGTCACTGACGCGCACGTCGTGACCGATCGCGAAACCGGCCGCTCGC